>PPYF01507873.1_pt1 | contig 10766 bp, 6 predicted proteins | sample 1559871 | NCBI WGS metagenome assembly PPYF01 (sample SAMN08240021, study PRJNA423297) | Human gut metagenome, whole genome shotgun sequencing project.
AATCCGATTTCTATTCATGACTGTGCGAATATTATTTTGGCGGCCGGAGGCCGCCCGATCATGGCAGAACATCCGGCAGAAGTAGCTGAGATCACCAGAAACTCTCATGCACTGGCACTGAATCTTGGAAATATCACTGATGCACGTATGAAATCCATGCCTGAATCTCTGAAAATCGCTGCCAGTCTCCACATACCCGTTATGCTTGATCTGGTAGGAACCGCCTGCAGCAATCTGCGCTATGAATTTGCGCAGAAGCTTATGAACATCCACATGCCTGAACTCCTTAAAGGAAATATGTCTGAACTTCTTGCCATGTCCGGACAGACCGCACATGCAATCGGAATTGACGCAGGCGTACAGGATGTGCTTACAGATGCCAATCGTTCCCATCTGAAAGAACTGTTCCAGGAAAAGGCTTCCCAGTGGAATACCACACTTCTTATCACAGGCAAGGAAGATATGATCGTCTCCGCCAACAAGTGTGAATTTATCACAAACGGTACTCCTGCCATGTCACAGATCACAGGAACCGGATGTATGCTTGGAATGATCTGTGCCACCTATCTGGCAGTTACAGACTCATTTACAGCTGCCGTCTCAGCAGCCAGAGAATTTGGCACAGCAGGAGAAAGAGCAGAGAAAAACAGCTCCGGACCCGGAAGCTTCCAGACAGAGCTGTTCGATCAGTTTTACAATCTTTTATAAAAAAGTTCCCGTCAGACAATATGGACAAATTTCTTCCATATCATCTGCGGGAACTTTTTTATACTATTTCCGCACTGCGCATTTTTCCCAGTTCTCGTCTCGCAAACACAATCGCCAGCGCAAATGCCGCTGCATCTGCGATCGGTCCTGCATACATCACTCCATCAATTCCCATAAACAACGGGAAGATAATGATCAATGGCAGAAGAAAAATCACCTGTCGTGTCAGAGACATTACAATACCCAGCTTCGCCATACCGATAGAAGTAAAGAAACCGGAAGATACCGGCTGGATACCGTTTGCAAAGGTCATAAACATAAATATTTTCAGATAACGTTCTGCAAACTGAAAATACAGCTCACTTCCTGTTCCGAAGATACCCACGATCTGGTGTGGAAATATCTGGAAACAGAAAAAGAATATCGTTGCAATTACTGTACAGGCAGTTACAGAATAACGGTATGCCTGTCTTACTCTGTCATATTTCTTTGCTCCGTAGTTAAATCCCCAGATTGGCTGACTGCCCTGAGAAATACCAATACAGATTGCCATAAACATCTGATTAACTTTAGAAATAACACCAACACATGCAATCGGAATGTCACTTCCATAAACTGAATCTGCACCATAATGACGAAGAATATTATTCAGCACAATCTGCACGATTGCCATCGCAATCTGGTTAATGCAGGACGCAAGACCTAACGAAATAATTGCCTTCAGATATGGCATCTTCGGTTTCAGCATAGCTCCTGTCAGATACATATTTCGGAATTTCCAGAAATACACAATAACCAGAACTCCAGAAACAACCTGACCAATCACAGTAGCCCATGCAGCCCCCTTAATTCCCCATCCAAATACGAAAATAAACACAGGATCAAGAATCGTATTAATGATTGCTCCAATCATAATGCAAGTCATAGAATAAGTCGGACTTCTATCAGCTCTGACCACATGGTTTCCACCAACAGACAGAATATAAAATGGAAGTCCGAGTGCCGTGATTCCTGTATAATCAACTGCATAAGGCATCACATCTGTAGTCGCTCCAAACAAAGTCAGCAAAGGTTTCAGAAACACCAGCGCAATTACTGCAAGAATCAAACCGCTGATTACCAATGATGATAATGCAGTTCCTGCAATTCCACTTGCTTTCTTTTCCTGCCCTGCTCCCATCTCCAGGTTATAATTCGACGCACCGCCGATTCCCAGAAGCAATGCCAATGCCGTCGCAATTGTCGTAACCGGAAACGCCACATTCGTTGCCGCATTTCCCAGCATACCTACACCCTGTCCAATAAAAATCTGGTCCACGATATTATACATCGCACTGACCAGCATACTGATGATCGCAGGAATCGCAAACTTAGCGATCAGTCCACCCACAGGTGCTGTACCCAGCGGATTCTGTGCCTGCGAATTTATTTCCTGCGTACTTTGGTTACTTTTTCCCAAATAAACTCCTTCCTCTCTTTACATATTTGACACAATTTCTATCCCTGATAAATAATAACACACTTGTAGGAATAACTTTTATTATGCCGTTTCTTTATGCCGTATTATTTACTTTAACATTTATTCTCCTTCTCTGCAACGAAAAAGCAGGGGATTTATTGCATCCGTCAATAAATCACTCCTGCTTCTATTCTTAATGCCATCACTTTATGAACATTTTATATTTATTTTTCATACAAATCCTCTGATATTTTCTATACCTCCTCCAGACAAAACAGTCTAGCACTAACCGGATTTGGAAATTCTACGGTTAACTCTCCAGCCTCTTTATTCCACTTATAATTACATGGTTCTGCTTTCGGATAACCACATACCACTTTCAAATCCTGACCTTTTCTGTGCTCAACAGGAATTGTTGCAAAAGCAGTCTGACTGTTTCTTCTCCATACAGCCACATAATCTTTCTTACCTGCATTCAATCCCATGCTCACCCACGGATCGCGATATTTAGAAAGACCTAATGGCCAGAACGGTACTGCATTCTTGATATCTACACGGATTGTTTTATAATATGAGATCGCCTCTTTTACAAGATCAAATCTTTCTGGACTCAGGTTTACCAGATGACCACTCTGATGAATTCGAAGTAAAATTGCATTAACCATATTGAAAATTACTTCTTCCTTGTCACCTTCAGTCAGTGGATAAGACCAGATAGCAGCCTGCTCAGGCGTTAATGCCATTGGAGAATTTGCTGCGATTGTAGCATATCTTATATAGTCTTCCTGGTCACTGGTAGACTGAATACTGTAACGTGAAAGCATTGCATAGTCCATTCTCAGACCACCGCTTGAACAGTTCTCAATAACCAGATTCGGATATTTTACAAAAATCCCATCCAGCCATTTCAGGTATGCACGGTTATGACCAAGAAGTCCGTCACCTGCGCTGTCCGCATTCAGTTCTGTACCAATTCCCGGTTCAATGTTGTAATCCATCTTAATATATCCAACGCCATATTCATTTACCAGACGATCGATAACTTCTGTTGCATGAGCAATAACTTCCGGATTACGAAAATCAAGCTGATATCGGCTTCTGTCATAAACCTTTTTTCCATGTCTCATAAAGTACCAGTCATCCGGAACCTTATCTGCTTTCGGGCATTTGATTCCCATAACTTCAAGTTCCAACCATACTCCAGGGACCATTCCTTTCGAACGGATATAATCCATCACTTCTTTTAAGCCGCCCGGAAATCTTTCTTTGGATGGCAGCCATTCTCCAACACCGTCCCACCAGAATCCTGCTGAATACCATCCACAGTCAACACAGAAATATTCGCAACCCGCTTCTTTTGCTTTATCAATCAGCGGAAGTTCTTTTTCTGTCGTAGGGTCTCCCCACAGACAATTCATATAGTCGTTAAAGATTACCGGAAGTTTTTCATTATCTTCATTCTTTCTTCTGATAGCACGACGATATTTTGTAAGTTCTCCTGCTGCCTCTTCCACATCTCCACATGCAGAACCGACACTTACCGGAACACTTGCAAAAGTATCACCCGGTTTCAAGTTCTTCCACCAGTGAGACTGATGTTCTGTGGGGCCGGATAACTGCAAATACATATGTCCATCCTGATCACTGATTTCCCAGTACCAGGAACCATTCTGCTCAATCTGCCAGAACAGGATAGAATCTGTTTCTTTATTCTTCAGGCATCCCATAGGAAGATAATTCTTAGTAGACCAGTTTCCGGTATTTCCAACACTGATTGTCTGAGAAGAACGTCTTACTTTATCCGGCTGTGAAATAGACATACCTAGCTGATCCATACTGAAACGGTTCCAGATTAATTCCTTCTGCCATGCATTGCGTGCAATCAGAACTTCCAGTTTTTCATCAGTACTTAAAAGACCTTCTTTGTCAATACCAAGCAATGCAAAAGAAGATACATACTCAACTCCCAGATCTTCTTCTCCATTATTTTTTAACTCTGTCCAGCTTCTGATCACAGAGATTCCATCATAGAACTGAATATTACTGCATACTTCCAGTCCTGTAGGTTTATCTTCCATAAGTATCTCAAGTTTTCTTCCTGTCTCGTTTCGATAATCTTTCATATCTTTATATTTCAGGCGATAGCCAGGAGCAGTATAAGTATACTTTGTTCCATGGCGTTCACCCGGACGGTTTAAACCTGAAAGCAACACTTCTACCGGTCTGAAAGAAGCTGTTCCTTCACAGGAATTAATATCATTTTCATCAAACGGTAAGTTTGAAAAATGTAATAACTTAATCTCATTCTCATCTGTGATCTCATAGACCATGTTTAAATTATTTTCTTTAATTTCAATTCTCTTCATGATGTCTCACCAATACTTTCTTCTCTAAACTTATTCTCAATTTGCATCAACCTTTGACAGAACCACTCATTAAGCCTGCAAGGAAATATTTCTGCAGGAACAGGAAAATGATAGTTACCGGAATTACCGCGATAACAGATCCGGCCATCAGACCACCCCAGTCAATAGTATTTGCACCTTTGAATAACATGATCGCCGGTGTCAGTGTTCTGTATTTATCTGTAGAGATAAAGATGTAACCAAACATAAACTCGTTCCATGCATTAATAAATGCATATAATCCGGTAGAAATCAGACTTGGAACAGATAATGGTAAAATAATCTTGAAAATCGTCTGTGCTTTTCCACATCCGTCAATCTCAGCCGCCTCTTCCAGTGCCATCGGTACAGTATCGAAGAAACTGCTCATCATAAACGTACACAGCGGTATAACGAAAGTTGTATATGCCAGAATCAGACAAAGGTAAGTTTCCAGAATATGGAATTTCTGCATGATCATATATAACGGAACCAACAGAAGAACACCAGGGATCATCTGAGACAACATCATTGCAAAGTTGGAAACCTTTACAAGTTTCTGTTTATAGTAACGACTTAATGCATATCCTGCCATTACAGCAATTACCATAGAAAGTCCACAGGCAATTACAGATACGATAAAACTGTTCTTAATATAATTTATAAACCCTGCCTGGAACAGTACCTTCTTAAAATTCTCCAACGTAGGTGCATGAATCACAAAAGAAGGAATCGCCGTACGAATCTCGTCTTTTGGCTTAAATGCTGAAATCACCATCCAGATAAATGGGAATACACAATATATGGCAATTATAATAAGAAGAATATATGAAACGGTTTTTACAATCGTTTGATTTTTTTTATTCAACATATTTCCTTTTCCTCCTTTTAGCTTAAATCATCACTGATTTTCATTCTCTTTCTGTAATAGAAAAGGAACATAATAAACATCGCAGTAAACATCATCGTTGACAATGCAGACGCAGCGCCAACATCAAAGGTCTTCATTGAATACCTGTAGATCATGATTGGAAGTGTCTCTGTTGCATAGTTCGGTCCTCCCTCTGTCATAACCCAGATAAAGTCGAAGTTAATTGCAGTCCAGATAATATGAATAAATACAATTACAAGCGATACAGATTTCAACTGTGGTAAAGTAATTTTGAAAAATCTTGTAAACATTCCAGCACCATCTACTGCTGCCGCTTCATTCAAATCTGCTGGAATAGACTGCATTGCAGACAGGAATGAAATTGTATAATACGGGAAAGATCTCCAGATATTTACAAAAATTACAGTTGCCATTGCATATCTGGAATCACCAAGAAAATTAATCTTTTCAGAAATAAGTCCCACTTTCAGAAGCAGGTAATTGATAATACCAAAGTCTGGATTTAACATCCAGTCCCATGTCATACCTGCAACAATAATCGGAACCAGCCATGGGATAAATACTAAAGTACGGAAGATTGCTCTTCCTTTAAATTTCTGATTCAATAAAACTGCAGTAAGCATACCCATAATATATTCACCAGCTACAGAAAATACTGTCCAGAAAATTGTGTTTCTTATTGCCTGTGCAAAGTGTTCATCTGATACTACTTTCTTAAAGTTATCCAGACCGGCAAAACCTGTCATACTCTTATTGATCAGATGTACGTGTGAAAAAGCATCATGAAGAACCTTTCCCAGAGGATATGCAATCAGGCAGGCAAGGAAAATAAGAGCCGGCAGTAACATAACCAAAGCATATCTTCTTGCCTGCTGATCTCTTGTCAGTTTTCCGTCCGTTTTTTTCAGTAATTTTGACATATATAGCCTCCTATCTAAACATTTTCAGATAAGAAAAGCTGGAATGCTTTCACATCCCAGCATTTCTTTTAAAACGTTTATTCGCTCAGTTCACCATTTTCCTGTAAAGATGCATTTACGGCGTCACTCAGCCAGGAAGCTGCTTCTTCTGCAGTTTTACCTTCCTGAAGGACCTTAGCAATAGAATCTACCATTGCCTGATTGATTCCGCTTAATGTTACAGGAGGGAATGTTACACCTGTGTCAGCCAGTGCTGAGAAGTCTTTACTCCATTTGGAATCTGTAGATACATCAGAACGTGGGGATCTGTCAGCAAATGCTGCTTCCTGCCATTCTTTGCTGCAGAATGCTGTTGCAAGATCAAATGCTTCGTCCTTGTTCTCGCTGCCTTCCATAATAAACATTGGTTTACACTCCATGTATGTAGCAGGCTGTCCATCAGCTGGGTATGGAATCGGAGCTACAGATACATCACCCATAGTATCCGGGTTAGAAGATTCTCTCTCTGCAAGCCAGTTACCAGTTACATATGTTGATGTGATTCCTGTTGCGAAGTTTTCATCTGTTTCTTCCCATCCCCAGTTTTTAGCACTGGAATCGATAATCTTGTTGTCAATCAAATCCTGATAGAACTGGAATACTTTTGTTGCTTTTTCAAGTTCATCTTTGTTTTCATTCCATGTGTTTTTGTATTTTCCATCATCCTGTGCAGATGCGATTTCCAGACCGTACTGTGCAAGATAAACCAGAAGTTCCTGAGAAGCACGAACGCCTGTGCATGCAACCTCTGTCAGATATTTACCATTATTATCATAGTAATCTGACTGAGCAAGTAAATCTTCCCATGTTGCAGGAGTTTCGATACCTGCAGTTTTCAGATCGTCATCATGTACCAGATATGCTCGAACTGTCATTTCATATGGGATACCAATAACTTTGTTATCAATTGTCATTGCATTTACAACAGAATCTGAAAGAGCATCTTTGTCTTCCCATTCGTTGAATTTGTCTGTAAGGTCAGCTACGATTCCCATGTTGTAGAATTCACCAACATATTCCGGAAGTCCCCAGATCAGATCTGGTACATTTCCACCTGCTGCAGCTGTCAGGATTTTTTCATGAAGCATATCATAGGTGAAATTTGTCTGGTTTACAGTATTTCCTGTTTCCTCTTCCCATTTCTGAATCATTTCCTGGCTTGCCTTTTCTGTGTCAGCGCCCTCTGTCCAGCAAGTCCATAATTCAATTGTTTTTCCTCCGTCTTTTGCAGATACACTTACCGGTGCTACCATCGTTCCCACCATTGCTGCAACCATAATTGCGGATACTACTTTCTTAAACATTCCTTTTCCTCCTTGTTTATTTTTAGTGATTTGGTATATTTCATACGATGTATATAGCATACCTTTTGTATATTTACAACAATTTAGGAGGGACTTCCAAATAATACCACTCTTTTCAATTAAAAATCCCACGTAAAATTATCTGTTGTTCTTCTTATATTTTGCAGGACTGCATCCATAAAAATCTCTGAATTTGTCCGTAAAAGTACGCACATCCTTATAGCCAACCTGACTGGCAAGCTCATAGGTTTTCATGTTTGTTTCCATCAGATACTGTAATGCTTTTTTCATTCTGACTTCCAGCAGATATGCCTTAAAATTCTCACCTGTTTCTTTCTTGAAAAAGGCACTGAAATAATAAGGATTCATATAAACCATCTGTGCCATTTTTTCCAGTGTAATATCTTCACTGAAGTGTTCCGAAATATATTCTTTTACTTTAAAAATGGAATCATTCTCCTGGTTTCCTTTGTAAAATACACATTCATTTACAAACCGTTCCATAATACTCTTAAATTTTTTCTTCAGGTCTTCATATGTATTTTGTCCTCTCAGTGCTTCTACTTCTCTTTCCAGTTTCTTCCTGTTTTCCTCATCAATTACTTTACATTCCAACAGATCATGACATACATTCATCGCCAAGATAATACATCTGCTTTCCACTGCATAACAGCTTCCATAATGAAGATTCCTTATAATTTTCAGACTTTCGTCAAAAGAATCCTTCCAGTTTTCATCATGTCCTAATATTTTCTGAGTCAGCTCTTTACACTTCTTTTCAAACTCTTCAAAAGAATAATTATATACTCTTTCTACGCTTTGATAATAAATCGTTTCTTTCTGAGTAAAATAGTAAATACCAGCAGAGAATTTAGCAGTTTTATAAAGATATTCCACCTTATCTGCCTGCGTTGTAATTTCCCCGATTCCTGCTATCAATTCTACTCCATATTTCCCATAAACGATTTCTCTGATTCTGGAAATAATTGTTTCGGTTTCATTCTGCAAGTCTGTAGAATATAATACCAGGATGATAGTGCTACTATTTTCACTTCTTTTGGTTACAAATCCATTCCTGTTTTCTTCCAGATATTCTTCAATCTCCTTAAAAACTGCAAATCTCATTAATTCAAAACGGTTACTGTCCTGAATTCTCTGTACCAGATCACCTTTCAGCACAAAGCAGACACCTGCAAAATATTTCCCTTCATTCAATAATTCTTTTGAAACATGCAATTTTCTTTTTTTTCTTTTTACCGGAAAATTATTAATCTCTTTAAAAACGTTCTCTACATTTTGCTGTTCAATCTTCCAGACTGCCTCTGGCTGTTCCTGAACAATCTGATCCTTTGCCCTGTTGATTGCATTTTCCAGTTCTTCTACAGAAACAGGCTTCAGAAGATAGTCCACTGCCCCATATGTTACTTTTAAAACATCCAGTCCTGTCTTTTCCGGCATACTAATATCCGATATAATAATGTCTGGTTCCAGAGTATCCAGCAGATTCAAAAGTTGTTCTCCATCTTCAGCCTCCCCGACAACCTCCGTGTCCATCTTTCCCCATTCCATCATCTTTTTCAGACCACGTATAATTAGTGGTTCATCATCCGCAATGATAATTCGGTACATCTTAAACATCCTCCCAGATTAATGGCAGCCAGTATTTTACAATGGTGCCCATTCCTTCATATGCATCAATTTCCAGTCCGTACTCATTTCCGTACAAATGTTTAATACGGTCAGAAACATTTTTGACTCCTATGCTCATTCCTTTAATATCCTCTTCTGCTATTCTGGCATCACTCTTTAATAGTGCCTGAACTTCTTCCAGCCTTTCTTTATTTATTCCCACGCCATTATCCATAACTGTAATCTCAAGAAAATCCATATTTTGTTTCGCCTGTACTACAACCTCTCCAGGTCCTTTATTCGGACGCAACCCATGCTTGACAGCATTCTCAACAACCGGCTGAATAATCAGATGCGGTACTCTGCATTTCCATAATTCCTTTGGTATTTCCACACTCAGAGAGAATCGGGAATCGTACCGCACTTCAATCAGTTTAAAGTAATTGGAAATACATGCGATCTCCTGCTGCAAAATAACCATATTGCCGGTTGTCCCGATCAGATATTTTAACTGCCCGGACAAACTGTCGATCATAGTAGCCACCAGCATGTCATCGTTTGTGATTGCAGACATTCTTATGACATCCAATGTATTATACAAATAGTGTGGCTGGATCTGTCTTTTCAGTGCTTCCAGTTCTGCATCTCTCTGTCTGATTTCCGCAACGTATGCCTTCTGAACATATTTGTTCAGATTTTCAGCCATCTGATTCATTCCATTTCCAATATCCTGAAACTCATCATTTGAATCAATATGTACTCTTGCATCCAAATCACCCTTTTCAATACAGCTCATGGTCTCTTTCAGCATCTGTACAGGTTTATTTAGTTTCTTTGAATAATACATATACACAAGCGCCAATAAACTTACTCCAATCACGATCAACAGCATTGTTGTATTTCTTATCATCTTGTAGGCACCTTCAATCGTTCCTGGTATTACCCTGTCAATAACAAGCCAATTTGTACCATCAACCTTCTGATATACAAGACATTCATTTTTCTGCTCCAGATATCCACTTTCCTTATTTTTCATAGCATCCAGGAGAATTCCATCATTTTGAGCATTTATTCCTTCATACTGTTTCTGTGAATGATAAATATATTTTCCTGAAGCAGAATCTACTACATATATTTCATGGTTTGTTCCATAACTTTCCTGTGTCAGCATCTTTTTTAAATAATCCGCCGAAATATCAATAAACAACGTCCCCAGAACTTCTGATCCTGCTTTTCGGATTGTAGCTGTATTCATAATATTTCTGTAAATTGTAAAATCATTTTTCTGTGAATTTCTATAATATTTTGTTTCATGAGTGGACATGATCTGTACATTTCTGGAACCTATCAGATAATGACTCTTATACCATTCCTGCATTTCCTGTTCATCGATCAGCAATTCCGGCGCTTTCATAGAAGAATACATTTTTC
>PPYF01470458.1_pt1 | contig 10764 bp, 12 predicted proteins | sample 1559871 | NCBI WGS metagenome assembly PPYF01 (sample SAMN08240021, study PRJNA423297) | Human gut metagenome, whole genome shotgun sequencing project.
GGTACCAACAGGTCGGTATGTTACCACAGACCAGCAGCACAACGCCGCAATCGCACAACTTGCCCACGTTATGCAGCGTCTTCGAAGGAATGTTGCCCGTCGACGTCGGCCTAATCAACCCAAGACATCATCCACATAGTCCTGAGACTGGTGGAACACATGAAGAATCTTCAGGCAATCATCCGTGAAAGAATAGATTGCGACATACCTGCCCACGCGAAACGAACGATAGCCCCTCTGCGCAAGCTCGAGATGAGGGCATAGCGCATGGGAGGAGGGAAAGGAGCAGGCAAGCTTGGCCTGATGCCTGAACTCCTGAATGAAAGAACTTGCCGCGCCTGGGGAGGCCAACTCATCTTTGAGGTATTGGGCGATGCCGCTCATCTCCAGAGCAGCACTCTTTGAGATCACAAGTCTAGCCATCGTAACGTTCCAGCAACGCATCTAGAAATGCATCGCCATCGAGATACGCGCCAGAATCAAACTCGGCCTCAGCACGATCCAGTCGGCGCATAAGGCGCTCATGGGCAAGCTCGCTTCTAAGCCCATCGTAAGCTTCGGGCGTCATGACGACCAAAGCATCGCGTCCATTGCGCGTCACTGTCACCGGGTCTTTAGAGCCCTCGACAACTGATAGAAATTTAGCGGTATCTTTCAACTCGCGAACGGGAACACAAAGCGCCATGGCAACCTCCTTACATCGTGGCCATATTGTACCACGCTTTATCGAGGCTCGATTCATGTCGGCAATCAACGGATCCCTGTCGCCGCCAAAACTGACTGATTTTGTCCACAGATACAAATAAACTCCCTTCGTCACTACGGAGCAAATCAGACGAAAGGAAATAGATGTACTTCAGCGAGGATGCAACGAATTGGCTCGACGTAATTGACGATGAAGCGCAATGCTCAGCAGGTTGAAAACCTTGGAATACCTGCTTTTAACTGTGCCATGGATCTTCCGCTTACAGGACGTGAATTTACAGGCACGACAAAAAGGGCTACGACGAAAGTGAGATGCTGCTCTTCATAGATGAATCACTGACCGACCTTATTTAGAATTGCGAAGAGCAAATCGTAAAACATGAAGAAATGTTAAAAAAAGGCGGATACACCAACGCGATCGTAAAGAACCGTTCGCACAACCTCGCAAGTGCCCTAATGGTTAATGCAGCATAGACGGCTATGTCGTTGTATGAGATCATTTGATCTGCGGAATCTTACGGGTGTCAACCAGTCGCCTCAAAGCAAACTCATTCAACATGATATGAAGGTTGAAATTCTTTTAAACCCATCCGCATATATTACTTTGAATGCTTGGGTCAATTAGACTCATCTCCTACATCAACCGCAGACACGCTATACCCCTACCACAATCCAAGCACACTTCCCACATGCAGTGTAACGCCATTTGGCGCGGGGGCAATGAACAGGAGGCTTACATTGAGCTCGATAATATGATCCCGACGTACTGGGTCGGCGGACAGGGAAGCAAGTGCCCGATCAAGGGGCTCCATGACCAGCCTGACTCTGTCCATTCTGCCAGTTTCAAGGCGACTCGCCATTTTTCCCGTTAAGTAACGCAAGCCACCAGGGAAGACACCTTAACGTTCCAGTTCCCTAAACGACTCCACCAAGGCGAGCTCCGATCTAGTGATGCGCGACCGCACCAGACATGACCGCCGCCGCGCCATCGAAGCGAACGAACTCCGCCGCTAGCTCGGCTGGGAGCCCTCGCGCACCGACTTTGAAAGACGGTACGACGGGGACGTGAGTAAGTGCCATGGATAATAGGCAGGATGTCGCAAAAAGCTCGCAGCAGACAGATAGATCGAACTACAAGCCATTAGCTTTCCTAATCCTAGCTGCAAGCTTTTCGACATTGTTGAGTAGATTGGGGGGCAAAATATAACCCTTGCTAGCAACGCGTCGTGCAACTTTGATTTTTTCCGGTCCATATTTCTTTCCAGCGAACTTCCCGCTTAGCGGGCAAATGTACTGATCGCCCAAACTCCAATCGTATTTCAAAGCTGGATATAAATACTCAATGGCATAGCGGAGTGTTGCCGCGGGAACGTAATTCTCTATAGTTCTACCGTCGGTCACCCATGACATGTTTCCACCAGATTCGCACTCTCGCCTGATACGAAGTTTCGTAGAATTCAATCGCGCACCTTTCTTGGCTCTATCAGAGTCCATTAGGACGCAGAAGTGGGTGTTTATCCGGAACAAAGAAATAAGAATGTCTTCTTCCGCCACAGCTCCTGCACAGCAAGCGTTCAGGAGCTTCCCGCCGTAGATCATCACTGAATAGTGCAACCCCTCGCAAAGTGTTGAATCGACGACGCTCAACCAGTAATTCACATATATGCGGTCCGAAGGGCCTTCGACCCATATGATGTAATTGGATTGAAGAAGATCGGATGGTTTAGCGCCGATATCATCAAGAACCTCGCGAGCGTCGACCACGCCCCTAACCTGGATGGCATAAGAAATTCCATGGATCTTGTTTACCTGTGTAACCGTGACACCGGGGACGTTAATTATCGAGGGAGAATGAGTCGTAATAAGAAATCTATTTCCATTATCGTCATCAAGGAAATATCTAACTAATTTCGCTTGCAGCGTAGGATGGAGATGAATCTCTGGCTCTTCGATGAATATCAGCTTGTTATCGTTACAAGCAACCACCGCGGCAATCATCACAATCTCTTCGATTCCCGTACCGAGACTAGACAACTCGAGGAAGCCAGGCGTACCGGATTTTACAAGAACCGCTCTCGCTTCAGCGTCAGTAGTGACCTCCGCATCGGGATCATTAAGGATATTACGAACGAACCTTTCAAACCTATCCCACTTTTTCCGACTTTCGAATTGCTCCATGACTCCGGGCATCCTAAGCCGACGAAGTTCCTTAATGAGCCCTTCGCCACCCGATATCTCACTCCTATTTCGGTTGTCTCCATCCGTGATATGGCGAATTGCTTCCACCTTTATTACTCTCGGAATGGAGTCCCAGGGAATGATATTTCGAAAGATCGCGGTAAGGTTGTCTTGAGGCTCCCCTCCACCGCACGAGACGATCGCAAGGGATTCGTCGCAGAAATTCGTCCCGCACTCTTCCGCAAGGACATTTGCGATCTCTCGGTCGAAAACGAGATCCTCGTTTACAGACAATCGAGTCGTCGCCGGAATAATGAAATCAAACCAACAGGCACCGGAATCACCACGCGATATCGATTCGCTCGAAAGCGCTTTAGAAATTGCGTCTAAGGCCCTCAGACCTTGGTAGCTCTTATCCCCCACCCTCTCAAGAAGCTTATCCCGACTGAAACACAGGGAGAGCTTAACGCCGGAATCAAGTTGTCGCGAAATGCCCTGGGGATAATCCTCATCACAAAGCGGATACCGATCAGAAGAAATCGTACCATTGTATTTAATCGAAGGAAAAATGCGAAAGGCCACATTCGCTAGGGCCGATTTTCCAGAATTGTTCTGACCAGTGACAAGATGAACCTTTCCAAAAGGCCCGATCATCGCTGGATTCCCAGAGGTGAAGCCGCGATACCCATCGATTCCGTAACCCAAAAAGGAGTATTCCCCCGTTTTACCCAACATAGACAGCCTCTCAACAACCAATCGGATTTCTCATCGATGGGCACAAGCCGTGATTAATGAAATCAGCCCATCTCACTCTATACCATTGCGGCCAAAGTCAACAATATTGCCAACTGGTCCCGCTTCGAAGCACTGCGGCAACAAGCTATCCGACGTCGGACAATGCTTGCAAAGCCAAACGAAACACTTGAGGGGCAAGAGGCGACTCGCTTCGCTACAAATACAAGGCTATCGATCATCGGTCATGGGAAGAATAATGGTGTTGAAAAGCGATTAATAAAGGAGCGATGTCATGCTAAAACGAACCAATCAAAACCCGGATGACTGCGAATTGCTCGAACTCATGTCCCGTGACTCACTTAAACGCAATCAAGATATCACGGATATGCTGCATCTCTTGATGAGCATAGATAAAGGTTTATCCATCTTTCTTGACGGAGATTGGGGGTCAGGAAAAACATATTTCGTCAGATCCCTCAAAATGGTTATCGATAGCCTCAACAACGGTCAAGATACCGTACAGGAAACGATTAACAACATAGCGACAAGCGCAATTCCAAACGAGAAATCTTGGCAATGCGACTATCTTCCCGTTTACTACAACGCTTGGAACTACGACTACTGGGGCGATCCTTTAGCGTCTATTGCATGCACGCTCGCGATAGAAGCCGGCGAGCCCCATCTTGAAATCGAGCAATCGGACAGCAAAGTGGCCAAGACGGCCCTCGAAGCCCTCATGGAGGTGGCACTCAATTATTCCGTTCCCGGCCTTGGCACCGTAATCGGCAAGGCGACCACAGCCTTGGAAAGAGAGGATTTGCTCGAGGCGTTCAAAAAGCGCTCCAGCTTGCGTAAAGCCGTGGCGGAAGCTGTTAATCTCGTCCTAAAGGAACGAGCAAACAAGTTGCTCCTAATCATCGACGAACTCGACAGATGTGAGCCGAGATTCGCCTGCAGGCTCCTAGAAGAGCTCAAAGCCTTGTTCGAGTTGGATAATGTAGTTGTGCTGTATTCCCTAAACACCACTCAGCTTGCCCGAGTTATTGAGGGCCAATATGGCGCGGGGTTTAACGGTGCACGTTATCTTTCCAAGTTTTACGATATTTCGGTTCCAATACGAACAGTAAACATGGACGATTATCTGATTCTCTCCGAAATGGACCCAAACTACCAGTCCAGCCTAGTCATCAAGTCGGTGATCGAAGCGCATGACATGTCGCTACGAGAAGCAAACCGTCTCATTGATATCTGCAAACAGAGCCTAGAAAAACTTAATGATGCGTACAATACCAACGAAATGGTTTTTCGGGTCAGCTTCATGGATATCGTTGAAGCGGGAATACGGGTTTCCAATCCGTCTGCCTACGACCGGCTAACCAACAAAGGCGATTATGCTGTCTTTTCCGAAGAAGTAATGGGGTCCAAAGCGATAAGGGAGTGCTTTTTAACTATGTTTCGTAACTGCATCAAGCACGGCGCTCATCAAATCGCAATCGATGACGAGGATTACATCGCTAAACTGATCGAAGGTATTGCCACCCTAAGGTGGAGCAATCAATTTGAAAGGAAGAACGCCGCTCAACTTATAATCAGAGAGGCGGCGAGCTTTGAATTAGTAAACATAATCGAGAGATAAAAACAATCTTATAACGGCGTCGCAAGCTCGTCAGGCCAAACTCGCCTACATCTCCTCCATCACATCGCAGATGGCGTCCCAGCGGTGCTGGGTGAGCTCGGACTCGAAATGCGGGCTCAAGCCAAAGGGCTCGCGCAGGAGCGCCTGCAGGTATCCCCTATCCCCCAGGGCCTTGCGGGACGCGGGCGACTCGAGCTCGAAGGCGAGACAGACGGCGCCCGCAAGGCCGTCGAGCGACCCGGGGCGTTCATCGCGCGCGAGACAACGGCGCTCGCCGAACGCCTCGAACGCCACGTCCGAGATCTTCCCGCGCGAGAACTCGCTGGGATCGATCCCCAGAACCGCCTCGCAGCTCGATTGGTTGAACACACGTAGGATATCCACCTTGTCGGCATCCCGCGTGATGGTGCAGAAAAGGCGCTCGCGAACGCTCAGACCCGACGGGAGCCTGAAGTCGCTGTGCAGGGCAACGGCGCGCTCGATGATGTGCGCCCATTCCGGATCGCTGGTGAAACCCCCCATCTCGTCCTTGAGCACCTGGATCCCGAGCGCCGCATGGCTACATGAGTCCGCGTCGCTGAACGTCCCCCATTGGCGCAGCTGCTCGAATCGCCCGATGTCGTGCAGCAGGCCGCACAGCCACGCGAGGTCGACGTCGGCCGGAGGCAGGCCCTCCCCTCGCTCGATCTCGTCGCACAGCTCGGCAACCTCATAGGTGTGCTCGACCTTGAGCGCGATCCGCTCATCCGAGACGTCGTAACGATCGGCATATGAATTGAATGCATCCAAACACGATTCACGCATGACATCCCCCAAAAGAAATAGCCGCCGGTGGCGACGATGCAAGCGGGCTCGAAGACGCTTGGCAGGTCAAATCCTGCCCTGTTGCACTGACCTTACACACAAATCAGAACGCTTCTATAGTGGCCCGAGCACACCCCACGCCGCGGGGAGGCGCTTTGGGATATACTCGTAACGAACAGGAGGTTAAAGCCCTCCTGTAGCAATTTGGCATGTGGGTAATACCCGCAGACGAGCCGCCTTCGCTACAAGGCGGCTCGTCCCTTTTTCGCGGACATCACCCAGCCGCTAGAAGAACAACAGGACAATCAACGCGATGACAAGCGCCATGACGATTGCAAGTGCCAGCAACAGCTGCGTGAACGCGCGCATGGGATCCCTCCAATCTCCCCGCAAGGACTCGGAGGGCACCGCCCGTTCGCTAAATAAATTATAGCATATTTACGAACGTTTGTTCGCTGCTTACAACGACAAAGCAACTATCTCGCTGAGGAACCCCTCACGCTCATCAAACTCCCTCCTAAACAACACTTGGTCCATATTCAGCCTTGGATCTCTACTTATCTTTCCGGGCTCGCTCTACAAATTCGCTGATCCAGAATCTTGTCATGTTCTTAAGAATTCGGATGTTGTCGGTCGCTTCAACATCAATCTCAGTCATCGCTCTTTCAGCAAGATCGTCCGGCAGTGTCGGGAGGCCCTCGAACGCAGCTCCTCTGTACTTTCCAAGGAATGAGGAGATATATCTTTCGACAAATAGCTTCTTGTCGCTTGCACTCAACCTGGAGAAGCAACTCTTCAAGCTGAATCGGGAAAGGAGCTCTGCCGGAAAGGTTGCATTAAGCTTCTCGTGAGGACAGTTCGTCGTAAAGACAATGGTGAAACCACAAAGGTCATGGTCCGACCCTTGAGAATCAGTGAATGATCCCGTCTCGAGAAGGTCGAGGAAAAAGTTCCACACGGCGGGCTCCGCCTTCTCGAACTCATCTACTAGCAGAATACCAGCAGCTGACGAGTCGATTTTCTTTCCTAGCTCCCCCTCCTCGCTCCCCATATAGCCTCTCGGGCTACCAATCAGGGAGTTGAGGGAGTCTTTGCTACTATAATTTCCAAGATTGATTTTTGGAAGGGGCTGCAATGGTGCAATTTCCTCACAGAGAATCCTTGCGACCTCCGTTTTCCCTACCCCCGAGGGTCCAAGAAGAAGCACTGAGAGCACCGGTTGCTCGCCAATCGCATTGAAGAGCCGAAAGCTGCGCGACCGGGATTCAAAGGAGTGCTTGAAATCAGCCTGGCCGATGAGCCTGTTTTCAAGAGCGGAGAGCACCCGCTCAAATTCAGGTTCGCCGAGAGATGTGAGCGTTCGCCTTTCCTTTTCCCCCTCCTGGCAGATCCCATCGGCTTCGAGCCCGCAATTCTCAACGTCTTTGAACATGGTCCTCAACATGTACGCTTCCTTGCTAACGGCATTTTCGTCCCCAATAAAAAGTGCGCTGGAAGGCATTTGGTGCACGAGAAGCTCAAGGGACGATGCCAGCTGAGGGTTGGAGAGCAGGCCCATGAGAGATGAGATGTCTATTGCGAACTTCTTTTTGGATGCCAACTCGCCCACTTGGTCGCTTCCATAAAACTCGAGAAGCGACTTCAACTCGAAGCCATTATCCTCGAGCTGGTCGACCAGGCTTTTGTACTGCAATTGTCCGTATGTGACCAGTCTTCTCATGCCGCCACCCATCAAACTTCGAAAAACACCGCCTGAATCACAGCAAGGATGTCTATGTAATACCCGCGCACTTCTTGCACTCCAACGTCAGATGTGGCGATTGTCGAAGTGGACTCTCCGCATACAACAACATCGTCTTGGGGCATGCATTTCGAATCGCTTGGCCGCTGGAAGTAATCTAGAGGGCTCTTCATCTGATCAGGGGTAATTGTCCCTTTGCATATCCCGACGATACCGACCTTCCCAATAAGTAAGTCGTCGATGGTATAGCCGCTTTCAAACATCTTCCCCCCGTTAAGTGGGATTTTCGCGTACAACGGCGTTCCATCCCCTGCTCGCTTACCCTTGAGTTTAAAAGCCGCACCGCTTCCTATAAAAGACTGCATCATGCGACCGATATCGAGGTTTCCAGCATCGGGAATGGTGAATCCATCGAAAGTTCCGCTCATGATCGCCATGATGCCTCGAATCTCGTCCTCATTGACGAGATTCAGCGAGACATTATCGATGTATACAAGGTCACCCTCCGCAAGGGCCCCTTTCCCCCCAAGGACTTTACAGTGCTCCATGATGTCAGCGAGCATCCGACTGGTTGTGTTCACGTATTCGAGAGTGTCCACGATCTTCTGCTGTTTTTCGGCCTTGAAGTCCCCACTGAGCCTTGCTTTGAGGTTCGCAAGAATGGGAGGGTAGAGCTCCGTTTCCACGCCGATTGATGCGGCATTTGTTGTCCCGGTTTGCCTTTCCTCAGAGCCCGCAATCTTAAGCCCGTTATCCAGAAGCATCCTCGTCTCGAAGACCTTTTCCTGATTCATGTAGTAGACGGTAAAAAGACTTGGTTTCTTATTAGCCGACATAGCCACATCGCTCCTTTAATTCAACGCAAACTGCCATCGTTTTATCCAACAATGCACAAGTACTATTGGCCCAACTTGACCCGTTTGCTCTCGGGAATCGACTGGTACATCTCATCAATTCGTGCAGGACCAGCAATAAATGCCTCAGAAATGATATTTAATAGCGCAAAGAGTTCCATGGCATCATCCCTACTTTGAGACAAATCGATTGCACCTGGGTGGACAGACTCATTACCGTTATAGCGAATGATATCCATTGCTTTTACAACTTGGGAACTTGCGCCCTCCTCCACAAGCTTGTTCATATCCTTATAAATACTCCCAGTAGACTCGTCTTTCAGGATCGCCTCGAGAAGCACTTGAAGAGCAAGCCGCAATAGCGCTGCAGCCGATCTGGGGGAGTCATAGAAAACCAAAGCGGCCTCTTGATAAACTTCCCTCACATTCGCAGGCATACCTTCGTTCGCAGGCAACGTCACCCGCATTCTTGGATATACCATTTCTGCTTTACGCCAGATTGACAGACGCCTGCAATGCGAGCATTCAGCAATCCCCCATTCTTTCAACGTTGAATTCATCAGCCGTTTGCAGGGATCATCCCATTGCTCTTCAAACTTATACCAATCATCATCAAAAGAAGAAACGTATTCATCCCCAAAGCCGCAATCTGGATATACTGGGGCCGACTCTATGAAAGCCCAGCTATGGGCTGAAGTTGTATCACAAAATGGACAGGTAAAACTTCTTTTAAACGGTTCAGGATTAACGTACTTCATGGATTACTTCCCCCTTACATACCGTTAGCTTAAATACATAACGCCTGGCCCAATTAATCGAATTGAACAAAACTGCCAAGAACCCTCGTCTTGCGCGTGAATACACGGCATACAATCTCCCCGCTGCTGACTACAACGATGCGGTGTGCCCCATAAACTTCTACCGCCCCTGGACGGCGCGCCCGGCCTCAGTGACTTCCTTTGCCGGGAGTCACCGGGCCCATTGTCGCAATACCAGACTATGATCTCTATGAGGCCCGCGGCGAAATCGGTGTAAGCCAGCTCCCAGCCGAGCTCGGTCCTGAGGTTGATCGTGTCGATCGCGTAACTGCGGTCGTGGCCGGGGCGATAGCGCTCCCAGTCAAAGTCGTCCTCTGGGCGGCCAAAGCACTTCAGGATCTCGCGGAGCACAGTGATGCCGACCAGCTCGCCGTCGACGCCGATCAGGTGGACCCCCATCCGAACCTTGGTGGGGATGCTTAGAACAACTTATGTGCACGCCAACTTGGACGCAAAGGCGCTAGCGCACTGCGCAGCAACAAAGCCGGAGCCGGTGAAACCACAGCCGTCGGCAACGCCAATGCGGACAAACCCGAAATACCAGCCATTCGAGCTAGCAGCCGAAACCATGCAATATGCCTTCAACTGCCGAATTCGACCTCAGGTCCTCAATCTTTGCACCCGCGATATACTCCATTGCCGCTTGAAACCATGAATTGGCCTGATGACCGTACTCAATCCCATCAGCAACAAACATCGACTCAAGTTCCCCCGTTTTCAGTATGACCAAGCCTCTCTCCCCGAGGAAACGAATCATATCTTTGACTCTAATCATGAGAGCTGCGTCCACGCCGGCTTCAACATCGTTTTTATAACAATCGGACACGGCAGCCGGTAGCTTGCCAGAACCAGCCGGCGGCGCACCTACAAGGTTCCCATACTCTGCCTCAAGATCCTGCCTAAGTTGTAAGAAGCTCTGCTTAAGCTTGGCATCAGATTTATCAAGAAAGCATGTCATCACGTTATTAAAAAGGTCTTTGTTGTTTAAAAGGTCAAAATCAGAAATTTCTCGGCACTTGATCCCCGCATTCGAATAGAACTTCTTAAATATAGGAAATGCATCTTTTCCGTTCGTCGGGATAAACAAGCCATCATAAGCTTCGTCGGCTTTCATAATGATTCTTGAATACACCGATTCGTCCCAAGGACCCTCCACAAGATTCACCTCAGAGGAAAACAGGCCATCTAGATACTTTGGCGAATAGTTCTTACGGTGGGACTGCGGACGTTTTCCTGTACATCCTACACCGGCCGGCGTAGAGACGCGCGGTACTCGTCGGGAGTCATCCACCC
>PPYF01269106.1_pt1 | contig 10761 bp, 9 predicted proteins | sample 1559871 | NCBI WGS metagenome assembly PPYF01 (sample SAMN08240021, study PRJNA423297) | Human gut metagenome, whole genome shotgun sequencing project.
GGTCTGGGGAGGGGGAAGGCCCCCTTTTTCAAAAGGGGGCCTTCCCCCTCCCCGGTCTTCCCGCCTCCATCTCCGTTGTTTCCCAAAATTTTCGGATAAGAACGTTTTGACCTGTTCAGAGTTTCATAAGTGAATATTCTATTGTCATCGGATTCCAAAGAGGCTATTTTCAGGGGCGACGCAACCCCGGGGAGCTTCCGGGACAAATCCAGAAAGAACGAGAACATCCATGCAGGAACTTTCAGAATATACCAGACGGCACTGGGACGTCGTCGTGATCGGCGGCGGAGCCACGGGCGCGGGCACTCTCCGCGACCTCGCCATGCGCGGGGTCAAGGCGCTGCTGCTCGAACAGCGTGACCTCGTCCACGGCACCAGCTCGCGCTTCCACGGCCTCCTCCACAGCGGCGCACGCTACGCCGTGAAGGACGCCGACGCGGGACGCGAGTGCATCGAGGAAAACCGCATCCTCCGGCGCATCGGCAAACACTGCGTCGAGGAAACCGAGGGTTTCTTCGTCCGCACCCCCGAGGACGGGGCCGAATTCGAGGCGAACTGGGTCACCGCCTGCGCCGAATGCGGCATTCAGGCCACGCCGATCTCCGTGAAGGAGGCCCGCGCACTGGAGCCCAACCTCGCGGACGACATCGTTTCCGTGTACCGCGTGCCCGATTCCGCCGTGGACGGCTTCCGCCTCGTCTGGCAGAACGTCCAGAGCGCCCTTCGCCACGGCGCGGGCTTCCGCACCTATACGGAAGTCACCTCCATCAACAGCGCCAACGGGCAGGTCACGGGCGTCAGCGTGCGCGACAGCCGCACCGGCGAAACCGGCACCATCCCCTGCGCCTTCGTGGTCAACGCCGCCGGGAGCTGGGTGGGCGAGCTGGCGCACACCGCCGGGCTGACCATCAACGTCAAGCCCGACCGGGGCACGCTGGTGGCCTTCAACCACCGCTTCACCAGCCGCGTGATCAACCGCCTCCGCAAGGCGTCCGACGGCGATATTTTCGTGCCGCACGGTTCCATCACCATCCTCGGCACCACCTCCAAGAAGACCGAACGCCCCGACGACACGGTGCCGGATACCGCCGAAGTGCGCGCCCTGCTCGACATCGGGCGCGTCCTCTTTCCCGAAATCGACAGCTACCGCATCCTCCGCACCTTCGCGGGCACCCGTCCCCTGTACACCGCCGATCCCTCAGCCGAAGGGCGCGGCGCGTCCCGCAACTTCGTGGTCCTCGACCATGAAAAGGAAGGACTCAAGGGCATGGCGACCATCTGCGGCGGCAAGCTGACCACCTACCGGCTCATGGGCGAACGCATGGCCGACCTCGTATGCTCCAAGCTCGGCGTGGCCGCGCAGTGCCGCACCGCCGTCGAGCCGCTGGTGGAGGAACCTTCCGCCGAACTCATGGAGCGCGCCCGCAAGGTCTTCCCCGCGCAGGGGCTCGAACAGGCGCAGTCCCGCCTCGGGGACAGCTTCGCCGCCACGGTGGAGCGCCTTGAGGCCGCGCCGTGGAAAAAGGCGCTGCTCTGCGAATGCGAACGCGTGACCGTCGCGGAATTCGAACAGGTGGCGTCCGAAGCCACCTCCCATTCCCTGAACGACATCCGCCGCCGCACCCGCATGGGCATGGGCACCTGTCAGGGCAGCTTCTGCGGCCTGCGCGGCGTGGGCGCGGTGCTGGAGGCCCAGCTCCTGCCCGCCGGCATCCGGGCCTGCGGCACGGGCGAATGCGACGCGACGCCCTGCGGCGCGCCGGACCTGCTCCAGAGCTTCCAACAGGAACGCTGGTACGGCATCCGCCCCGTACTGTGGGGCAGCGAATTGCGAGAAACCGAACTGGCGCGCGGCATGTACGGCGCCACCCTCAATGTAGACGGAGCCGACGAATGATCAAGAAACCTGTTTACGATGTCGTGGTCGCCGGAGGCGGCCTTTCCGGGTTGAGCGCGGCCCTGTTCGCGGCGAAGGCCGGGAAACGGACGCTGCTCGTCACCAAGGGCTCCGGGGTGCTCGCCATCGGCGGCGGCACCATCGACGTGCTCGGCTACCGGGCCGACGGAACGTCGCTGGACGTGCCTTTCGACGGTTTCGGCGCGCTCCCGCCGCGCCATCCCTATGCCATCGTCGGCGCGGAAACCGTAAAGAAGGCGCTGGACGACTTCCTCGCGTTCTGTGAGGAGGGCGGCTGCCCGTACCTGTGCAACGGTGGGAAGAACACCCGCGTGGTGACGGCCCTCGGCACGACCAAGCCGAGTTATCTCGTGCCGCACACCATGTCCATGCACGGCGTGGCCGAAGCCTCGAATATCTTCGTCGCGGGCGTCGAGGGCCTGAAGGACTTTTCGCCCGCGCTGGTGGCGCAGGGCCTCGCCAGCCGCAAGGCCTACGCCGGAAAAAACATCGTGCCCGTGCTGCTGCCCAGCCCGTTCCCCCTCCAGCGCGACCTTTCCACCCTTGATCTGGCCCGTTATCTGGATACGCCGGAAGGCATCCACTGGCTGAGCAAGAGCCTCAACAAATACATCGTGCGCGGCGTCCCCGGCGCGATGTTCGTTCCCGCCATCCTCGGCACCGCCGCCAACGGCGACGTACACAACGCCATCAAGGACCGCACGGGCCACATCGTCAACGAAATCTCCAGCCTGCCCCCGGCGGTGACGGGCCTGCGCCTGCACGCCCTGTTGCTCCGGCTGCTCAAGAAATACGACGTGGACCTGATCGAACAGTCCACCGTCACCGGCTCCGAGATCGAGGGCCGCCGCTGCAAGGCGCTGATCACGACCAACAACGGCCAGCCGCGCCGCTACGAGGCGCGCTCGTTCATCATCGCCACGGGCGGCGTGCTCGGGGAAGGCTTCGTGACCGAACCCGAACGCGCGTGGGAACCGATCTTCAACATCGATCTGCCCCTCAACCCCGCTTCGCCGGAATGGTCCCTGCCGGAAGCCTACCCCGCCTGCCGCCAGACGCCGGGAACCTCCCGCCCGTCGCACGGCTTCGCCCTGCTCGGCCCGGATGTGGACGGCAAACTCCGCCCGCTCGGCGGGGACGGCGCTCCGCTGTGCGACAACGTGTTCTTCATCGGCAAGACGCTCGGCGGCTACGATCACGCCGCTGAAAAGTCCGGCAACGGCGTTGCGCTGGCAACGGCCCTGTTTGCGTCCATGAACGCCTGAGGTACGTATGAAACCCATTGAAACCGTAGATAAATGTACGACCTGTTCGACCTGCGTGGCCTACTGTCCCGTGACCAAGGCGACGCGGGCCTTCAAGGGGCCGAAGCTCACCGGGCCGTCCTCGGAACGCTTCCGGCTGTTCGACGAAACCGGCGGCGGCGAAATCTCGGAAATCGAGGCGCTGGACTACTGCTCCAACTGCAAGAACTGCGACATCGCCTGCCCGTCCGGGGTGAAAATCTCCACCCTCAACATGCTGGCCCGAGCGGACTACTGCCGCAGGCACAAGCCGCCGCTACGCGACTGGGTGCTGGGGCACGGCCATGCGCTCGGCAAGCTGGCCCGCAAATTCCCCGGCTGGCTGGTCGGCATGGCCTCCACCAATCCGCTGACCCGGCTCGTGCTCGACGCCTTCGGCGTAGACAGGCGCGCACCCATGCCGGTATTCGTGCCGCAGAGCTTCACGGAATGGCTGGCGGCCCACAACGCGGCCCTGTCCCCGGCGGAACGCGCCAACCTGACGAAGAAGGCCGTGTTCTTCCCCGGCTGCTATGTGAACGACTATGATCCCGAAACCGGCAAGGACCTCGTCTTCCTGCTGGAAAAAGCGGGCTACGAGGTCGTGACGCCGGAGTTCCAGTGCTGCGGCCTGCCGATGGTGGCGAACGGCTTCTTCGACGACGCCAAGGCCGCCGCATCCAAGAATGTGGACAGCCTCACGGGACTCGTGGCCTCCGGCGACGTGCCGGTGCTCACGGTCTGCCCGAGCTGTCAGCTCATGCTCAAGCAGGAATACGCCGAATACTTCCCGGAACTGGACGGGCACGCCGCCCTCGTCCCGCATGTGCAGGACGCCTGCGAATTCGTCGCCGGGCTGCTGGAATCCGGCGAACTGGACATCGACGTGCGCGAAGACGCCGCCAAGCTCGTCTACCACGCCCCCTGTCACCTGCGCGCGCAGGGCATCGGCAAGCCGGGCCTCGACCTGCTCCGCATGGCCTCCGCCAACGTTGAGGACGCCCGCTCCGGGTGCTGCGGCATCTCCGGCAGCTACGGCTTCAAGAAGGAAAAGTACGATGTGGCGGCTTCGGTCGGCGCGGACCTCTTCAAGGCCGTCAAGGACAGCGGCGCGGAGTACTGCGTCACCGAATGCGGCACCTGCCGCCTCCAGATATCCCACCACACCGGGGTGCCGTCCATGCATCCCCTTTCCTGGCTGCGAAAGCTGGTGAAATGACGCCAAGGGGCCTTTCCGCGGAAAGGCCCCTTTTTCGTTGCGGACGGGTCAGACTCCGAACGCGCCGCGCCGGTGATGCGGCAAACCCCGGCCCTTCCCGTCGGGCGGCGGGCGCACGGGAGCGACGGCGGCCTACATCCCAAAACGCGCGGACGGTGCCGCGGATGCCCCACAGCCCGGCACGCGCCGCGCCGACGGACAACGAGGCCGCCAGCCCGAACGGGAGCAGCGGGGACTGCCGCGCAGGGCGTACAATCGTTTCACGGGATTACCGGAATGTATCCGCGTATGCCGAAAGGCGGTTGGAGAAGCGAGAAGGAAAGGGGATCAAGTCGTGCGGGGGGCGAAAACGACCTGATTCCGCCCGAGGCTTCTGGCCTCGTGCAGAGCGGCGTCGGCGCAGCGGTACACGGTTTCGAACGTGGTGCCGTTCTCGGGATAGGTGGCCACGCCGATGCTGCACGCGGGAGCGCTCTTTCCCCGTGCGGCGGACAGGACTTTGAGCATGGAGCAGAATTCCCGGGCCTTTTTCTCGGACAGCTTGCCGATCTGCACGTCCTTGAGCAACACCACAAAGATGTCGCTGCCGACCCGACCGATACGGTCCGAACGCCGGAACGTCCGCCGCAGCACCCATGCGATGTCGCTCAGCACGGCGTCGCCGGACGAGCGGCCCAACGTTTCGTTGATTTTCCTGAAATTGTCCACATCGACGACGAAAAGGGCGTGCGACTGGCACACGTCGCTGGTCACGAAGCACCGTTCCACAAGATGCCGGATCGAAGCCTTGTCGTAAAAGCCCGTGAGGCTGTCCCGTTGGCCGAACTCTTCGGGAGACGACTCCCGGGTGTTGCCCGCCGTCATGTCGCAGCGCATACGCTCACCTCCTACCGGCGCGAAACGCACGTTCCTGACCGTATCCCCGATGTTCTTGTCAAGAATCCGTCCGGACACTGTAGCAAGGCGGACAGGAACCCGTCAATCAACCACGGAAAGGCCGGAAGATCGTTTCCCGGCACAAAAAGCCTCTGCCTCGCACGGGACAGAGCCTTTTGGACATCATAACGCGATGTTTGATCGAAAAAGCCTCCGACCCGCACGGGACAGAGGCCGTTCAGCCGAGAAATCCAGAAAAGAGACGCGGCGTCGCCGCAAAACAGGGCAACAGCTCCCGGGGGCTCCAGACCGGAAATCCGGCCTGTTCCCAAGCCAGTATCCCCCCGCCGAGCTGGCAAGCCCGGCCCGGCGCGCACCGTTCCAGCAACGCGGCGTTGTCGCACGTCCGTCTGCCGCTGCGGCAGAAAAACACGATGAATTTGCCGGAAAAACGGGCATCCAGCTTGCCCGTCCGCTGCAACACGTCGAGCGGCACCAGCGGGCAGCCGGGGATGGCCCGTTTGAGAAATTCCTTTTCGGTGCGGATGTCCACAAACAACGCGCCGCCGTTGCGGAACAGGACCACGGCGTCCTGTGGAGAAAGCGTTTCCAGCATCAGTCAATCCTGTCGGCAAAACAATCCGCCGCCCGAAATACGGACGCGGGGGCAACGCCCGGACGAAACCCTACCACCCGCGGCGGCGGGAGGTCCAGCCCTTTCCCGGCGGAAACGGCCTCGAAACAAGGCGGGGACGGGGGACGCCCCGCCTTGCCCGAGAGCAGACGGCCTGACGCCGCGACTCTTCACTGGTCCCTCCGGGGAACCCGTTTTCGGCGGACGTGGCGTTGCGGCACGGGAACCTTCCAACGCCGAACGGTTACGGACTATTTCAGGTGTTCGCCCGTCAGCTTCTGTTCTCTGGACCGCTGCGCCTTCTGGACGTTCTCCTGCAACTTTTCCAGCAGGTTGCCGCAGATCAGCTTCTGTTCGGGGGCATAGCCGCACAGCTTCTTGTATTCGTCCACGGAAATGCCGTGGGACAGCAGATGCTTGGCCGTCAGGTTCTGGAAGCTCCGGCCGCACAGGCAGCACACCACGGCTTCCTCGCTGATCGCCTCTTCAGGACGGACCACCAGATTCCGCTTGGTGAACTTCTTCTTGGGCGCGGCGGCGGAAACGGGCGCATCGGCCGATTCCTGAACCGGTTCCTCGGGATTGACGGGTTCGGCGACGACTTCTTCCGCATCCATGACGGCGAGCTTGTTGTTCGCCTGAATAAGTCCCGCCTTGAAAAGGGCGAACTGTTCAATGATGAACGCTGAAGGTTGTTCGGGATATCTTTCCATGACCAATTTAAGCAGTTCGGCATCGCTTATCATAAAGGAACCTCCGATGAGTATGGATTGCTTACCCTAATAAACTTTCAGACGCTTGTATAGCGGCATTTCATCAGAGAGCGGACATTGGACGCATTCCTTATCCCCAAAATCCGTTTCCGAGCGTTTCCCCAAAGAGAACATCAGAAGCAGAGGCTAAGGACACGCTCTCAGGATAACGAAAAGGGACCGAGGCTCAATTCGGACTTGGCTTCATACGGAACGCAGACAAGGCGTCGGCAATACGCCATAAGAAAAGGCGGCGTCGGACTGCCGACACCGCCTTCATGTTTTGGCAAGAGAAACGTTACCGCTTTACGGCTTCCCCGGCGAGGGGCTTGCCCTGCCATTCGCCCGTGAGCGTACGGAGGAACCCGACGATCAGGTCGCGGTCGCCCTGCGGGATTTCCATACCCGACAGATAGACGCCCATGATGCGTACGGCTTCGTCCAGCGTGGTCACGGTGCCGTCATGCAGATAGGGAGCCGTCAATTCGACGTTGCGCAGGTTCGGGACCTTGAAGCGGTGCAGGTCTTCGGCCTTGCCGGTGAAGCCCTTGAGGCCCTCGTCCGACCCGAGCGGGTTGCCGCGATCCGCGAAGTAATCCTTCTTGAGGTCCATGTATTCGAAGGACTGTCCGCCCACGGACTTGCCGACGTGGCAGCTCGAACAGCGGTACATCTTGAAGCGCTGGTAGCCTTCGACTTCCTTGACGGTCAGGGCCTTGTCGTCGCCCTTGAGCCACTTGTCGAACCGGCTGTTCGGGGTGATCAGCGTCTTTTCGTATTCGGCGATGGCGTCGGTGACGTTCTTGCCGTTCCAGCCGTCGGGATAGACGGCGGTAAAGGCGGCGGTCAGCTCGGCGTCCTGCGCGAGCTTGGCGCAGATTTCGTCCCAGTCCTTGCTTCCCATTTCAATGGGGTTCATCGGCGGTCCGCCGGCCTGTTCCTGCAAATCGGCGGCGCGTCCGTTCCAGAACTGCTTCACGTTGAACGCGGCGTTGAACATGGTGGGCGCGTTGATGTCGCCGAACTGCCCACGGATGCCTTCCGCAAAACGCTTGTTGTCCGTCCCGGCCTTGCCGTAGTCGTGACAGGTCTGACAGGCGACCGTATCGTCGCCGGAAAGCCGCTTGTCGGCAAACAGCTTTTCACCGAGAGCCACCTTGGCGGCGTTGACGGGAAGCGCGTCCGGCAGGGGCTGCAACGGCTCGGCGGCATGCTGCGGCGCGGCGAGGCCCGTGGCGTAATGGGCGGCGCGGGACGCCTTCACCCAATCGAGGATGGCGGCCTTGTCGTCGGAAGAAACCCGGCTGCCCCAGTGGACCGCCGTGAACTTCGCGGGCGGCATGGTCTCGTTGGTGATCACCCATTCCATCTTGGCGAGCGTGGCCTCACCGATGGGCTTGTCCTTCGCGGCCTCGACCAGTTCGAGGTTCAGGTCCATAGCCCGGAGCCCGTCCTTGAAGTCCTTCTCGATGATTTCCTTGATCCCCGGAATCTTGGCGTAGAACGGCAGATCGTAGTTCCGGGAGTGGCACGCCATGCACTTGTCCATCACGATGCCGGACACCTTGGAAAACTTCGTCAGTTGCGGATGGTTGGGGGGCATTCCCTGATCTGCGCCGATGCTCTCGCTCAGGGCGCCGCCTGCCGCTACGGAAGCCGCCAGCACGCAACTGGCCACCAACAGGGCGGAACGGGTTCTCATGTGCTCTCTCCTCGTCAAAAGATGATGATGCGAATATTTCCTCTCACCTGCTTGCGGATTTTTGGACAAATAAGGAGAAATGTCAATACTAACAAGAATCATTTTTGATAAAAAGTTTTCCCTCACAAGAATCGTCTGAAATGCAATGCCTCAAAGCCGATGAAATCCATCACAAAAGGGACTCCGGCTTCCCGAACATGCGCTATTTCACACCGTCAATCCGAGAATCAGCTGTCCCGTTTCGTACGGCAGGCCAGAAAAAAGACACCCGCCCGGCCCCGCCGGAGAGAGTGTCCGTCTCATTGCCGCCCGCCGCCGCGTTCGACGACGGGCCGCCCGCCGCGTTCCCGCGACGGTTCAGTCCTTGTCCTGATCCGCGGGGTCCCGCCCCACGCTTCCGAACAGTTCCCGGTATTCCGCGTCATAGTCTTCGGCGGCCAGACGGCTCGGCCTTTCCGCCGCACCGCTTTTCGCATGGACGAGCGAGGGCGCGGCGTCCGAAACGTCGTTGAACCCGTCCCGCGTATACGACACTTCCACGGCCCGCCCGTTCCGCCAGAACCGGCAGATGACGGGATACGTCTCGTCAGGGTTCCTGATCACGTCGCAGACCATGCCGTATCCGTAGGCGACGTCCAACACGCTGTCTCCGGCGATAAAACTCATACGCACCTTTCCGTTTTGCGAGCGAACCATTCCGCGCGTCCGTCTCCCATACGGCCTTCCGCCGGAAAAAGAAATCCCTGAGAGGATCAGGCGTCGCCGAGCTCCTTGCGCTTGCGCCAGAGCGTCACCGTATTGATTCCGAGCAGTTCGGCGGCCTGCTCCATGCTGACGCCGAGCGCGAGCACCCGCCGGATGTGTTCGGCCTCCACTTCCCGCAAGGTCGGGATGCGCTTTTCCTCTGACGGCTCCCCGGTCCCGGAGAGCGCGGGCGGCAGGTCGGCGGGCGTCGCCTCCCGACCGGCGGCGAGCAGGGCCACCCGCTCCATGACGTTGCGGAGTTCCCGGACGTTGCCGGGCCACGAGTACGCCAGCAGGGCCCGCACGGTGGCCTGCGACAGCGTGGGGGCCTGCCCGTACCGTGCGGCCGCCGCGCGCAGCAGCTTGGCGGCCAGCGGCGCGATGTCTTCGGGGCGTTCCCTGAGCGGCGGCACCACGCACTCGAACACGTTGAGCCGGTAATACAAATCCTCACGGAACGAGCCGTCCCGCATCATGGCGGCAAGGTCCCGATTCGTCGCGGCGATGATACGGACGTCGAGCCGGATCGGCTTGTTGTCCCCCACCCGCTCAATGACCCGATCCTCAAGAAAGCGCAGCAGCTTGGCCTGCGCCGTGGCCGACAGTTCGCCGATCTCGTCGAGGAACAGCGTGCCGCCGTCCGCCAGCTCGAACTTGCCCTCCCGGTCGCGCACCGCGCCGGTGAACGCGCCCCGGACGTGGCCGAACACCTCGGATTCGAAAAGATTTTCCGCGATGGCCGTACAGGTGACCTCGATCAGCGGCCTGTCCGCCCGCGACGAACGCCGATGGATGGCCCGCGCCAGTTCGGTCTTGCCCGATCCGGTTTCGCCGGACAACAGCACGGTGGCTTCGCTCGGCGCAATCCGTTCTACAAGAGTCTGCAAGGCCAGCGACTTGCGCGAAGTCAGCCCGTCGAACCAGTCCCCGGCTCCGGCCCGCAGGCGCGCGTTGTCGCGCCGGAGATCGACCAGTGTGGACACCTTGCGGACAAGGTGTTCCAGCTCCTCGGTGGTAAACGGCTTGGGCAGATAATCGTAGGCCCCGGCCTTGATGGCGGATACGGCGTTCTCGTAGGAAGCGAAGGCGGTCATCACCACGCAGACGACGTCAGGATAACGGGCGCGCACATCCCGCACCAGTTCCACGCCGGACAGGCCTTCCATACGCATGTCGGTCAGCAGCATGTCCGCCGGTTTTTCCTCCAGCGACTTCAAGGCGGCCTCGGCGCTGTCCACACCCACGGGCCGGCAATCCATCATCTTCAAACCAAGCATCAGCGTCCGCACAATCCCCGGATCGTCGTCCACTACCAACACTCGCAGCATGGGGCACTCCTTGAGGGAAAGGAAAAAGAGGAATCGGCGGGGAATCTTTCTTCAAAAAGGTTCCCTCTCCCCCGGTATCCCCTCCTCTCTTCTTCCCAAAACGTTCCTGTGCGGCCCCTGCCCTTCCCAAGCGACGGGGCGCACGGCATCCTCTCCGTTACCGCAAAAAACGCAAAAGACAAATCCCGAACTCTCCCCCTTCATGCAAGACCACCGCCGCCCTTCCCGCCCAATCCCATCGGCAAACGGAAAACCCGTCAGGAGGGATTCGATACGGTCGAACGTCTTGGGAAGGGTGGGGGGAG
>PPYF01470459.1_pt1 | contig 10758 bp, 7 predicted proteins | sample 1559871 | NCBI WGS metagenome assembly PPYF01 (sample SAMN08240021, study PRJNA423297) | Human gut metagenome, whole genome shotgun sequencing project.
CTTGAGCTCCCAGCGCGCGGTCTTCGTGAACCAGTAGGCGTGCAGCGTCTCGCACAGGGGCCGTTCGACCCGCGCGGCGATGCCCGTCTCCTCGGCGATCTCGCGCTCGGCGCAGGCGGCGAGGCTCTCGCCCGCCTCGAGGTGTCCCTTGGGCAGGTCCCAACGGCCGTTGCGGCGGATCATCAGCCACTCCCCGCGGTCGTTCACCACCACGCCCCCGGCCGCCTCGACCGGGACGAATCCGGCGGCGAAAGCCCCGAAGGCGGCCCCGGGATCGGCCGCGACGACCGAAACGGAGTTGTGCGTTTCGAGAATTTTGAGTATCTTGTCGCGGTTCGGGCCGCACTCCGCGGCCACGGGAAACCCCTCCGCATCGGATGCGGAGGAGACGAACCGGAGGGTCTTATCGGCGAAATAAACGGTAGGATTCATCGTTCGAACGGATCATAATTCGGAACAAAAATAGCAATAAATGGGAAAACCTTTACGCAAATGAAAAAAATCATCCTGACGATGGCTATTGCAGCTGCGGGGCTGGGCGCGTGCGACAAGCGGCCGCAACCCCTTACGATCGACAATGCGCTGACGGCCGAAGAGATCGCGGCCGGCGTGCTGACGCCCGAGGTCATGTGGAAGATGAGCCGCGCGGGCGGCGCATCGCTCTCGCCCGACGGACGGACGCTCCTCTACCAGCAGACCGACTATTCGATGGCCGAGAACCGCGGCGTGACGACGATCCGCGTCGAGGACCTCGCCACGAAGGCCGTCACCCCGCTCACGGACTTCTCGTCCAACAGCCTCTCCCCGCGCTGGAGCGCCGACGGAGGCAAAATCTACTTCCTCTCCGACCGCAGCGGTTCGATGCAGGTCTGGGAGATGGATGCCGCGGGCGGCAGCGTCCGCCAGCTCTCGGACTTCGACCGCGACGTGGAGGGCTTCGGCATCAGCCCCCGCGGCGACAAGGCGTGGTACGTGCAGCGCGTGCAGGTCGCCGCCCGCCGCTCGGCCGACATCCACAAGGACATGCCCGAATCCCGGGCGCGCATCTACGACGACCTGATGGTCCGCCACTGGGACTACTGGGACGAGGGCGAGCACATGCACCTGTTCGTGGGCGACTTCGGTCCCGAAGGGCTGCGCCCCGGCACAGACATCGTGGGCGCCGACGCGGCGTGGGACGTGCCGCTGGCCCCCTACTTCGACATGGCCGAAATCGCCTGGAACAACGCCGGGACGCAACTGGCCTACACCTGCAAACCGCTGACGGGCACGGCCTACGCCGTCTCGACCGACTCGGACATCTTCGTTTACGACCTGGCCGACGGCAAAACGCACAACATCTGCAAGCCGTTCGACGGCAAAGCACGCTACAACGCCGCGGCCGGGCACAAGCCCGCCATGCCCGGCTACGACAAATACCCCGTCTGGTCGCCCGACGACCGGAAGATCGCCTTCCTCTCGCAGCGGCGGGCCGGCAACGAATCGGACAAGTCGCGCCTGTTCCTCTACGACTGCCGGACGCACGCGATGCAGGACCTCACCGAGGATTTCGACTACAACGCCATGAACGTCCTCTGGGAGGGGAACGACCGGCTGTGGTTCATCGCCCCGATCGAGGCCACGCACCAGATCTGCCGCATCGCCCCCGACGAGGGCGAGGTCGAGGTCGTGACGAAGGGCGACCACGACATCGCGGCCTTCACGATGGCCGGGGAGCAGATCGTGGCCGAGCTCTCGACCATCTCCTCCGCCGCGGAATTCTACACGGTGAACCCCGCGGACGGTGCGCTGACGCAGATTTCGGAGATCAACCGGGCGATCTACGACCGGATCCGCATGGGCGAGGTGCGGAAACGGTGGGTCGAGACCACCGACGGCAAGCAGATGCTCACGTGGGTGATCCTGCCGCCCGACTTCGACCCGGCGAAGAAATACCCCACGCTGCTCTACTGTCAGGGCGGCCCGCAGAGCGTCGTGTCGAACGGCTGGAGCTATCGCTGGAACTATCAACTGATGGCCGCGCAAGGCTACGTCGTCGTGGCGCCGAACCGCCGCGGCCTGCCCTCGTTCGGCCAGGAGTGGCTCGACCAGATCTCGGGCGACTACTCGGGACAGAACATCCGCGACTACCTCTCGGCCATCGACGACGTGGCGCGCGAGCCGTGGGCCGATGAAACGCGCATGGGATGCGTCGGCGCCTCGTACGGCGGCTATTCGGTCTATTTCCTGGCCGGACACCACGACAAGCGCTTCAAGGCCTTCATCGCCCACTGCGGCATCTTCGACTTCGACTCGATGTACGGCGAGACGGAGGAGCTGTGGTTCGTCAATAACGACTACGGAGGCTCCTACTGGGACAAGGAGAACCCCACGGCGATGCGCTCCTACGCCAACTCGCCCCACAAGTTCGCCGACCGCTGGGACACGCCCATCCTCATCATCACCGGCGAGCGCGACTACCGCATCCCCTACACGCAGTCGCTCGAAGCCTTCACGGCCGCCCGCGTGCGGGGCATCCCGGCACGGCTGGTCGAGTTCCAGGACGAGGCGCACCAGGTGTTCAAGCCCCAAAATTCGCTGGTCTGGAACCGCGAGTTCTTCGGCTGGCTCGACAAATACGTGAAGTGACCCTCCGGAACGCTCCGGAACGACGATCCGGCCCTGCCGCAGCGCGCTGCGGCAGGGCCGCCGCCGTAAAAAGGGCGCCGCCGCACCGGTCCCGCCGCGCGAGCCGCTGAAAAGAAGCCCCGCAAAGCGGCACGTTCGTGATGAAAAACCGCCGGTTCGTTGAATTTATTTCCGCGAACCGACACGCCTGCCTATTTTTGCAACATTCCTGATAAAAGACCTTTATGCGAACAAGCCTCCGGACTATCCTCGCCGCATGCTGCATCGCGGCGTCGGCAACCATCCTGCGGGCGCAGGAGTTGTCCGCCCCGGGCCTTCCGGCCGACACGGCACGCACATGTCCTCCCGCGGCGGCCACCGCCGCGACGGCCTCCGGCACACCGATCGCCGAACACCCGAAGACCATCAACGAGAAACGCCGCGAACGCGGGCTCACGGATCCCCGCAACCTCTTCGTCCCGAAGGGTCAGTGGGTCTTCGGCGGCACGGCCTCCTACTCGACACACACCAACGAGGGCTACCAGTTCCTCATCGTCGAAGGCATCGACTCGAAGGGCTACACGGTGCGTGTCAGTCCGATGATCGCCTACGCCCTGACCGACAACATGGCCCTCGGCGGCCGCTTCATCTACTCGCGCACGCTGCTCGAACTGGACAAGGCCGAACTGCAACTGGGCGACGAAGGCTCCGACACGGACCTCAAGGCCAACAACTACTACTCGCTGCGGCACAACTACTCGGTGGCCGCGATCTGGCGCCAGTACATCCCGCTGGGCCGCAACAAGCGGTTCGCGCTCTTCAACGAGACGCAGCTCTCCGTGGGCGGCACGCAGGCGCGCTTCACGAACGATTCGCCGGTCAAGGGAACCTACGAGACGGGCTATACCCTCTCGCTGGGCATCTCGCCGGGCATCGTCGCCTTCGCCACGAACAACATGGCCGTCGAAGTGAACGTCGGCGTCATGGGTATCAGCTACACCCACACCAAGCAGGTGCACAACCAGGTCACGGTGGGCAAACGCAATACGAGCATGATGAACTTCAAGGTCAATATCTTCTCGATCGGCCTGGGCATGGCTTTCTACCTCTAATACCGCGACGCACATGAAACACTTCATACTCACCGCACTTTCGACAGGCATCGCGCTGACGGCCGCCGCAGCGTCCGCGGAGAGCCTCCCCGCCGATTCGGCGCGCACGCACGCCTTCCGCCGGGAGGCCGCGGCAGCCTCCGTATCCGGCAACGGCGCGAAGAGCCGCGGCCGGGAGCATTTCCTCCCGACGCGCCGGCGCATCGACCGGGAGATCGACAAGCTCAAGTTCGCCTACAAGGGCGAGGTCATCATGGGTCTCACGGCCTCCTACGGCACGCTCTCGAGCGACGACACGGACATCATGCTCATCGTGGACGGCATCGGCGCCGACGGTTCGGTGGCCACCGTCAAACCGTTCGTCGGCTACTTCTACCGCGACAACAACTGCGTGGGCGTGCGCTTCGGCTACCGCCACATGGGCGGCACGCTCGACAGCGGCAACTACGACTTCGGCGAGAGCAACGACCTGACCGGCGCGCTGCCGTACCTCGACCTGGCCAGCGACAACTATTCGTTCGGCATCTTCCACCGTTCCTATGCGGGTCTCGACCCGAAGGGACGCTTCGGGCTGTTCGCCGAATTCGAGCTCTCCATGTCCACCGGCTCCACGAACTTCGCCTACGAGTCGGGCGACCGGATCAAACGCACGTACAGCGACAACACGCAGTTCAAACTCGCGTTCAACCCCGGCGCGGCCGTCTATATCTTCCCCAACGTCTGCGCCACGCTCTCGTTCGGACTGGGCGGCATCCAGTACACCTCCGTCACGCAAAAGGACGCCGAGGGGCACAAGATCGGCTCGCGCAAGGCATCGAACATGAAATTCAAACTCAACATCGCCGCCATCAACGTCGGCATGACGATCCACCTCTGGGACAAGAAAAAGAAATAGACCATGAATACCCGATACCTGAAAACGCTGCTCACGGCGGCGGCCGCCCTTCTGGGCTCGGCCTGCATCGAGAACGACGTGCCCTATCCCGTCGTCGAAATCAGCATCGCCGACATCGAAGGCGAGGGATTCACGGTCGGCGCGACCGATCCCGCGAACCGCACGATCACCCTCGCCCTCGACGAGCAGACCGATATACGGAAAGTACGCATCGACAAGGTGGACTACGACGTGACGATCCACAGCGTCCATGCCGACAAGGAGACGTTCATCCGCCAGATCGCCAGTTCGGTCGAGCTGGTCGGCACGCACGACATGCGCACGCCGCTCACCACGACCCTCTCGCTCTACCAGGATTACACATGGACCATCCGGGCCGAACAGCGCATCGCGCTCGATTTCCGGGTGAAGGGGCAGATCAAGGAGGCGGAAATCGACACGCAGGCCCGCACCGCGACGGCCTTCGTACCCGACGGCACCGACCTGGCCGCCGTGCGGATCGAAACGCTCAAGCTCGGGCCCGCGGAGGTCACGACCTACTCGCCCACGGTCGAGGAGCTTTCGGCCGCCGGATTCGCCGAGGAGCGGAAGGTGCGCGTCACCTGCCACGGAGAGACGGAAGAGTGGACGCTGCGCGTACAGGAGACCGACATCCGGATGGCCGTGCAGGAGATCGACCTCTGGAACAACACGGCGACCGTCACGGCCTTCCTCACAGAGGAGGAAGCGAAGAAAGCCGAGGTACAGTACCGGTCCGAAGGCGCCGAAAGCTGGCAGACGGCCCGCAAGGAGGGTTATGCCGACGGCATTCTCCGCGCGATCGTCGAACCCGGATGGCAGGAGTCGCAGAACAAGAACGGACTGACCGTTTACACGATGGCTCCGGAACAGGGCATCTTCGCCGGCCACACCTACGAGCTGCGCCTGCTGGTCGGCGACGAGGAATACGGCATGATAACGCAGACGACAGCGGCCGGCCACACGATTCCCGACGGCGACCTGGAGGACGGCACGCTGAGCTGTTTCACGAAAGACAACGAGACCGAGGAGCAGGTGCGCTTCTGGGGCAGCGGCAACAATCTCTTCAAGCCCAAACTGTGCACGCAGGGCGAGTTCGGCGGTTCGAAATGCGCATACCTGCAAGCTTCGAAGACGCTGGGCATCCTCGCCTCGGGCAACTTCTTCTCGGGTCTGTTCCACTACGAGGGCATGAACGGCACCGTCAAGTTCGGACAGCCCTACGCCTGGGAGTCGCGGCCGCGTGCGATGAAGGTCCGCTATTACGCCCCGACGATCGGAACGGTGGACGTCGCCAAGTATCAAAACCCGGGAAATCTCGAAAAGGGAGATCAGGACATGTCGCGTATCATGGTAGCCATCGTCGATTGGAGCGACCGGCACGAAGTGACCTCCGGAGTGGGCCAACCCTTCGGCATGTGGGACCCCGAAGAGACGATGCGGACCGAAGAGGGAGCCATCATCGCCTACGGTTCGAAATTCATCGACGCGGCCTCCACCGGCGACGCGTGGATCGACCTCGAACTGCCTCTGTCGTTCTACGACACGGCGGCGAAACCGGGCGGCAAGATCTCGATCGTGATCTCCTGCTCGACGAGCGCCTACGGAGACTTCATGGTCGGCTGCTCGCAGAATCAGCTCTATCTCGACGACTTCGGATGGATCTACTGACGGGTGCGGGCGGAATTCCCGAGGTTCCGCCCCGCCCGTGAGGACGCCGCAGTGCGGATGCCTGTGCATCCGTGCCGCGGCGTCCTCATTTCCGACGGGTCCCCGGCGCCGATACGGCCGTCGCCGCACGCTTCCCCCGACAACCGCACGGGCCCGCGATTCTTCGGGACCGATGCGCCCCGGCAGCCCCCGGCAACTGCCGCAACCTCTCTCCCGGCGAGGCCCGACGAAAGGCGCCGTCCGGTACGCCTGTACCCCGCAAAAAACGAATTCACCCCCGCCGCAATACATGCGGCAGGGGTGAATTTCCGTTTCGCGGAGACCTTTCGGACGGTCTCCCTCCGTATTTTCCGCCGAATCACCTCCGAGCGATGCGGCAGTATGTATCATAGCGTCCGATGACGTCCTCCACGTAGGCGAGCGTCTGCCGGCCTCCGGTGAAGCGGCCGTAACGGACCGCCTCGCTCTCGTAGTATTCGGGCCGGGCCTTCAGCGTGAGATAGCGCGCCACCACTTCCCACGAATTCGGGTCTTCGCCGTGGAGCCGGGCCAGCCGCCGGGCATCGGTCACATGGCCGATGCCGCCGTTGTAGCAGGCCAGAAGAATACCCATCCGATCCTTCTCGGAAATACCTTCCGGAAGGCGGAGCGTCGCCTCGATCTTCGAGAGCAGCTTGTTCGCCAGCCACACGTTGGTGGCGGGATCGGCCACCTCCTCGATCGGAATGTCGAACTGACGCGCCACCGAAGGCATGATCTGCATGAGGCCCTTCGCCCCGCGGCGCGACGTGACGTCGGGCGTGAACCGCGACTCGTGGTAGGCGATGGCCGACAGCAGCCGCCAGTCGTTGCCTTCCGGCTCGCTGATGTCGCGGATCAGGTTGTCGTAAGCCGAAATCACGCAGGTCCTCTCTTCGAGCAGGGCGTCCGTCGGAGAGAGCCCCGCCGCGGTTTCGCTCCGCAGCTCCTCATCCGTCACGGGGGAGCCGAAGCGGGCGTTGAAACCGTAAAATGTCGTCAAAACAGTCAGGAACGCAAATGTTAAAACAGTCTTTTTTAACATAAAAGGTTGTTTTGCGGGCAGTTCATACTGCGCAGAACAGTACGCTAATCATAGAATCCCCACGAAATACCGATCTTGAACATGCCCGGATTGAGCGGGTATCCGGCCGCCGAGAAATACTCGCCGTTGCCGAACAGCCCCTTGTTCACATGCTGGTATTTCAGAAAGATGCGCATTCGCTTCCACTTTCCCATGACGAAAGCGTCGAGATAGGGATAGTTCCCCACCTCCATCTCCCGCTGGTTGTAGTACACCGACAGAGCCGGATTGTAGGAGGGCGCATAATACCGCGTATTGAAGCGTCCGTCCAGTCCGATCTGCAGGCGCAGCACGTCGCGCACGACCCAGAACTCGTAGTAATACGAGAGGAAGGCGCTCAAAAGCGGAACGGGGATGACTTCCTGATCCGTACTCCACTGCAACAATACCCTGTTGTCCAGATGAAGTCCGCCTAAACGGAAATCCTTGCGGGCATACACACTCGTGAGGCTGACGCTTCCGTCGTGCTGGGCCACGTTCCCGTCCGGACCGTAATAGATCTTGTCGGACAGGACGCCCTGCCACGCCCCCGCCTCGAAAGCGTAGTCGGGGACCGAAAACTTCACCTCGAACCGAGTCTCATTCTCCTTGTTCAAAGGAGCGGACCATCTGTAATGGTTCGAGAACAGATTCTCCTGCCAGTAATTGGGCGAACGGCGGTCCATCGAGAACCGCCCCTCGAGAATCAGGGGGTGTCCGCGGAGATAGCCCGTCAGCGCGAGGTGCGCGCCGATCTCGATATCCCCGCCTCTGTACCCGGACGGGTAGAACTTCAGGTTCGCATCCCATCCGACGTATTTCTTGATTTTGCCGCTGACGGCGCCGTAGGCGAAATAGCTCGTCTTATCGACTTTCGTATAGCCGCCCGTCAGGTAGTCTTTCAGCTCGAACTGCGAGTAGGTGTGCATGTCGATCCCCAGCCCCGCGTCGATCGTACCCACCACGCCGTTGCGGTCCCACGGCTGGGCCTGCACGAAAAACCGGTTCGAAATGACCCGCTCGTAGAGCGAATCGCACGTCTGCTGCGGGTTGATGAACCAGTCGTCGTAGTAGTTGTGCTCGGCCGAAACGAATTCGCCGTTCTCGTCGCGGTGATCCCGTTCGTCGGTGTAGGGCATGTTCAGGTCGGTATAGACCTTGCTCCACGAGCTGTACCCGAACGAATGGCCCACATAGACGGTCGAAAGGTTGGCCACCGAGAAGTCGCTCTCCGTGACGCGCTGCAACGGAATGGCGAAGGACTGCGTGACGAAGAAGGCGTTGTTGCGGTAGACGTTCTTCGCCTCGGCATCGGCCAGTTTCATCGGAATACCCGACGGCATCTCGAAAACGGTGTCCCGCAGGGCCCATACGCCGACCACGCCGCCGTTCTCCTGCTGTTCGATCTTGTTGTTGTAATAGGCCGCATGGACCGAGTAGCGCTTGCCCGTGTGGCTGAACGCCACGGCCAGATTGTGGTTCTTGGTCCGCGACCAGACATACTGTCCGCGGGTGCCGCGCGCCTTGTAATCGACATTGAACCCCGTCGTCGGCGAGATGTTCTGGGCGTGCATGATTTCGAAGTTCTCCTCCCGGAAACGCTTCTGTCCCGACTCCTCGTAGCTCATGCGGATCATGGGCTTCTTCGTGTTGTAGAAGTCCACGTTCTCCATATTGTAGGTATAGGCGTAATAGGGGCTCGCGAAGCTGAAGTCGAAATCCTGCGGGCGGCGGAAGTAGTTCAGCGGCAGCGAAGTCTGTCCCAGCGCACCCTGCGCGATGTCGCCCACGTCCTCGCGGAAGAACGGATAGTCGATCCTGTAATCGGTCAGCGTGGTGTCCAGCGGCATGACCGTCACGCGGTTGTACTCGCGGTTCACGTGCCACCGGAAGTTGTTGAGCGCACGGACCGAGTCGTCGAAGAAGTAGGATTCGAGCGGCTTGCGGATTTTGCGTTCCTTCTTGGTCGTATCCTGCTGCTGTCCCTCGCCGTTCTCGTCCTCGGGCTGCTCGAAGGGGTTGTTGCCGTAGAGGTTGTTCGTCTCGCCGTTGCGCTGCGCGCGCATGAGGGTGCTGGCATCGAAATTCTGGGAACGCACCGTCCCGGGCACTGCCAGCAGCAGCCCGGACAACAGCGTCAATCCTATGCGATGCGACAAACGACCCATGTACCCGCTCTCATTGGTTTGTACGGCACACGAGGCCGCGCACGAAGGAGACGACGACGTAGAGCGCGATAACGAGCGGCACGGCATAGCCGCGCAACAGCACGATCATCGCCGCACCGGCCGCCAGAAACGAATAGCGCAGCTCGTTGCCCCGCCAGCCGAAGCCGTGGAACTTGAGCGCGAACATCCTGATCCCGGAGACCATCAGCCACGCCGTGGCCGCGGCCACGGCCAGGACCGCCTCGCGCGGAAGCACGAGTCCGTTCCGCTCGGCCAGCAGTCCCAGCGACCCGCAGAGCAGCGCTGCGGCCGGCGAGGGCAGGCCGCAGAACTCCGTGCGCTGCGTGTCGTCGATATTGAACTTCGCCAGACGCAGCGCCGCGAAGGCCGCGACGACGAAAACCGCATAGGCCGCCGCCTCCGCCGCCGGGCCTTCGCCCAGCCACAACGACGGCATCCGGCCGTAGAGCACGTAGAGGATCGAAGCGGGCAGCAGTCCGAACGAAATGTCGTCCGACAGCGAATCGAGTTGCAGGACGATCGGCGAACTCTGTCCCAGCAGGCGCGCCACGAAGCCGTCGAAGAAGTCGAACACGGCGGCCAGAATCATCAGGCAGAAGGCCGTCGTCAGGCGGCCGCCGCTCAGCGCCATGACCACGCCGACCGAACCGCACACGAGATTCGCCAGCGTCAGCAGATTGGGTATCGTGAACAATCGAACTTTCATAGTCTCTCAAAATAGCGTCCGCGGTGCGCCCCCGGCCGCAGCCGGCAATCCCGCCGCCGGCCTGGATTCCGGGAAGCGCTCCCGGCGCGATACGGCGGGGGTCTCCGCCGCGGAAGCCTCTCTCCGCGGGCCGCCGCGGGAGCGCTCCGGCCCAAAAATTAACTTACGACAGGCGGCAAAGTTACGAAAAATCTCTGGAATAACCTCGAAAAACGGGTGAAATGACGCTAAACGACTTAATATCAGAGTTGTTACGGTGTCAAATGATGACAAGCCGAAAAAGCGGAAAACGCAAAGAAAAGCGGATTTAAGAAGAAGAATGGTTTGCAAATCATTACCCGTGAAAGAGTAAGATTTAACATATGGGAGATGCTATTGCACCGTTTGTCACCGATTTGCATATCAAGGTCTAACTCGTTGATATTTAACTTTGCAAACAAAAAAAACGAGTATGGCAAGAAGTACATTCAAAGTGCTGT
>PPYF01030328.1_pt1 | contig 10756 bp, 17 predicted proteins | sample 1559871 | NCBI WGS metagenome assembly PPYF01 (sample SAMN08240021, study PRJNA423297) | Human gut metagenome, whole genome shotgun sequencing project.
AGTTCTGCCCCCTCTACAACAAGGCGGGGTCGAAGTTCATGCACGTATCCACCAAGAGCAATATGCTCGTGGGCTACGATCAGATGGGCGATGTCGAAAACGTGCTGATTAAGGAGTTCGCGCCCTTTATCCTTTCATACATCGCCACTATGTTCTTCGGCGTTCAGTTCGAGACAATCGACAAGCGCCGCTTCAAAACAATCGAAATCGCTGTGTAAGCTATGGCTAAAACTTGTAACTCTATTCAGAAATCGCTCGGGTGGTGCCAGGGCACCCCCGAGCTGCCCGGCGTGAAGCGTCGCATTTACTTCCTCGCCAAGTCGTTCATTCTCGGCTACCCGCAGTTGCCGCGTGATGAACTGGGCCGAGCCACTTCCGCTGTTCTGGCGGGCAGCTATACGCTTGCCGCCGATGCGAAGTGGAAGTATATCGACATTCTGCCCGACAAGTCGCAGTTGACCTCCGAGGCGCAGGGCGAGCTGCCCTCGCAGACGCAGCTCAACAAACTTGTCGCCGTTCACCCCGGCGTAGGCTCCGAGGCGTCCGCCGCTGCCGCCTACATCAACAACACCGACAATGTGTTCATCGTCGAGGACATGAAAGGCAACTTCCGCGTCCTCGGCAACGACAAGTGGACCACTAAGGCCACTGTCGCCCAGGATCTCGGTCAGGGTGCCACCGGCACGACCTCGACAACTATCAACGTCGAGGCTACCGACGAAGTGCCTGCGCCCTTCTATGTCGGTACGCTCGAAACCGAGGACGGCGACATCGACTGCTCAGGTAAAGCCGCATAATTCCGTATATTATGGACGATATAAGAAGCGTCAGGAAAGGAGACAATTCTCGTGCCAGTGAGAGCAGAGCAAGCTCGCTTGGCTCTGCCGAGCGCAGCCGGGAATGCCGGTACGGAATGGCGTTGGACGAGATGTTGAACGACATCGAAGTGCCTTCGCTTGACGTTCCCGACCTCGACGCTTCTTTTGTTTCTCCGGCTCCGGCCAAAGACCTGTTCGCCGAGAAGAAACGTGCGGCATGGAAAGACGTGCAACAGGCCGAAGCCCGTTGCGACTTCGCTCCGAACAAAGTTCGTATCTCATACCGCAATCCTGCTTTCGGAATAATCTCGCTCTGGAAGAAGTCGGTATACGGCAGAACCTTGACCGACATTAAGAACGATCCCGATATGGTCGGGAAATTTGCCGAGGGCATGAATACCCTTATACGGCAAATCCTCGGTCATTCGCTCGCCACCGGCGACTGGGCCATAGTTACTTCGCCCAAGCGTCGCCATAAGGTCAGAAATTTTGCGTCGCTCATTTCTGCCAGGCTCGCCGAACTTCTCGGCATACCCTTCTATGAAGACGTTGCCGAGTGCCACTCGAAGCATCGTGTCGGAGCTGTCTTTACCTTCGGCAAAGAACCGCCCAAAGAACGAAACATCATCGTCTTTGACGATTTTGTTACGTCCGGCGCCACGATGATCTCAATGCGTGAACTTCTTTTGCCTCTCGGCAAAAATCTTGTATTCTTTACCGGCATAAACAACAAATTATGACCCCTCCAATGGACCATAAATTCACTGACCAGATAAAGCAATGGCTTGAAAAACCGGAAGATGAGCGCGACTACTCCGTTGGCGCTCTTTACCTTTTGAAGCTGTCGGGCAATCAGATTATGTATCGAAACATAATCTCGCAGCTTGACCGCCGCCACGATGTGGTGGACTATCAGCTTCAAAAGTATTACAACTTCCGCGTCCAGGCCCTGACCCATGCGCAGGTCGAGGAAATGGGAGCGCAGGTGGAAACCATCGTGGCCGAACACATTTCGCTCGCCGCCAAAGCCGATGAAGCTCCGGCCAAAGGCAAGCGGCACGACCACGACACACTGCCCGACGAAATCAAGGCGAAGTACGTGGAAAATCTTTCGCTTCTCCAACGTATGCGCGAACTGCATCTGCGCCTCCGCTCGCTCTCGCTTGACAACTCGCCATGCCCGGACTCCGAGCGATACCCGTTCCTCAAAGAACTTATATCGCTCGACAAGAAACTCCATACCAACTGGGAGGCTTACGACCATTATGTAGCTCCCGGCCCCGATGCCGCTCCCTCGCGATCGCCGAAAGGCAAACGCTCCGCCGCCGGTAACAAGAAGTCTGCGAAATGAAACGCACCGCCAACATCGACAATATCCTGCACCCACTCTCAGATACACCTTTTCAAGCGTATCTGAGTAATGCAGTCCAAGTGGCTGACATTCTCGAATGGATTTTGGGACAAGTCGGCATAGCGGAGGTTTGGCAGACTTCTTTCTCCATATCGGAGGAATTTCTTCGCCGCTTATTCTTCATTACTAAGGATAAGCGCGTGAGCCGGATTAACCTTGTGCTCGACCACAAGGCAACCAACAAGACGCTCAAACTCTGGGCGTTCATCACCCAAGTTATCGAGCGCACCTATCTTGCCGACAACCATAGCAAGATTTTGTTGGTGAAATCCGAAGCCGGAGATACTGTTTCGGTCATAACCTCACAGAACTTGACACGTGGCAACCGCCACGAGTCGGCGTTTATCTCAACCTCGCCGGAGATTTTTGCAAATCTCCACGCACAAGTCAACGACCTTATCACAAATCATTCAGTACCGCTCCATGACTTATTCCGAGACAGAGTTAACTCAGATTGAGAAGTATGCCTCAATTTACCTCAAAATTTCCGACATCGCCGTGATACTTGACATCCCGGCTGATGTGCTGCGCTCCGACATTGCAGACCGAGGCACCGCCGTAAGCAAGGCTTACCGTCGTGGCAAAGCCGCCTCAAAGGTCAAGCTACATTCCCAGGAAATGATGCTTGCACAGGTTGGCTCGCCGCTCGCTATCGAGAACGCCCACCGCAATTTATTGGATATGGAAGATGACGAGTGATGCGCTCGTTCCTCGTACCTCTTGACTCGCCTCTATATGTCATATCCCAACGCAATAGAAGTTTGCCGCGCCGAACTCTTTACCAAAGAGGTAGAGTTGCGCGAGCGTTATCCCGGCCAGATGGTCGAGAAAGTCTTGCGTGTCCGTGAAATGTATAACTGGTTTATCGCTAATCCCGACGGCACCGACCGCGAGTTTGTCGCCGAAGTGTGCCAACGGCACAACATACACCGCACAACGGCGTATTCCGACCTCGCAGTTGTGAAGTCGCTGCTCCCCATGCTCGGCTCTGCCTCACGCGACTTCCACCGCTGGCGCACCAATGAAATGCTTATCGCCACTTACAAGATGGCCGAGAAGCGCAAGGACAGCAAGACGATGGAACGCGCCGCTACCGCATACGGCAAGCTTAACCGCGTTGACCTCGAAGATGAACAGGCAATACCGTTCGACCAAATCCTCGTTCAGCCCTTTACGGCTACCGATGATCCGCGTGTCCTCGGCATCGAGCCTATTCCCAACATAGCCGAGAAAATCTCCGCTATGATTGAGAAGTACCGGGCCGAAACCATCGACATTGAAGATGTCGAGTTCGAGGAAGTGGACCTCGAATTTGACTCGCTTTTCCCTGACGAGAAAATAAACAAAGCCTCCTTGGATAATACCGAAGGAGGCTAATGGACGATTTTCGTCCTTACCGAGTATCAATCTAACAACCTTCCCTTGAAACTTGTTCATGGAATCCTCGCAAAAAAAAGTTTACTTTAACAAGCCCCAACGCCTCACGCAGCTTATCGGCGCGAACACTACCGTTATCGTCGCGGGGCGACGCACCGGCAAAACGGACAGCATCGCCGCTCCGTTTGTTCTGCGCAATATGCAGCGTATGCCCGGCTCCACAGGCGGCATCGTTGTGCCGACCTTCAAGCACGGATTGACTAACACAATCCCCGGCTTGCTCGCCGCATGGAAGCGCTGGGGCTACATCGAGGGAATCCATTATGTCGTGGGGAGGAAACCGCCGAAGTCGTTCCGTCAGCCTATCATCGACCCGAAAGATTATGAACACGTCATATCTTTCTACAACGGGGCGGTAGCCGTGATTATATCACAGGACCGCCCCGGCAGCTCAAACTCGCTAACACTCTCGTGGCTGCTGGTCGACGAGGCAAAGTTTATCGACTACGCCAAACTCAAAGACGAAACGCTTCCGGCCAACGGCGGCATAAAGTCGCACTTCGGAAAGCACTCCTTCAATCACTCAATTATGATATTGAGCGATATGCCGCAGACCCAAAAGGGCAGTTGGTTCCTCCACTCCGTCGCGGTCTATTATCGCGAGTATTCCTCGATTGAGAACTTGCAGCTTCTCGGAGAGAACTACATCAAGCAGATGAAGCGCGATCTTACTCCTTTGACCTTTCAAACCTCTATCCTTTGTCAGAGGATCGGAATTGCAAAGGATGGATTCTATTCGTCGATGCGCGAGGGACACAAGTACGACGCCAACGATAATCAGTACCTCGATACTCTCGGTTACGATTATGACTTCTCGATGCTCGACGCCCGCGCCGACAAGGACGTTGACCCCGACGCGCCCATCTGCATAGGCATGGACTACAACGCCAACATCAACTGGATTGTCGCCGGTCAGCCACGCGACCGCCGCCTCAATGTCATCAAGTCCTTCTACGTCAAGTTCGACCGCAAGATACCGGCACTCGTCGAAGACTTCTGCCGCTACTACGCCGCCCATCGCAACAAGACCGTGGTCTATTATTACGATGCAACGGCCCTCGGCTCAAACTATGCCGTCAACGACCAGGACTTCCACTATAATGTGGTGAAGGAGTTCGAACGGCACGGCTGGCGCATCGAGTCCGTGTACCTCGGAAACCCGATGCACCATGACGAGAAGTATCTTCTCATCAACAACGCCTTTGCCGGTAAGCAAAGGCTAATGCCGTTCTTCAACCGCTCGAACAATGAAGACCTTATCCTCGCCATTCAGTCAGCCGGTGTCTCCAACGGTCGCAACGGCTTCCGCAAAGATAAGTCCGGCGAAAAACTCGCCGAGTCCGAAGAAGACCTGCTCGAACACCGCACCGACGGCACCGACGCTTTCGATACCCTCTACATCGGCTGCGAGAAATTCCCGTTCCACGATTCTTTTTCGCTCTCCGTATCTGGCGTGACCTGATGTTGTAAAGCACATGATTTTCAGTGGTATAATATATGCCTAAATCCTTGCCCATGTCAAGGATTTTTCGTAATTTTGTGCATAGAAAACAACATCAAAATCTACTCCATATGCCAGTTAAAATCTACGTCATAGACGACCCCATTCTTATAAGTTTTATCGAGGACAACGACCTCGACGGCTTCAAGGAATACCTTGACTCCGATGATACTCTCTTGTTCGGCGAACCCGAATCCTTCGACACCGAAGAACAGGCTCTTGCGTTCTGTTCCGGCATCGGCTACGGAGTCGATGAACGCGCCCCAGTGGAGCGTTTTCCGCTCCGTTCCTCCGAGCCCGAAGACCTCTCGTTCATTGAGGCCATCGAGAACTATTAATGATTCCCTCGCGCTCAACCAAAATTTAACATGGTTGAGCGCGATTTTTGCCCATGTCAATAACTATCTTTGCAGCGGATGCCCGAAGTCTCGGAAATTTTTGTTAACTTTGCATCCTAATCTGCGCTCGCCGCTGACAAAGACCGCTCAATGTAAGTAACAACTTATATTCAACATATTACGGAACTTCCTTGTAGCCGCAAAAGGTTTGGTCGCCTGTCAGCCTACATGGAAGTTCTTGCTTTATAATGACTGATGTACTGTCGAAAGAGCAACGGAAACGCTGTATGTCGAAAATTAAGAGCAAAGACACCAAGCCCGAATTGCTTGTGCGTCGCTTCTTGTTTTCGCATGGCTTTCGCTTTCGACTTCATCGGAAAGATTTACCGGGCAATCCCGACATCGTGCTTCCTAAATACAAAACAGTTATCTTTATCAACGGCTGCTTTTGGCACGGGCACAAGGATTGTAAGTTCGCCTCTATCCCGGAAACCAACAGAGACTTTTGGCTCACTAAGATTTCAGGCAATATCATCCGTGATAATGAGTCTGTCGAAAGACTTAAACAATCCGGGTGGAAAGTTATTGTTATATGGCAGTGCGAGTTAAAGCCGAAAGTGAAAGACCAAACGTTGGAACAACTGATAACGAAACTTCAAAATGAGTAAGGACAGACTGACATTTACGTTGATGGATATGGGCTACAAGAAAAGTGGCCCTGTTCAGATTTACGACGAGCGCACCTGCTATGATGGTGTGGTGAATGAGAACGGAGACCCGCTTATAATTCCTTTTCCTGCTCAGCTCGCTATCGTCACTCATGCCTTAATGCTTAAAGATAAACCGCATGGAGCTATTTATCAATCCAAAGCCGATGAACTTATTGACGCTTGGACTAATTCAACGCTCCCCGGCAAACTACATTTTGATTGTTCCATTGCCTCTGAACCATTAAGCCCTTTTCAGCGGTCACTTTTTGAAGATGTGATGGACGTTCCTTTTCCCGGCCCCGAAAACCCTAAGTTCTCCTTTATCGACCTTTTTGCCGGTATAGGCGGTTTTCGTATGGCCTTCCAAAATCTCGGAGGACAATGTGTGTTTTCCTCCGAGTGGGATGCGCAAGCACAAAAAACATATTTCGCCAATTACGGCGAAGTGCCTTTTGGCGATATTACTTCGGAGCAAACGAAGCAATTCATACCCGACAACTTCGATATACTCTGTGCCGGATTTCCTTGTCAGGCTTTTTCTCTGGCCGGCAAACGTCTCGGCTTCGAGGAAACCCGTGGCACTCTTTTCTTCGACGTTGCAGAAATTCTTCGTCGCAAACAACCCAAAGCATTTTTCCTTGAAAATGTGAAAGGCCTCGCCATTCACGATAAAGGCAAAACGCTTAAAACCATTCTCAACACTCTTGACGAAATAGGTTATACTGTCGTTCCGCCACAGATTGTCAATGCTATGTACTTCGGCGTACCTCAACACCGTGAGCGTATCTATATTGTCGGGTTTAGAAAAGACCTCGGCATTAAGCCGGAGGATTTTTCTTATCCCGAACAAAAGGAAGTTACCACTCATTTCATCGACATTCGCGAAAAAGACCCGGTACCATCCAAATACTATTTATCTACTACATATGTAGATACTCTCATTCGCCATAAGGCTCGACACGAGAGCAAAGGCAATGGCTTCGGCTATGCCATTGTTGGTGACAATGAAGTTGCCAATGCTATCGTTGTAGGTGGTATGGGTCGAGAACGTAATATCGTTATCGACACAAGACAAACAGATCTGACTCCTACAACACGCATCAAAGGCGAATACAATAAAGACGGCTGGCGCCGGATGACGCCCAGAGAATGGGGCGCATTGCAAGGCTATCCTGTCTACGACAACGGAGACGGCTCTCCCGTTTTCCAAATACCTGTTGCCGATGCTTCCGCATACAAGCAATTCGGCAATTCAGTTGCGGTTCCCGCTATTCAGGCTACCGCACAACAGTTACTCAAAGTTCTATCTGACAAAAAAATTCTCTCCCTATGAACGAGCACAAGGAAATAAACGGTAATGTTGGAGAATGGAGTGAAATTTACACACTCCTGAAACTTCTCGGAGAAGGCAAGGTCTACGCCGGCGACCAAAACCTTGAAAAAATCAAGGATATTGTCTACCCAATCATTATGATTATACGCCAAGAGAAAGAGGGCGTATACGATTACAAGGTTCAGAACGCTGACATTGTTATAGTTACATCTGATGGCGTTGAACTTCTCCGACTTCCTGCGGCCAAGTTTCTCGAAGAAGCCGAGGCTTTGCTTCGCGCAATAAATGAAAAGCCAACCGGTTATCGCTCATTCCCGGTTGCTCGCACTCAGGCTTTCATGGATAAGATTTATTGCACTTCTCTCAAAGCAAGCTCCGCTGACAAAACAGATATTCATATCGTACTGCACGACCAACGTACGAAGATTAACAGCAATATGGGATTTAGCATTAAGTCCCAGTTAGGCGGCGACTCCACTTTGCTTAACGCCAGTGGAGCAACCAACTTTACATATCGCATTGAGGGCTGTGATCTTTCCGACGAGGACATTGCCACAATCAATGCCATAGATACGCGCACGAAGATTATCGACCGTGTAAATGCTATCCGAGCAAAAGGAGCAGACCTCGTTTTCGACCATGTTGATAACGACACCTTTCGCAAGAACCTCGCCATGCTTGACGGTGATCTTGCCAAAACTATTGCTCAACTTCTTGTCGAGCAATTCAACAACGGCGGGCGCATGTTTGACGAACTCACAAGAGCATTAGCTGAGTCCAATCCTCTCGATTTCGACAAGGACGATGCGGAAGAAATGTATGTTTACAAGCTCAAACATCTTCTGACATCTGCCGCACTCGGCATGATGCCCTCAAAGAAATGGAGCGGTCGTTATGATGCCAACGGCGGCTATCTTGTTGTCAAGAAAGATGGCGAAATTCTATGCTATCATTTCTACGACAAGAACCGTTTCGAGGACTTCCTTTTCAAGAATGCATACCTCGAACGCGCCAAGACACACCGCCACGGCTATGCGTCATTGTACCGTGGTGAAGATGGCGCAGTCTATTTCAAACTCAATCTGCAAATAAGGCTCAAATAATTCATGCCGAGAAATTCTACTCCCGAAAATAGAACTAATGCCCTTCCATGGATAAAACGAAATTTATCTTTTCTTTCGTGGGCAGGGACGTTGTTGGTTGGAACGTTTTGGATTGGGTGGTATATAGGAAACACCAATGCTAAAATGGAAATGTTTGAAAAAATGTCAACTTTACAATCAGCACATGAAAAAGAACTAAGGGACATATCTAACGAAAATATCCGATTAGTTAACGAACTATCAATTGAAAGGAGTAAAAATAATGAGCAGTCTAAAAAATAATACTTCCCGAATTAAATCGGTCATTATATTTGTGCTCTTTGCATTTATCTTATATTTGCTGTACTCAAATGCGGAGTATGAATCTAAACTTATGTCATATACTAATCAAATTAACCGCTTGCAGGTTAAGGACAGTATATCTTCACAATACTTTGAGATTCTCGATAATGATTCTCTATATATTCTTCCCAAGGTTGTATACAAAAATGGGAAACCTATGACTTATGCACAACTTGATAGTCTCATCGCTGTTTTAGAACACCAAATTACTATCAAAAATATGATAATTGAAGAATCTCAATCTATTTTCAAATATCAGTATACAATTAGCGAAACTGACAGTTTAATTCATTTACGAATGAAGTATACTACTTGGGAAATCAAGCCCGAATATGTAGAAAATTCGCTAAATAGGTAACTTAGCTTCTCATATTTAGTTTTCATTTAAATGAATAGTTGCAGAAGGACTTTTCTGAAAGACTTCAATCGCTAACGAAAATCTACATAAATGAAATATACTCATATACTCTTTCTTCTACTGATTCTCCTTATTGCCGGATGTTCCGACAATAAGGATGAGCCTAAATCCGATGAAAACAAGCTCATGGGATATTGGGCAATATCCCATATAAAGACTATCGAGCATATTGGTGGCAATCACAGTACAAATGACAAAGATGTGCCTCCTCATACGTTAGAAGGTTCTCCAGATGGTGAGAATTATCGCTATGACGTACTAATCTTCGATGAAGATTTTGTTACAGTCAGAGGTGATATGCCTAATAAGCCGAAAGGAACTGATTTTGACTTAGACACCACAGATGGTCAGATTGAATATAATGAATCCTTAGATAATTGGAATAATTCAATCGGTGGAATGACCGACCAATTAGCTTGTCCTGTGGGCAAATACAGCATCAAAGATGACAACCTTATTATAGGCTCTCTGAATATGGGCAGGATATCGTTTGTCTCTGATAATGAGTTCACATTGGATTATAAGAAATCCCTTAATCATACTGATGATTACCGCCGTTCGATATATACCTATTCTCGCATATACACTCTCATTTTATAGAGCGTTGCAGCACCGCCGCCGCGCTTTCGTGAATCAAGCCTAAGGTCTTGACCGTCCGGCTTCAATCGCATAACGCATTATGAATATACGTAAAGAAAAATTGGACTTATATAGGGCTGTATACATGGCTATGAAGCCGCGCCTAAAAGATGTTCTCAGCGAGGAGCAAGCCATCATTCTGCACCTATATCTCTGGGAGAATAAAGGTCTGACTGAAATCGCAGAGCAACTGCATTTCTCAGACTACCATATTGTTAAAGACGAACTTAAAGATATTGAACTAAGAATCTCTGCCTTAGGATAATTTCATGGACGAATACGATGACATCGACGCCTATAACGGTGACACCATACATGATATGTGGGTTGACTTCGATAACTACGAAAACACCGGCATCCCGGACGTTTTAGACGAAGAAAACCTCGATGAATATATAGAAAACCTTAACGATTGGGACTGATGCTTAATGATTCTAATAGTAACAAATCGGAAATAGAGGCCGCATTTGATGTAATATATAATTGTCAAGCAAAATATTACGCAGAGTTAAGAGAACGGCTTTTATCAGAAGGATTTTTGCCACAATCATATCTGGAGAAAGATTCTGTAATGCGAATTTTAGAATACAGTATTCGATACTTCACTGATATGTTTGAAAAATTATGTTTAAGTACATGACAAAAATTTGAACACATCGAATTTCGGCTTGTAGAGCGGTCTTAGAAGAACGTTTGCGATTTCTTC
>PPYF01103534.1_pt1 | contig 10756 bp, 9 predicted proteins | sample 1559871 | NCBI WGS metagenome assembly PPYF01 (sample SAMN08240021, study PRJNA423297) | Human gut metagenome, whole genome shotgun sequencing project.
TGGAATTTTGGCTCATATGTCTCGGGATTTTGGCATATTCATGCCAAAACACCTCGCGGGATAGTGGTGTGTGAACAGTAACGAGCATACAATCTGTAAAAATGCGACTGCTAAAAACTTGTTGACAAAGAGAAGACAGTTGCATATAATAAATAAGAACAGAGATACTATGATTAAGTCCCACACTTGAGTGTTCAAGATACAGTGGGTGCTTTATAAATGTTTAAACGAAGCCGTAGGACCGTAAGGTATAGCTTCTGGAGGCTCCCCAGTTTATCTGGGGAGTTTTTCTTTGGGACGAATTTGTGATAACAGAAAAATGTGAATAAAACATCAGGCAAGATAAGAATATTTGTCCGGACTATCCAAACTATCCAAAAACAGGTTTTATTTTGACTAGCTTTCTGTATTCAGTACCAGCTGTTTGCGGAACTGCGAAGGTGACATGCCGCACTGTTTCCGGAAAAATCTACTGAAATACAATGGATTTTCGTACCCGACCAGATTGGATATTTCCGTAATATTATAACTGGTTGTTTCCAGAAGCATTTTTGCATTGGTAACTCTTAATGACTGGATATACTGAGCTGGTGTGGTATTGGCATATTGACGAAAGTTTTGTATGAACCAGCTGATGCTCATATTGTGGGATGCAGCGTAATTTTCAATGCTGATGGCCTTGTTATAGTGCATGCGAAAATACTGTGCTGCCTGTTCCATTTCATTCATATTCTGCAAGTTTTTTTTCCGCGGTTTTTGCAATGTCAGCCTTTGAAGATGGATAAGGAGAATCATGAAATAATTCACAAGCATTTCTTCATAAGAAATTCTCTGCAAATTAAGTTCTTCAATCATGGACATGAAAAGATTTTTATATTCAATAGAAATTCCAGTATATATAATACGGGTATTGTCTGTGATGCCGTATTTTCTCAAAATGTTCTTTACATTATTTCCGGTAAAGTGAACCCAGTAAACTTCCGTCTGATCTGCCCCGTAATAGTAATAGCGTTGTTCCTCTTTCGGACGGTAGAGAACCATATTTCCGGCTTCTACAACAGTCGGTTTTCCATCAAAATAGAAATGTGCCCGTCCGGATGCGATATATAGAAGCTGATAGTCAAGCCGGCCTTTTGGACGGTGAGTAGGAAGTTTCTCTATGGTATATAGATGATAAGTGCCGCAGCTTCCAATAAAAAGAGGATGTTTTTTGTCCATAAAATCAATTTTCGATTTGTGGTAGTATGCCGATAATGTATACAAGCGAATCCCTCCTGTCATATTATACAAATTAAATAAATGATATTTGTGCATTTTTACATTTTCGTAAAAATCAAGCGGATAACACGAATTTCATTTGTAAAAGTATAACATTTTGTGCATGTTTTGTCGAATGTTGTTTATATATTTTTTAAAAAGAAAAAAGTATAATGATAGCACAGCAAAAACAAAACATTAAACGTATTGGGAGGATATCACATGATCGTACCTAAGCATTATGAAAATCTTAACATGCTGCATGAAAATACCATGCCATACCGTTCCTACTATGTACCGGCTTCCGCCTGCATGGGAGCTCTTGTACATGACAGGGAAAAATCAGACAGAATAGAATTTCTGAATGGAAACTGGAAATTCCGTTTCTGTGAGAGCATTTATGACCTGCAGGAAAAATTTTATGAAGAAAGCTATGATACAAATGGGTTCGGGGAGATACCTGTACCGGGGATCTGGCAGAATTTCGGCTATGACGAGCATCAGTATACCAATGTACGTTATCCGATTCCCCTTGATCCGCCATACGTTCCACAGGACAACCCATGCGGGGCATATGTTCATGAGTTTGAGTATGAAAAAGATGAACATGCGCCAAAAGCATATCTGAACTTTGAAGGCGTGGATTCCTGCTTTTATGTATGGTTAAACGGATGTTATGTGGGATATAGCCAGGTTTCACACTGCACCAGTGAATTTGATGTGACAGATTACATCCGTAGTGGAAAGAATACACTGGCAGTGCTGGTTCTGAAATGGTGTGATGGTACTTATCTGGAAGACCAGGATAAATTCCGAATGACCGGTATTTTCCGTGATGTATATCTGTTAAAGAGACCGGAAGCAGTTCTGTATGATTACTTCACTACTACAAAACTACTGGGAAGTACGGCAGAGGTGGAGATCTGTGCAAAATTTCTTGGCAGCGCAGCAGAAACTGTAAACATCCGGATCCAGGATATGGATGGCAACACAGTGGCAGCGGGTGGATTTAAAGAAACGGCTGAAGGGGAATATTCCCATAAAGCAGTGTTTACAATCATGGAACCGAAGCTCTGGAATCCGGAAACTCCATATCTTTATCAGGTAGTATTTGAGACTGAAGGAGAAGTGATCACTGACAGGATTGGTCTTCGTGAAGTAAAACGAGATGGAAGCGTAATCTATATCAACGGGGTAAAAGTGAAGTTCAATGGTGTCAACCGTCATGATTCTGATCCGGTGACAGGAGCTGTGATCAGTATTGAACAGGCAGACCTTGACCTGAAGATGATGAAAGCTAACAATTTTAACGCAGTACGAAGCAGCCATTATCCGAATGCGCCGTATTTCTATCAGCTGTGTGATGAATATGGACTCTTTGTGATCGCAGAGGCGGATAACGAAAGCCATGGTACCCAGAGCCAGTATCTGAAGAACCAGGAATGGGATAATGTAGTAGAACATTGGAATAAACGCATCTCCAACAATCCGGATTTTATCCCGGCTACCATGGATCGTACAAAGCTCTGTGTATATCGTGAGAAGAACCGTCCATGTATTGTGATGTGGTCCATGGGAAATGAATGCGGATACGGATGTACTTTTGAAGAAGCCTTAAAGTGGACAAAAGAATTTGACCCTACCAGACTCACTACATATGAAAGTGCTTTTTATCAGAGCTCTGACAGGGAATATGATTATTCCAATATTGATGTAGTCGGAAGAATGTACCCGGCATTTTCGGAAATAGAAGAATATATGGAAAAGAATCCGGAAAAACCGCTCCTTTTGGTAGAGTACTGCCATGCTATGGGAAATGGCCCTGGAGATCTGGAGGACTATTTCCAGTTTATCCAGAAATATGATGCACTTTGCGGCGGATTTGTCTGGGAGTGGTGCGACCATGCGATTTATAAGGGCAAAGCTGAAAATGGAAAAGGAATTTACTATTATGGCGGCGATCACGGGGAAGAGATCCACGATGGAAACTTCTGTATGGACGGACTGGTATATCCGGACAGAAAGCCACATGTCGGTCTGAAGGAATACAAAAACATATACAGACCTGCAAGAGTACTTAATTATGATCAGCAGACAGGTGAGACTGTACTTCATAATTATCTGAACTATGTGGATTTAAAAGATTACATTTATTTAATATATGAAATGAGCGTTGATGGAGAGGCCAAATATGTGGCTCATATAAATCTGGATGAGAGTATCCCGGCTCATGGTGAAGGAAAAATCAAACTTCCTGTTTCTGTTCCGGACAAAGGAAAATGTTATCTTAGAGTATTCTATTATCTGAAAAATGGCACACCGCTTATGCAGCCGGATACGTTACTGGGATTTGATGAGATTCTCTTAACGAATGCAGATGGAAGAAACCAGAAAGCAGCAGAGCTCCTTACAGAAACTGAAACAGATGATATCCTTACAGTGGAAGAAAATGATAAATTCTTTACAATCCATGCAGGACAGAAAACCACCTATGTATTTAACCGCCTGACAGGACTGTTTGAAAGACTGACTGTAAATGGAAAGGAAATCCTGGATCGACCAATGGAACTGAACATCTGGAGAGCTCCGACAGACAATGACCGTAAGATCAAACTGGAATGGATGAATGCGCATTATGACCAGAGCTATGCAAGAGCATATGAGACCTTCTGCAACATTGAAAACGGACAGGTACATATCACAGGAACCATGAGCGTTTCAGCACCTACTGTACAGAGAATCCTGAACGTGAAAGCAGAATGGATCATAACTCCGGACGGTGCAATCCGTGTAAAAATGAACGTGAAAAGGGATATGGAATTCCCGATGCTCCCAAGGTTTGGAATCAGACTGTTTCTTGATAAAGAATTTGACAATGCGGAATACTATGGAATCGGGCCAGATGAAAGCTATGTTGATAAAAAGAGATCAGGTTATCATGGAAAACATTGTGCGGAAATTCATGAGATGCATGAAGATTATCTGCGTCCGCAGGAAAACGGAAGCCATACAGACTGTGATTATCTGATCCTTAAAGGAACGGATCTTACTTTTGCAGCAGCAGGAGAAAAGACATTCTCCTTTAATGTATCACCATATACACAGGAAGAACTGACTGTAAAAAAACACAGCTATGAGCTGCAGCCATGCGGAAGTACTGTTGTATGTCTGGATTATGCACAGAATGGAATTGGTTCTAACAGCTGTGGACCAGAATTGTCAGAGCAGTATCGTCTGGATGCAGAAGAATTTGATTTTGAGATTAAAATGATCATTAAATAATGTATGTTCTGAAATAGATAGACATATTGATGTAGAATAAAACTATCCCAAATAAGGTACAAAGTATAAACCATTTGTACTTATTGGGGTAGTTTTATTTAAAGTCGACTGTATAAAAATTATTAATTGACAGGCTATGCTATTCTAGCAATTATTTTGTCTTTGGTGCAGAATCAGTAGTAGAGATTGATTTAATATACTGACTCGGTGTGACGCCCTCATGGGATTTAAATACACGGCTGAAATAGAAATAATCGGTAAATCCAACCAGTTCAGCAACATCTTTCACCCGGATTTCCGGATTGTTCTGCATGAGTTTTTTTGCCATGTTCAGGCGAAGCTCTCCCACATATCTGCTGGGAGTGATATTGTATTATGCTTTGAACAGGGTGGATATATTTCTCGTTCAGATTGAAAAGATCCTGAAATATCTTATATGTAATCTGTGTGGTAAAGTTCTCATCCAGCCATTCTTTGACCTGCTTTGTCAGGGGCTGCTGATCCCGTCTGGCAAAATCATCCGCATATCCCAGATACTGGTTTACTTCGTCCAGGATTGTTTTTTTCAGGTCGGAGTATGTCTGGCAGGATCCGATAATTTCATCAATATTGGATATAAGCTGTCCATGAGATTGAATGGGAATCTGTTCCAGAGTATTGAAAAAATAGTGAAGATCTGTTACAAGCTGGAATTGTGTGACTTCGTTTTTATTCCAGAAACCTGTCATGGATCGGAGGCAGTCGGAGATCTTCTGTCTTTTGATGTATTCACCAAGGTTAGAACAGATCTGTCTGATTTCCGGGGAAGGTGCAATATTAGTATCGGTTTCAGGTTTGATATGGAATATACTTTATGGTCCGGTGACGGAAGTTCAAAGCTGAATAAAAACGGTCATGCTGACCTTGGGCATCTGCAGGGTATAAAAGGGAGCTGTTTGTGAGCACGGCAGATCCTCTGCTGGCAGTCCATTTCCAGGCAGCCCCGGGACAGAAATTTCATCTTGAGATTTCACTGGAAAGTGAGATCAGATATGAGAAAATAAAAAACTGTGAAGATACCGTTTTACTTTCCGGACGGGCACCCTCTTATGTGGCACCGCCATACTATGACTGTCCGGAACCTATTGTTTATGAGGATGGAAAAGGGATTCGGTTTACCCTGGCTGTAAAGGCAGTGGCACCAGGGGGAAGTATAAAATGCTGTGATGGTAAGCTCCTGATCGAAGGGGAACAGGACATATTTGTCTATTTTACAGGAAATACGGATTTTGGACGGAATGCAGATGCACCGGAGTTGGAAAAAGAGTGTATGGAAGTATTGGAAGATCTGGATTATGAACAGCTGAAGAAAAGACATCTGGGAGAATACCATAAATATTTTAACCGTATGGAATTATCACTGAACGATACCAGGGAAAACCGTTTGGCAGAGATGATGTTCCATTATGCCAGATACCTGATGATCTGTTCCTCCAGGCCGGGAAGCCAGTGTGCAAACCTCCAGGGGATCTGGAACAACAGGATGCGTGCCCCTTGGAGCAGTAATTATACGGTTAATATCAACACGGAGATGAATTACTGGATGGCTGAGAGGGTGAATGCCAGGGCCGCTCTTTGACCTGATCTGCCGGACAGCAGAGGATGGACGGGAGACAGCCAGGGAGGTCTATGGACTTTCCGGATGGGTGAGCCACCACAACCTGGATATCTGGGGACACTCCGAACTTGTGGGGTATTTCGGGCAGGATGAGGATCCTTGTTCCTATTCCATGTGGCCCATGAGTTCCGGATGGTGTATGGCATGGAAGGCCTGCCTCTGGGCCAGACTCCGGGACGGGGAACATGCACTGGGGCTTTTGAAAAACCAGCTCCGTTATACCAGGGAGGAAAATATCTCCTGTGTGGGAGGCGGCATTTATCCCAACATGCTGTGTGCACACCCGCCATTCCAGATCGATGGGAACTTTGGCTTTGCAGCTGCAGTTGCAGAGATGCTTATCCAGAGCAGGAAAGGGTATATCCTGTTACTTCCGGCATTTCCGGATGAATGGAAGGATGGAAAAGTCCGGGGAATGAAGGCACAGGGTGACATCACAGTTGATTTCGAATGGAGAGAGGGCAGGATACACAGGGTTCGCCTCTGTTCTTCCCGTGAGCAGAAAGTAACGCTGGAATGCAATGGAATTTCGAAAACAGTATTTTTAAAACCTGATGGGACAGAGGATATGATTTTTGCTTGATCTGTCCTGAGGGGCTGGAATCATTGACAGCCGTATCATGTAAAAACACATGGTACGGCTGTTTTTAGTACCTGGAATATTTTATAGCACCTTGCCTGATAATTACGAAAAGCATGGAAGTGTTCAAACTAATCTTTTGGGGATTTTCTGAGAATGTTAAAAAAATTGCAACTTTTTTGGGAGTTTGCACGTCTAATAAGTAGAAGCACATAAAGAAAAGCTTTTATACAATATTTCCTGATGACCGGTCTGATATAGGAGAAGGGAGACGACAATGAATGAGATTTTGATACGAAAAGCAAAGAAAGGCGATAAAGATGCTTTTTGTCGGCTTATAGATGAGAATGTACAGAGTATGTACAAGGTTGCAGCGGCATATCTGAAAAATGATGAAGATGTTGCGGATGCAATACAGGATACGATTCTTTCCTGCTATGAAAATCTGAAAAGTCTGAAACAGAACAGATATTTCAAGACATGGATGATCCGAATTCTGATCAATAAGTGCAAGGACATGATACAGAAGAAAAAGCTGGTTACTTATACGGATCAGATGCCGGAAACGCCTTTTCACGAAGAAAAATATGCAGCAATGGAATGGATCCAGGCCTTAGAGCCATTGGACAGTAAATACCGCTTGGTTGTTCTTCTATACTATATGGAAGGATTTGGTATCCGGGAAATCAGTGACATTCTGGATATGAAGGAAAGCACTGTAAAATCTCGTCTTTATCGTGGCAGAAAACAGATTGCAGAGATGTATGGATATAAGGTTAAGGAGGGACGTGCCTAATGATGACTTTAAATTATAATGAGAAAGACTTCCAGAAAAAACTTCAAAAGGATATAGAAATGCCGGAAATCGTGCATGAACATATTAATCAGGCATATCGTTTGATTGAAAATAACGCTGTTTTACAGAAAAAAGCATCAAAGGATCCATATCATTGGATGAAAAGTGGAGGCAGGATAGCAGGAGGGATGGCAGCGGTACTGGCAGTAGGATTTGTATTCTGTGCAATCAATCCGGTAATGGCAAAAAATATCCCGGTTGTAGGAGGACTCTTTGAAATTTTACAGGATAATGTGAGTTTCTTTGGTGACTTTTCAGATCATGCAACAACTTTGGAAGCTGTTGATGGAACGAAGACAGACAGCAGTGAAACAGATGGAGCCAAGAACGGCAACACCAATAGTGGTGCTGCTTACACTAAAACTGCAGATGGGCTGACAATTACATGCTCTGAGGTGTATGCTAACAGTCAGGCGATTTATGTGACCATGCAGTTTAAAAGTGATACACAATTCCCGGAGACAGAAACTTTGGCGGAAAATGGAACACCGGTCATTGATCTGGATATGACTGGCGGTGTGGACTTTAATCCGGATGCCAGTCCTGTAATCGATGGTCAGGTGGAAGGACAATTTCTGGATGATAACACTTATGCATGTATTTTCCGCTATGATCTGGCAGAAGCTGCAAAAGATTATACCGAATACAGCGAGAAATACAATGAGATGACGCAGCAGATACTGGACGAGATGGGAATAACACTGGACGATCTGGATGATCAGACAGATGAAGGATATGCGCTGTTGGAGGAGTTTACAAATAAAGTGTCTGAACGTGGTGGGGAATATCAGAAATATATTAAAGAAATTGAAATTCCAGATACCTTTAATCTGCATCTGGACATCACGAAAGTAAAAGGACTGGAAGCAAACTACCAGTGGTCAGAAGAGGATGAGAAAAAATATGGAACGGATGCCGGTTACTACAAATATGAAGGTGACTGGAGCTTTGATATCCCGGTTACGGTAGATGATTCCCAGACAGAAGTATTGGAACTCAATGATACAAACGATGCAGGTATTGGACTTAAATCGGTGATTCGTACTCCATATGAATTGACGGTAAATGAACTTTATAAGGAAGGTTCCAACAGTGATTGCTTTATGGTAGCTCTTGATGCCAATGGAAACACACTTCCGTACAATGAGTCTACTGGAAACTGTAATAACTTCGCAATTCAGGACAGAGATATTTCTACGGTAGACATTTATTTTCTGGATTATGTCCAGTATATGGATGAGCTGAAAGGCCAGCAGAATTTTGATAATCCTACGAAAGAGGATGGACAAAAATGGAAAAAACTTCTGGAGGAGAATGCGAAGTACCATAAGACATTGCATTTTGACAATGACAATGTAAAAAACTAGTACAGAATCGCATTAATTATCAAGTAATATCCCTATGGAAATTTTTCACAATATATGGCATAATCAAAAGAAAAATCAAGGAGATCATTCATATGCCATTTGTTGCTGCACCTGTTAAAATACCAGAAGACATCCACCACATTCTTTCCAAATTTTCAAAAAGCAGGACCTTACCAGCCCGTCAGGTACAACGTGCCAAAATAATCCTGCTGGCGGCTGATGGTATGAACAATATGCAGATATCAACTCGGGTAGGTCCTGGACAGCCAGCTCATTATACAGACGAGCAGATCATCAGGATCCTTGAGATTGCCTGCCGTGAGCCACAGGAATTTGGATATGAGGTCAGTCACTGGAGTCTCAATCTGCTTGTGAACGCCGTAGTAAAGGAAGGGATTGTGGAGTCCATATCTGCAAAAACAGTAAGCCTTTTTTTAAAATATGGGGGAAATCCACCCGCATCTCATCCGTTACTGGCTTCATTCCTCCGAGAAAACAGATTCTCCGGAAACTTTTGCGGAGAAAGTGAATGAGATCTGCACTGTTTACCACGAAGCAGAGACAGTCCATGAAAATGGCGGACATACAATCTCCGTGGATGAAATGACAGGCATTCAGGCATTGGAACACAAATATCCGGATAAACCTGTAATTCCCGGGAAAGCAGTCCATATGGAATTTGAATATATCCGTCATGGAACGGTCAGCCTCATCGGTTTTTTTGATGTTGCTACAGGACGTATGGAAAAACCATATTTAAACAGTACACGTACAGAGAAAGATTTCGTTGAAGCCATACGTGCATTGATAGAAACAGATCCTGAGGCACCATGGACATTTGTCTGTGATGGTTTAAATATACACAAATCCGAAAGTCTGGTACATTTTGTTGCCGGGCAGTGTGGACTATCCGAAGATCTGGGCAGTAAGGGAAGATCCGGGATATTAAAAAACCAGGAAAGCCGCGCAGAATTTCTGCATCATAAAGACCATAGGATACGGATCGTATATACACCAAAACATTGCTCATGGATGAATCAGATTGAAATCTGGTTTGGCATTATAAACCGACGTCTTCTTAAAAGAAAAAGCTATCGATCTATAGAGGAACTAAAAGCGAGTATCCTGCGCTTTGTAGAGCAATATAACGTTATGGCAAAGCCTTTTAAGTGGACTTATAAAGGTGTGCCTTTGACAGTTTGATATTACTTAATTATTAATGCAACCATGTACTAGAGGAAGGAAAAAAGTACTCAATTTGACACTGGAAGAACAGTTGGAGAAGTTACAAATTGAAATTGATGAACATACAGAAACCCTGAAGGTTTTAAAATCTAAGAAGAAAGAAATCCTTAAGAAGATCGAGGATAGAGAAAAAGAAGATGTATATCGGGCATTTTTAGACTCAGGAAAAAGTTTGGATGATTTGAAATCATTGTTGCAAAGCCAAATGGTTGGTAAGAGTGACGATACTGGGAATGATGAATAATGATAGAGCGCTGCAGGAATAGCCTTGCAGCGCTTTTTGTCTTAATATAAGCGGGAATCCTCGGCAATTCAATTACCGAGATGAAAGCGCAAACTGTGCATATCTGCAGGAACTGGTGCAGGAGATCGCAGAAGATAAGGGCTTTACGGTCCATCTGTTTGAATGTGGGGAAGGAGACCATGTACACTGCAGCTTTGGAAAGGGGAGCTGTGGAACCATTCCTATTATGTGGAAACGGTCGGATCTGTATCGGAAGAAAACATCCGCA
>PPYF01438350.1_pt1 | contig 10754 bp, 8 predicted proteins | sample 1559871 | NCBI WGS metagenome assembly PPYF01 (sample SAMN08240021, study PRJNA423297) | Human gut metagenome, whole genome shotgun sequencing project.
CAGTTCTGATACCGATACATAGGACTCTTCTGTGTACATTTTAAAATAATCTTCTCCAGGCTCTTTGGCGTATCCGGCACTTCCACAATTGGAGAAATGATTTCCTCCTGCAAGTGCTTGATCGCCACAGTGACCGTAGACTCGCCATCAAACGGAACATGCCCTGTCACCATTTCATACATACTGATACCGGCAGAATAAATATCACTTTTTTCATCTACCACGCCGCCCCTTGCCTGCTCCGGCGATGTGTAATGAACCGATCCCATCACGCTGGTGCTGATCGTATTGGACGAAGTCGTTGCTCTTGCAATTCCAAAATCTGTAACCTTTACTTTTCCGTCTTTTGAAATAATGATATTCTGCGGTTTGATATCCCGATGTATGATATGCTGGTTGTGGGCTGCCTGAATTCCCGTCACCATCTGAATGGAAATGCTGATCGTCTCTTTTGCAGAGAGTCTGCCTTTTTTCTCGATATATTCTTTTAATGTGATGCCTTCCACAAGCTCCATCACCATATAATAAACTCCGCGGTCCTGCCCCACATCATATACGTTAACTACGTTCGGATGCATCAGACCTGCTGCTGCCTGGGCTTCGCTTAAGAACTTTTTGATAAAAGTCTCATCTGAGCGAAAATCGCTCTTCAGCACCTTGATCGCCACATACCGGTTCAGCTTATGATCTTTGCCCTTATACACATCCGCCATACCGCCGGAACCGATACGATCCAGGATCTCATAGCGCTTTCCTAAAAAGATACCTTCTTTTAACATATACTCACCTCATCTGCGAACGGCTCTACCAGTACGATCCCGATATTATCCGTACCGCCGTTCTCTTTTGCCGTTTCTACCAGAGACTGTGCGGATTCCACAATATCTCTGCCCCCCTGTACAATATGGAACAGCTCTTCATCCTCCACCATATTGCTGAGTCCGTCTGTACACATCAGAATGATGTCTCCCTTTTTCAGACGGTGCTCATAAAAATCAACCTCTACGCTGTCTTTTGCACCGATTGCTCTCGTAATGATATTTTTATCCGGATGATGCTTTGCTTCCTCCGGCTTGATCCCGCCAAGGCGTACCATCTCTTCCACCAGAGAATGATCTTTTGTAAGCTGTACGATTCCCTGATTGATCAGATACAGCCTGCTGTCTCCCACGTTTGCAAAATACATCATCTGGTTGACGATCGTTGCCAGCACTACCGTAGTCCCCATCCCCTTTAAATGAGGATCCTCGGAAGCTTTTTTGATGATCTCTCTGTTGGCTGTCTTGATCGCCGAAACAAGCGCTCTCTCTACGTCCTGCTCGCTGGTATTCTCCAGCTCGCGTTTTAAAACTTCCACTGTATACTTGGAAGCATAATCACCTGCCTGATGACCGCCCATTCCGTCTGCTACAACAAACAGATTCGGAAGAGGTCCCAGAGGATTGTCTGTCATATAGACATAGTCTTGATTCACTTGTCTTACCATCCCAACATCTGTAATGGAAAATGTCTTCATACGCTCTCTCCTTTACTCATTCTCTGTTTTTACATAGCGTCTTCTGAGCTGACCACAGGCACCGTCAATATCTGCGCCCATTTCTCTTCTTATAGTAACATTTATTCCGCTTTTTTCAAGTTTATTTTTGAAATTCAACGCATTTTTGCGGGAAGGCTGCTGAAAATCACGCTCTTTGATCGGATTGACCGGAATCAGATTCAAATGGCAGTTGCGGGATTTTAAGATCCCAATCAGTTCCTCTGCATCTTCCTGTGTATCATTCACTCCGTGAACAAGGCTGTATTCAAAAGTCACCCTTCTTCCGGTCTCCTGAAAATAAAAATCACATGCTTTGAGCACTTCCTGCAAGTCATATTTATTTGCCACCGGCATGAGCTGCTTTCTCTTTTCCTGAGTAGAGCCGTGCAGAGATAGTGCCAGTGTGATCTGCAGATGCTCCATGGCAAGCTCGCGGATCTTCGGCACGATCCCACAGGTGGAAACCGTGAGATTTCGCTGACTGATATGCAGTCCGTGTTCATCTGTGAGCATACGGACAAATGTCAGGAAATTCTCATAATTATCCATGGGTTCTCCGGTTCCCATCACAACAACATTGGAGACTCTTTCTCCTGTGATCTTCTGGATTTGATAAATCTGCCCCAGCATCTCAGACGGCAACAGATTTCTCTCCAGCCCACCGATGGTAGAAGCACAGAATCTGCATCCCATCCGGCAACCCACCTGAGAAGAAATGCAGACGGAATTTCCGTGCTTGTAGCGCATCAGCACACTTTCCACCACATTTCCGTCAGAAAGCTGAAATAAAAACTTATTCGTTGCGTCAATCTTCGAAATCTGACGCTCCAGCATTTTTACCGGAAGGATCTCATATTCCGCCTCCAGTTTTTCCCGGAGCGCTTTGGAGAGATTCGTCATCTCTTCAAAACTGTCAGCAAGCTTTACATGCAGCCATTCATAAATCTGCTTTGCACGAAATTTCTTTTCCCCGATCTGTTCCATCTCTGCGGCCAATTGTTCATATGTATATGCGCGAATATCTTTCTTCATCCTTTTTCTATCCTTTTATTTCTTTCCGAATCTGGCAATAAAAAAGCCGTCACTTTTATGAATTCCCGGAAGCAGCTGCAGACATCCTGCTTCTTCCACACTATTCTGAAGAGTGCTACACAGTCTGTCCGCGATCGGATCCAGTACAAATTCCGGAAATTCTTTTAAAAACCAGTGTACATTTTCTATATTTTCTGCCGGATTGATTGTACAGGTGCTGTAGATCAGCGTTCCTCCCGGCCGGACATAGGACGCAGCATTTTTCAGAATCTCCCTCTGCAGTCCTGCCAGCTCTTTGGTGCTCTGTTCGGTTGCTTTATATTTTAAATCTGTCTTTTTTGCAAGAACCCCTAATCCGGAACAGGGCAGATCTGCAATCACAAGATCCGCCGCATCTTTTACATCCGCATCACAGACAGTCGCATCTTTTTGTACTGCGTGAATATTCGTAAGACCGCTTCTCTCGATATTTTCCGTGATCAATCCTACTTTATACAGGCTTAGATCTCTGGCTTCTACACTTCCTGTTCCCCGCAGTTTTTCTGCAACATGAAGTGCTTTTCCGCCCGGTGCCGCACAGACATCGATCACCCGATCCCCTTTCTTTGGATCTGCGAGTTCTCCCACCAGCATGGAACTGATATCCTGGACATAAAACTCTCCCTTTTGAAAACTTTCCAGCTCTGAAAGATGATCATAGTCCTGAATCCTGAACGCGTAGGACAGATATGGATGCGGCGTTACCGTAACCCCTTCCTTTTGCAGGCTTTCTTTCAGATTTTCCGGCGTTGTCTTTGCCAGATTACACCGGATCGTCACCGGTGTCTCTTCCTGGAAGGCCTGCAGCATGGATTCGATCACATCCAGATCATAAGTCTTCTTCCACAATTTTAAAATCCACTCCGGCATGGAATACACAACAGACAGCCGTTCGATCCCCTCTGCGGGATACTCTACCTGATCCAGACCTCGCGCCACATTGCGGAGCACTCCGTTTACAAATCCACGCAGGGTGCCGAATCCTTTTTTCACTGCCAGCTTTACTGCCTCGTTGCACACTGCCGAATCCGGCACGCTGTCCATATACTTCAGCTGATATACAGCACTTCTCAAAATATTGCGGATAACCGGCTTCATCTTGTTGACCTTCACTTTGGAAAACTGATTCAAAATATAATCCAGTTCGATCATGTGCTCCAGTGTTCCTTCAGTCACTCTCGTGATAAATGCGCGTTCCTTTTTCTCCAGATACTGATATTTTTCCAGGACGGCATTCAATGCAAGATGGCTGTAGACATTCTGCTGTGTCACCTCCATCAGGATCGCCAGCACCAGTTCTCTCTCTGTCACCTGTTTAGTCATCTCTTCTTCCTCCGCTTATGATCAACAGACGAAGCAGCTGCAGAATCATAGATGCGGCACTTGCCACATACGTCATCGCTGCCGCCCGCAGCACTGCCTTTGTCTGACTTAATTCTTCCGGATATAACATTCCGGATGTTTCCAAAATACGGATTGCACGGCTGGAGGCATTAAATTCTACCGGCAATGTCACGATCTGAAACAGCACTGCAACCGAAAACAGCAAAATTCCGAGATTGATCAGCAGACTTGCTGTATTTCCATTCATGAATAATCCGATAATGATCAGCGGCCAGGCTGCCATAGAACCGAAATTCGCAACAGGTACCAGAGCACCTCTGATCTGAAGAGGCGCATACCCTTTCGCATGCTGGATTGCATGCCCGCATTCATGCGCAGCCACACCGATGGCTGCCACCGATGCTGAGTTATAGGTTGCATCAGAAAGCCCCAGCGTCTTATTTGCCGGATTATAATGATCTGTCAGATTGCCCGGAATGTGATGTACTGTTACATCATAAATCCCGTTTGCATGCAGGATTCGCTCTGCTGCATCCTTCCCTGTCATACCGGACCGGCTCCGCACCTGTGCATATCTTCGATAGGTACTGTTGACATGCGCCGAAGCTGCCATACATATTACGGCTCCGATAATCACTAATATATAAGTAGGATCATAGTAAAAAAACATGCTCTTCCTCCAATCCTTTTATTTATGAATGAAACAACGTTCCTTCTTCGAGATGATATCCTCTTAAAAATGCATCTGTCTTCATTCTCTTCTTTCCCGGAATCTGCAATTCCTGTACGATTAAAGTTCCATCTCCTGTCTGCACAGAAAAACTGTCTTTTGTCACATCCGTAACAGTCCCCGGCTGTGCCTTCGTCTGCTCTTTTGAGACTTTTGCACTCCAGATCTTCACCACTTTATTCTCCCAGTGTGTATACGCACTCGGCCAGGAATTTAATCCCCGGATCAATCTCTCGATTGCTTCTGCGGAAGCATTCCAATCGATGTTTCCCATTTTTTTGTTCAACATACTTGCATAATGTGTAGGAGTCTCTCCCTGTTTTTGAGGAACGATGGTTCCTTCTTCCAGTGCTTTTAATGTCTCCACGCAAAGTGCTGCTCCGGCTTTTGACAATTTGTCATGAAGACTCTCTCCCGTCTCTTCTGCCGTGATCGGCACTTCGGTCTTAAGCAACATGTCACCCGTATCCAGACCTTCATCCATCTGCATGGTGGTCACACCTGTCACATCTTCTCCGTCAATGATCGCCCACTGGATCGGTGCCGCTCCTCTATATTTCGGAAGCAGAGACGCATGTACATTGACACATCCATATGGTGTCAGTTCCAGAATTGCTTTCGGAAGAATCTGTCCGAAAGCGACCACTACGATCACATCTGCCTTATATCCTGCCAGTTCTTTCACACAGGCCGCTTCTCTTACCTTGATCGGCTGAAATACCGGGATTCCATGAGAAAGTGCCGCCTCTTTCACCGGCGGAAACTGCATCTCCTTGCCTCTTCCTTTTGGCTTATCCGGCTGCGTCACTGCCAGACACACCTCGTGTCCGGCTTCAATCAGCGCTTCCAGTGTTCCCACCGAAAAATCCGGTGTTCCCATAAAAATCACACGCATCTATTCTACCTCCTCTTCCGGTGGTTCTACATCATGCAGTCCGTCCTCCACACGTTCTACATACATATGTCCTGCAAGATGATCGATCTCATGACAGAATGCTCTTGCAAGAAGACCTTCGCCTTCCAGTTCCACTTCTTCCATTTCTTCATTGAGTGCACGTACCTTCACATAATTTGGTCTTGTCACGATCCCCCATTTACCCGGCAGGCTTAAACATCCCTCTTCGCCTGTCTGCTCCCCGGATGTCTCAATGATCTCCGGGTTGATCAGCACGATCGGACCTTCTCCCACATCGATCACAACGATCTGCTTCAAGACTCCCACCTGGGGGGCTGCCAGTCCCACACCGTATTTTTCATACATCGTATCCAGCATATCCTCGATCAAAATTTTTGTGCGCATCGTCATCTTTGTGACTGGTTTGCACTGTTTTCCCAAAATGTCATCTCCCATGATCCTGACTTCTCTGATTGCCATAATTTCACTGTTCCCTTCTATTTATTCTTTGTTATCTTTTAAAAAACATGCATCGGATTGAAATCAAACTGAATCCGCATCTTGCGATATCCCGGATTTACTTCAATATATTGTTCCAATCCGTTCTTTATCCTCACAAGTGTATCATAATTTTCATCTTTTATGTAGATTACTTTGCGATACACATCATTAATCTTTCCGATTCCCGGACTTGCAGGTCCGATGATCTTCGCAGTTTCTTTCGGAGCAATCCGGATCGAAAACTCTTTTAAATACTTACACCCTGTCTCTAACAGCACCTCATCCTCACAGCTTACCAGAACTGCAAGCAGATTTTCTACCGGGGGATATCCCATGATCTGCCGATACCGGATCTCCTCCTCATAAAACGCCTCATAATCCTGTGCTGCGGCGGTTACGATACTGTAATGCGTGGGAGTGTAGGTCTGGATCACAGCTTCTCCTTCTTTCTGCCCCCGTCCGGCTCGCCCTGCCGCCTGTGTCAAAAGCTGGAAGGTGCGCTCCCCGGAACGATAATCATCTGAATACAACGACATATCTGCCGCCAGCACACCAACTAACGTAACATTCGGAAAATCGTGTCCTTTTACGATCATCTGCGTTCCGACCAGTACATCTGCTTCTCCATTCGCAAATGCAGACAAGATTTTTTCATGGCCGTCTTTCTGTCTTGTTGTGTCCATGTCCATACGAAGAACTCTTGCCTGCGGAAACTGTGCTTTTACAATGTCTTCGATCTGCTGTGTTCCTGCCCGAAATTCTCCGATATGTCTGGAACCGCACTCCGGACAGACGGGTGTCCTTGGTTCTTCATATCCGCAGTAATGACAGACCATCTTTCCGTTTCTGTGATACGACAGCGAAACATCGCAGTGCGGACACTTTACCACATGGCCGCACTCTCTGCAGGAAAGAAACCCTGCATACCCTCTCCTGTTTAAAAACAACATGATCTGTTCTTGTTTTTCCAGCCGGTCTTCCATCAACTCCTGCAGATGCCGGCTTAAGATCGAACGGTTGCCTTCTTTTAACTCCTGCCTGAGATCCGCTACATAGACGCTCGCCATCTTTTGCATTCCCGAACGGTTCTTCAATTCCAGCAGACGGTACTCCCCGTTTTTTGCGCGATACATTGCTTCCAGAGACGGGGTTGCCGAGCCAAGTACTACACTGGCATGTTCCAGATTTGCCCGCTCTATGGCAGTCTCTCTGGCATGATATCTTGGTATCTGTTCACTTTTATAAGTTGTTTCATGTTCCTCATCAATAACGATCAGCCCCAGCTCCGGAAATGGTGTAAACAAGGCGGACCGCGGGCCGATCATCACGTCGATCTCTCCCGCTTTTGCCCGCATCAACTGATCATAACGCTCTCCGGCAGACATTCTGGAATTTAAGATGGATACCCGATTTCCAAAACACCGGTAAAACCGCATCACTGTCTGATACGTCAGTGCAATCTCAGGAATCAGTACAATCGCCTGTTTTCCCTCACAGACCACCCGGCGGATCATCTCAATATAAACTTCCGTTTTTCCACTGCCGGTCACACCGTACAACAAATAAGCTGCCCGCACATCTCTGCTATACTCCTGCCAGAAGCACTCGATCGCATGCTCCTGCTCTGCCGTAAACACAAGAGCTCTTGCTCTCTGCTCTTTTTCTTTCACCGGATTTCGAAACACCTGCTCTGATTCCAGAACTGCCACCTGCTGTTCTTCCAATGCATTGACGACACTACGCGTAATATTCAGTTTTTTCGTAATCAGTTCGTATTCAATGACCGGATCCTCCAGAAGTGCTTCCAGAAGTCTTGCTCTCGCCTTCTGATTCTTCTGCTGATAATAATGCAGCTGCGCTTCTGCCCGTTCTTTGCCAAGCAGCAGACGGACATACTTTTTGATCTTGGCATTCTCTTTTTGCTTGATCGGCAATACCGTCTTGAGTGCCTGGATCATCGTTCCGCCATAATGTTCTTTCATCCATGCCGCCAGCGCGATCAGCTTCGCCTCGATCTCTACACTGTTTCTGGAAATATCTTCGATCTCCTTGACTTTGGAAAGATCATAGTCGCAAGTCTCTGAAATTCCTACCACATAGCCTTTCGTCTGCCGGTTGCCTTTCCCAAACGGAATCACAACCTCCATTCCCACATTCAGCTCTTCTTTTAACCACTCCGGAATTCGATATTGAAAGATCCGATCCAGTTTTTCATGTTTTATATCTACAATAATATCTGCAAACAATCCATTTCCCCTGCTTATTTTTTCTGTTCCTCTTCCAGTTCTGTTAAGATCTCCGCAATCAGAACCCGCTCATCCATCGGATGCTTCACACCTTCGATCTCCTGGTAATCTTCATGCCCTTTTCCTGCAAGCACGATCACATCCCCGGTCTGCCCGTGTGTGATCGCATAACGGATGGCTTCTTTCCTGTCTATGATTTCCACATACGCTCCGTCCGTCTTTTCAATTCCCACTTTGATGTCATCGATGATCGCCTGCGGCTCTTCAAATCTCGGATTATCGGAAGTGATGATCGTCAGATCTGCCAGACGGCCGGACACTTCTCCCATCTCAAAGCGTCGGTCTCTGGAACGGTTTCCACCGCATCCGAACAGACATACCAGACGTTTTGGATGATATTCTTTTAACGTGGTCAAAAGACTCTCCAGACTCATGGCATTGTGTGCATAGTCGATCATCAGAGTGAATTCATCAGACACTTTCACCATCTCGATTCTGCCCTTAACCTTCGCCTTTTTCAAAGCCGCCTGAATGTGCTCTTTCGGCACATCAAAGTGTCTGCACACTGCAATCGCTGTCAGTGAATTGTAAACACTGAATATTCCCGGTACATCAATCTCCACATCAAAATCCATGACTCCTGCCACATGATATGCCACACCGAGATATCCCGGTCTGGACACCAGATTTACATCTTCAGCCCGCAGATCCGCCTCTTTGCAGAAACCAAATGTCTCCACTTTACATGTAGCATTTTTAAATACATCCTTAAAATACCGGTCATCTGCATTGGCAATTCCAAGCCTGCACTGCTGGAACAATAATCCTTTGCATCTTTTATAATCTTCAAAATCCTTGTGTTCATTCGGTCCGATATGATCTTTTCCAAGATTTGTGAAAATCCCGATTTCAAACGGAATCCCTGCTGTCCGGTGCAGCATCAGCCCCTGGGATGACACCTCCATGACCACGCTGTCACAGCCGGCTTCCACCATTTTTGCAAAATACTGATGAATGGTATAAGATTCCGGTGTCGTATTCGCTGCCGGGATCACTTCCTCTCCGATAATGGCCTCAATGGTTCCGATCAGCCCTACTTTATGTCCGACTCCCTCCAGAATGGATTTGATCATATAGGTTGTGGTCGTCTTTCCCTTTGTCCCTGTAATTCCAATAATGTGCAGCTTCTCTGCCGGATAGCCGAAATAAGCGGCAGAAGCAAGTGCGAGTGCGTACCTTGTGTCTTCTACACGGATCACTGTCATTCCCTCCGGTGCCTCTACATCCTGCTGCACGATCACAGCTTTTGCTCCTTTTTTTGCCACATCAGCTACATACTGATGTCCGTCTGAGACAGCGCCGCTGATGCATACAAACACAGATCCTTCTTCTACTTTACGGGAGTCATTGATCAATGTTGTAATTTCAATCTTGTCACTCCCCTGTACTACTTCATATTCCAAACGTTCCAATAACTGTTTTAAAATCATAACTGTTCCTCCTGATCAAAGAGATTTTCATCTCTGCATACATTCTATAGGATACCATAAAACAATCTCAGTTGCAAAAGCTGATAGAAAAAAGAGCCCGGATGAATCGGAAATCTTTTCCTTTTCATCCGGGTTTGTTATCTTCTGCAAAATAATACTGCAGATTTCCTATCTTGTAAGGTAGAACGTTACAGAAGTCGTATCGCCATACTGCAGCATCCGATACCCTTCTTCTCCCTCTTCCAGTTCATAGCTTGCCGGCAGATTTTTTACCATAGACAGATCAAATCTAAATTCTCCCGTCTCAGTTCCTGTATGTGTCCACTGTCCGGTACGAACACGGCCATCAATAAATACCGTATAATTTACTGTTGTCGTGCGTTCTTCTACTTCCGGCTCTAATACTTTCACATAAACATCAAAACTGCTGTTGTTTCCAGCTGCATCGTATGCATAGAAGCGAACTTTATATTCACCAGGTGTCTTGGATGTAAATGGCTGATATCCATCCAGACCGTGTTCCTCCTGTCACACTTGTCAGCGTCACACTGTACTCTCCGTTTGCATTAAATACCTTTGTGAATGTTCTCTTATTAACCTGTTTCCATCCTTCCGGTGCCACACAATCTGTAGATGTCTTAATTGTCACTGTCACGTCTTTGTTTGTCCAGTCTGTAATATCCTGTGTCAGTTCCACAACTGTTGGTCTCGAATTATCGATCCGTTTTACTTCTACAAACTGTGGCTCTGATACATTTCCTGCAAGGTCTGTTACGGTAAAGTTTTTATCTTTCCAGTTTGCATAGAATGTCTTCACGTAAACAAATACGCCATTCTCTTCACCCTTAAGTGACCATCCTTCATCCGGCAGCTGAATTTCTTCACTTGTTTCCAGACGGACTTCTTTGGACTGTGCCTGTGTCTTGTTGTCTACAATCCA
>PPYF01671860.1_pt1 | contig 10753 bp, 7 predicted proteins | sample 1559871 | NCBI WGS metagenome assembly PPYF01 (sample SAMN08240021, study PRJNA423297) | Human gut metagenome, whole genome shotgun sequencing project.
ATGGGGATTGTCTGTTTTGCAGGTAATAATCCTCGATATACTTTTTTATCTCACTCATAAGTTCAGGACTCTTGCTTCTTCTATTTTCATATGCAACACCTGCATAACTATCCTGCAATGCTACCCTAAACTCTTTCTCATGTATAACCTTGAGGAGCAGCAGCAACAAAACGAGCGTGATCTAAAGGAGCTGCAGCGCCACCAGAAGGAAATTGACACCTATCTAGGGAAAAAGCATGAAGATATTTAATCCTCATGCTTTGCAGTAAAGTTATAGAAAAGGCATCCGAACGGCATTTGTTACACAAAATGCCGTTCTGTCTACTAATATATTCAGATCATTATAATTTCAGATCAAAACCTCTCTTGAATATTTCTCCATATTGTCCCATCGTTACAGTCAATGATTTATCAATTTGCTCTCTTGTAATCCCATCCAACGCACCTGCTTTTATCGCTTTTCCAGGTTTCCATGTTGGATCGGCAGCCTTTGCCGCATCATAAAAAGCTTGATTATACTGTCGTTCATATTGTTCTAAAGTCCACGTCCCCTTTAATCTGTCCCGCTTCTTTGCAGACTTTTGATAATGGTAAAACACATCTGAACGTTTTGTAGTATCTCCGTTTGCAATTCCATTTTCTTCAAGGAACTCCCGTTTTGCATTATCAAACATTTCCTGTCTGTTTTTTTCAGGAATATCAATAATCACGTGTCTCTGCGAAATAGGAATATCCGTTGCGTCCATACCGGCAAGACCAGTTGCCGGAGAAATATAGTCCCCATCTTTGTCATAGTTCTTCATCAAATTCTTTATGGCTGCCGGATTGGTATACATCATTCCGTTTGCATTTTGCATCATTTTACTTATAACGGTTTTATATTGTTTGCTGTTTGTGTTAATCCCTGCTGCTTTTAACTGTGATTGTACTGCACTGCTATTGAGCTGGGATAATTGGAAACTCCCTATTGGATTAAATGCCGACTTTCCGGATGAATTTTGAAACAAAAAAGCATAATCTGTAATTTTTGACATAATGTAACCTCCTTGTGCACATTATATTGTAAATCCATTTACTTGACTCACATTGTATATCGGCATAATCGCTTTAATTGTTCACCTTTTGCTTTTAGTATACTATTCCACTCGCAATACAACAATTTTAATCATGGATTACCCATGTACCTTTCTTAGAAGAACCGATATGCTCCACAACACCATCTTTCTTTAATTTATTGATATGATAACGAACTCCTCCAACAGAAAGCCCAAGCTGCTGTGCAATCATCTTTACTGTAATGGAAGGCTGTTCACCCATGAGCCTAATTATTCTCCCTACATTTTCTGTGTTAGTTTCTGTGTTAGTTTCTATGTTAGTTTCTGTGTTAGTTTCTATGTTAGTTTCTGTGTTAGTTTCTGTATTAGCATCCCTTTTTCGATACATATTTACTCTGAAATCGCCATCAAAATCAATCAACTCCGGCTTCGGTAATCCATATTCCTCACAGGCTGCAAATAACCTTGGTATTCCAGTTCCCCATTTTTCAATAATTTTCATGTACGCAAAAGCTCTTGCGATTGCGGGATTTCTCGGTCTTGAGTAACCTTCTATCATTTTTTCGATCGTAACATTATTCAGTAGCATACCCGGCGAAGTAATCTCTAGTCTGTCATCATACAATGCCACTTGTATATTTCCCGGCTCAAGATAACTACGATGAGCCACTGCGTTTGCAATCAACTCTCTTATGCTATCTGTAGGAAGTTCATATACATCTTGTCTGTACATTCCCTTTATTGTCATTCCCATGTTAATTTTTTCAAGAACATACTGGTATGCAGCATCCATTTGTTCCTGAATAGAACCCTCAAACTCTCTCCGATCAACAAAATGTGCCCGATTGGTTCCCTTGAACACGCCGCACTGAATAACCGGCTGCCCTACCATCCGTCCGGTCAAAAGTGCATATGCATTGGTCGGATATACCTTTCCGCCTTCCTCCTTCAGAACGCCCCATGAAATCAGTATATTTCTGGTGACATCCTTAATCTTCACTTTTTCACTATCCTGCCATGTATTTCGTATGGCAGTCTCCTTCAAGCTCTTGCAGAGCTCCTCAATCTCACTATCTGATATATCCATATTCTGACATATTTCACTGTCAAAATAACGATTCTTACCTTCCAGCATCAACTCTCTTAACATATAATCCTCGACATGCCTAGTCGTACCTGCAACACGCACATAAGTACCATCAAACACACCTTGTGATTTTATATAGTATGGACGCTCTGCCCCTGGGAATATCTCTACCACAATCACTGTCTTATCCTTAATCGTCTGCATCGCCACATCCGGTCTGATTGCAGGTTCGCAAGAATCTGAAATAGCATTGGTAATGGCATCCATTGTCTTATAGATACTATCTTCATCCATTCCCACAACTTCTAAGGTCTTGTCCTCTATTCCGAAAACAATTTTTCCTCCCCTACCATTGGCAAAAGCTACAACAGTTTTCATATATTTTTCGCTTTTATCCGGTACTGCAACCTTATATTCAATATTTTTTGATTCGCCGGAAAACAGTGTCTCTTCTGCCATATTACTACCTCCAATATCTAAAACAATATTCCTTCTACATTTATTCTTTGTCAGTCTAATTCTAGTCCTGTTCTTGTTCTATCTCATTTTTCCCCACTCTAAATGTTTTTCAAACGTTTGATTAACTGCCTGGCAAACGAAAGCGCTATCTCATCACAACTATATTTAGACGAATCTATTGCCTGGATATCTGCAACTGTCGGATATTTCTCCTTTAATTGCTCTACAGAAATATTATGTAAAATAGGCAAAATTAATTTCTGTCCATTTCTATTTTGACGATTCAAGAACTCGCCAAGTTCTCTCTCGGTCCATTCTCTATCAAAGAAATTCTCTGAAATCACAATAATTGCAAATTCAGCTTTCTTAGTCCCATTAAGGATTCTGTCCTTCCAATTATCTCCCCATTCAAGTTCTTCTTTATCATAAAATATTTTAACACCCAACTTTTTTAGAGACTTATATAGTTCCTCTATTAGATTCTCTTTATCCTTATTCGCATGAGATATAAAAACATCATATTCTGGCAACGAATTTGCTTGATACTTTGGCACTTCCACTGTTGATATGCCATTCATTTTATCTATATAGTTCTTGTCATTACATATACTTTCTAACGCCGCAACTAATTGATTATATTTCCTATGAAATAGCCATGACTCTATTTTCGGAGCTAACACATGCTCCTTTAAATATTTATTGAAAAATATTTCAACATCATTCATCCATATTTCGTGTTGCTTTTTTACATCATAAAAATTACTATTTATTGCTTCATACGATTCTTTATAAGATGTATCTGTGCCATTCTTTTTTGTTCTTTCTATTAGTGTTTTAAGTTCTTCTTCAAAAGCCATCCCTTGTTTCCCCTCTTTTGTGTCATATACTATATAATCCTAACCACTTATAATCGAAAAATGCACATTGATTATACCATTTTTCACTCATACCCGCAATTAATACCACAACATCATGCAAATCATTCTATCAATCCTATCCGGTCAGCTACATCATCAGAAGCATACTGAGATACCGATACTCTGCAGGAGCATTTTCATCTTTGGTCGTTCAAATGGTATCTGAAACTCCGCTTTTCTGCTTCTTGCCATGAATACTACAAATAGCATCGTCATAAAATAAGGTTCACATGCTGTATGTGTTACCGAACCATCTGCCCGTGTGACTTCTCTCATATCCACCGGAATATGACTTTTTTTACACGCTTTCTTTAATATCTCTGCGGTTCTCTCATCATTCACATCTATGGAAGTAACATCTTTACCCTCTTGGTTAAAATCCTTTAACGAGCCATGTGTCTCCTTATAGTTGGAAACCACCTTATCGACTACCTTGCCGAGCAGAGTTTCCTTCTGCTCCGCACTCATACCGGGATTTTTCTCTTCTGAACGTTTACAGGCTTCCGCAATGGCTGTTATCAGATCCACGCTGAAAGTCACAATCGCCTTTCCCGTTTGGAATGACTCCTGCGTCAACTCATCGACCATTGTTCTGTCCTCCTGTTATATATTTTCCTATGGCTTCTGTCTGTGGGTGCTCTCACCCATAGGATACACATTTTAATGCACATCTCTTGTTCCTCCTTAATTTCCTTTATCTGAACTTCTGGACAAAATGTCCTAAAGTTACATTCATATACATTGCCCAAAGGGCACAAAAAAAGAGCATCTATGTTTCAATCACATAAATGCTCTAACGCTGTTGTTTATATTAAATTGTTATGGTTTGTCAGTTCGACAAACTTGAATTGAACTAAATCGCTGTGCGATGGCCTGCGAAGGCTGTGGCACAGTTTTCTCTTTAACTTAAAAAGGCAGTAGATAATGAGCCCTAAAAGTAGTATTGTTAAATCACCACAAAATAACAATCGAACAGTTTCATCATTAACACTGCCATGAATAGAATAACACCAGAATCTCTTTTTCTCAAGAGGGTATCTTTAATACGTGAACCTCCATGATGGCAGTGACTCATTAACGTTACTAGTATCATGGAGGTTTATTATGTACGAAAAATATTTTAACAAGCTCAGAGAGGAATGCCTGATTCGTAACAGGTCCTCCCGAACTGCAGATACCTATATCAACAACATACGTCACTTTATGAAGTGGACAGGCTATAAATCAATGGAAGATTTCTTCTCCAGTCCAAGCGAAAGGGCGATGACGGCAATGTCCGTCACCGCCCTTTCGCTCAAAGGTTCGCAGCTGATTTATTCAGCGTTTTCTTTCTTCTTTTTGCTGTAAACGATGATGCCGATCACTACGCCGCCGCTGACAAACAGCAGTGCGATCCAGAGGATCATATTGCTGTTGTCACCGGTCTGCGGAGAATCCGAATCGGTCGGCTTGCCCGGCTCAGTCGGTGTTCCGGTAGCCGGAATCTCAACTGCCGCCTTCTTGTAGCCGCAAACCCTGCACTCCTCATGCTTGGAGCCCTTTTGCGTTGCGGTCGCTTCCTTGTCAACAACCCACTTGAAGTCGTGTGCCGCCTTATCGGCCTTATCTCCGCAAGAGCACTCATGCCAGTGGTTCGTAGCATCGTTCTTCCAGTCGGAGCCGTAGCTGTGAGTATGCTCGCCGCCGGTTGCCGGGATAGTTTCGATTGTCATCGTATAACCGCAGACGGTGCATTTCTTATGCTTTGTGCCGCTTGTGGTAGCTGTTGCCGGGGTATCGATGATCCATTCGCCGGCGGTATGCGCCGCCTTGCTGCCCTCGATGATCACGCCGCAGCCGACAACGGTGCACTCTTTCCAGTGATCGGTATTATCGGACTTCCAGTCGGAAGCGCTATGACCTGTTGCCGCAAGGATTACGCTTGTCTTGTCGGTAATTTCGGATGCACCGGTTGCATCCTCAAACCACTTGTCACAGCCGTCGCAGGTGTAATATGCCGTGTTGCCTTTCTCCGTGCAAGTAGGAGCCTTTGCGGGAACGAGGGTCAGATTGTGCGTATGCGGTACGGTCTTGTCATATCCGCAGGTGTCGCAGATGTTATCGCTACCATAATCGTGAGCCGCCTCGTCCTTCTTTTCGTGGCAGCGAGAGCATTCTTTCCAATGATTGTCTGTGTCCTTGCTCCAATCGCTTGCCCATGCGTGCCCGAGCTGTGTACCTGCTGCTGTAAAGGTTTCTGTTGTGCTGATCTCTCCGCAGGAGCAGCTCTTGAAATATACTGCATCGTTGGTGCAGTCGGCAGCCGACTTGAGGGTTTCCGGCTTCTGAATTTCCTGATCGTAGGTATGGGTATGGGGAATTGTGTAGGTCGCTTTCACGCTGACTTCACTGTCAGGCATTATGAAAGTAGTGGTTTCACTGTTCGCATCTTCAAGAGTAGTGTTGCCGCTTTCTACTACCCACTTATCAAACACCTTACCGTCAGGAGCCGCATTTGCGGTCAGAGTAATGGTTGTGCCTTGCGCCGCTTTACTGATTTCGCTTCCTGCACCAATTGTCGCTTTGCCGTCCGTTACGATGATGGAATACTCTTTACTCTCCCAGATTGCATAGAAGGTAGTATCCGAGCTTACTTCATAGGTCGTGCTGGAAATAACCGAACCGTAGGCGCTGGTTGACCAGCCCTTGAATTGCTTGCCTTCCGGTTCAGTAAAACCGCAGGCGGGCAGGGTGTAGCTACCGGAAACGCCGGTGACATCTTCCATTGTGCCGCCGCCACCGTTGGCATTGAATCTGACGGTATACTCGGCAGGCGCGGCTTTGGTTATCGTAATAGACAGCTCCTTCGTATCGCTGCCCGCGCTGTTGGTAGCCTTGACGGTGAAGGTGGAGGTTCCCGCTGCGGTAGGCGTGCCGCTGATCTCGCCGGTGTCCTTGTTCAGGCTCAGACCGGTAGGCCGGTCGCCGTTTTCAACGCTCCATGTGATAGGCGTAGTGCCGTCGGCGCTCAGGGTCTGGCTGTAAGCCTCGCCCACCTTGCCGTCCGGCAGGGTGTCCGTGGTGATGGTAACGGTATAGACGCCGGGCTCAAACTGTGCCGTCAGCTTGGTTACATCCGCCGAAACGCTTTCACCGGGCGCGTACAGGTTTCCGTCGCTGCCAAACCACACAAAGTAGCTGCCGGTATCTCCGTCGGGGCGGGTCAGACCATCGGATGCAGGCGCAGTAAATTCGCTTCCGTTTTTTACAATGATCTGGATATTATCCGAGTTGCCGCCCAATTTGCCGCCGCCAAGGTCAAGGGCAACGGCTTTCAGCCCATTAGGCTTCAGTGTATCAGGGTTCAGAACTTCAAGGATGGGGCGGAAACCGAGGTGCGATCCGGAGTCCGAAGCATTGGTGAAATTCCAATTGCGAACCGAGCTGTACCCACGCATTGCACGGCCCTGTGCCCAATTGTGCGCAACATCCTGTCCCCACGAATCTGTCGCGTTACAGTTTCTGATATATCCGTCATATTTGTCCAGTATCTTGTCCCATTCGTTGCTTTGAGGGTTGCCGCGTACAGAATCGCCAGAGCCTCTATAAGAACGTCCTGCTGACGGCACGCGCATCGTATATTCCACGCTGTTGGCAGTGTAGTTTTTTCCAAAAATCAGACCTGCGGCATTCAGATTCTCCCAGCTTATCGTATGCGTTACGGCGAAGTCCGCTACAAACAGGCTGTGGGGATATTTGTGCTTCTCTGCATACTCATCGGTGGTTGCCATCTCCGACGTGAGCGCGTAGGCGTCCACTGTCCCGGCATAGGTAAAGGGAACATAGTGCAGCGACGCATCCGGCAGGCTGCCGTTCGCCGTGCCGGGAATACCCGCACCGGAGAGGTCAAAGTAATATGTGCCGCCGGGAACGAGGGTGAACTGCTCTATGGAATCAAACTGCGCCGTCAGCTTGTTCACGTTTGCCGGGACGCTGTCACCCGGTGCGTAGAGCGCACCGTCGCTGCCGCGCCACATAAAGTAGCTGCCTGTATTTCCGTCGGGACGGGTCAGACCATTGGAGGCAGGTGCGGTAAAGCTCTCGCCGTTTTTTACGATGATCTGGATATCCGAGCTGACGCTCAATCTGCCGCTGCCCAATGTGCCGCCGCCAAGGTCAAGGACAACGACTTTCAGCCCGTCAGAACCCAGCGTGTCCGGGTTCAGGACTTCAAGGACAGGGCGGAAACCGAGGGACTCGTTGGAACGCGTAGCAACGGTGCGGTGCCAGATGCGGGGCGCATTGTACCCTCGGCTTGCACGGTCCGACTCCGAACTGCTCGTAGTATCTTGTCCAAACGAATATATCTGTCTAAAGTTTTTGATATATCCGTTGTCCTTGTCCAGCATCTTGTCCCATTCGTTGCTTTGTGGTATGCCGTGTTGGGAATAGTTCGAGCCTACGCCACTACTTCCCACGGACGGTGCACGCAGCGTATATTCCACGCCGCCGGAGGTGTAGCCTTTTCCGAAAATCAGACCTGCAGAATTCAGATTCTCCCAGCTTACCGTATGCGTTATGGCATAATCCGCCACAAACAGGCTGTGGGCATATTTGTTCTGCTGCGCATACGCCGCAGTAGTTGCCATCGTTGATGTGAGCTTGTAGGCGTCCACTGTCCCGGCATAGGTAAAGGGAACATAATGCAATGTTTTGTCCGGCAGTCTGCTGTGCGCCGTGCCGCGGATGCCTGTACCGGAGAGGTCAAAGTAATACGTGCCGCCAGGAACGAGGCTGAACTGCTCTATGGGCGCAAACCGCGCCGTGAGCTTGTTTACGACCGCTGGAACACTGTCGCCCGGATCGTAGAGCTCGCCATCGCTACCAAGCCACATAAAGTAACTGCCGGTATTCCCGTCCGGGCGAGTCAGACCGTCGCCGCCGGGCGCGGTAAAGCTCTCGCCGCTTTTCACAATGATTTGAATATTCTCGGAGCGATTCCCCAGCTTGCCGCCGCCAAGGTCAAGGACAACAGCTTTCAGCCCGTCGGAGCCCAGCGTGTCCGGGTTCAGGACTTCAAGGACAGGGCGGAATCCGACGCTCGAGTCGGAGGTCGCAGCAATGCGATTGTGCCAGCCGCGAGCCAAATCGTATCCGCGAACCGCACGACCCGATTCCTCCGTGCGCGGAGTATCTTGTCCCCACGAAGACATCCCGCTCCAGTTTTTGATATATCCGTTGTTCTTGTCCAACATCCTGTCCCATTCGTTGCTTTGGGGCGTGCCACATTCTAAATCATCCGAGCCTGCTGTAACATCACTTCCCACGGACGGTGCGCGCAGAGTATATTCCACACCGCCGGCGGCGTAGCCTTTGCCGAAAATCAGGCTCGCATCGTTTAAGGCATTCCAATTTACCGTATGCGTTACGGCAAAGTCTGCCACAAACAGGCTGTGGGGATATTTGTACCTCTCTGCATACGCATCGGTGGTTGCCATCTCCGACGTGAGCGTGTATGCATCCACTATTCCAGTGTAGGTAAAGGGAACATAGTGCAGCGATGCATCTGGCAGGCTGCCGTTCGCCGTGCCGGGAATGCCCATTGCCGACAGATCGAAATAGTATCTGCCGCCGGGAACGAGGTCAAACTGCTCGTTGGCGGCTTCCTCTACCGTTAACTCTACCGCCTGAAATCTACTGGCGTAGTCAGTCTTGTAATCACCGTTACACTGCTCGGAGAACACATAGAGTTTATAATTTCCGCTATCAAGGTCATACGGCAACGTAAAACTGAGCTGTGTGTCTGCAGCAGTGGGCTTCATGATTCTTCCATAGTGGGTCGCGCCGCTTTCACCCTTGATGATCGCAGAAATATATTCATTTTGCCCCGTTCTCGCCCCGGAAAAATTCAGCGTAACAGAGCCGCCAGGTTTTCCTACTGCTGCGGTTTCCGTTACCCGAAAAGTGCGGGTATCATCCAAAAGTGTCAATTTCCATTCGTCTCCGCTGTATTCCGGAATTTTGAAAATTCCGTCAGCAGCACCTTTGCCGCCAACGGCGGCAGAAACAAGGAGGACAGAGTCCGGCTTCAAGTTGAACGCAGGACGAGCTGCGTTGGTATCGTTCACCCATTCAGCACGCACACCACCGGAAGCGTTGACCACGCCTGCAGAGTTATAGTCTTGGTGAGGAGAACGAAGCCACCAACCGCCCGCACTATCACCATAATTGGCGATACGCGCATTGTCATCGATAAATCCGTAGGCTGCTTTCCCCGCTTCCTCTGCCGAGAGGAAAAACACCTTGTCTCCATTCAGGATGTTCTCAGAACCCATAAAGCGTCCATCAATGTATGGATCATCACTTTTGCTGGTTGCAAAAACAGCTTTTTGCTCCGTAGTGCTGAGGTTCCTGGTGTAAAAGCCATTGCACCAGTCCTGCCCACGGCTGCCCTTCCAGTCGTTGGTATATGGGGTCGTATAGTCAAATTCTACGCCGCCAAACGCTCCAGTCCCAAGCAGCGCATCAGAGAGCAGAAAAAATCCGTCGCCCTCCTGAGCATTGGGCATATTGGTTTTTGTATCCAGCACACGCCATTTGACGGTGCTGTTATTCCATGTGCCAAAATAAATATAGTCATAGCTGCGATTTGTGCTGTCATAACCACTGATTCCACTTGTACCGAGCTGTATGGCTTTTGCGCCGTCATTGTTGGCAAACACGGTCGTCGGCAAAAGGACGAGCACCATGCAGCACACGAGCAGGATGCTGAGTATTCGTTTCTTCATTGGCTTTTCTCCTCCTGTTCTTGCGGGGCTGGTTTGTCCGCCCCGCCTTTTTTCTGGTTTTCCCTGTTTTTGAGCCGGAAACACAGCGCAGTGATCGCCGCCGCCGCGGCAAAGGAGACGACGGCCACCAGCACATAGCCGCCCGCGTCCTGCCGCAGCAGCATCGAGCCGAACACGCCCCATGCCTCAGGTTGCCCCGGCCCGACGACCGTACCCGCCGCCTGCATCAGCGCTGCGCACAGCAGCATACACGCGGCACTCAGCCCATAGATGCCGCGCCGCTGCCTTCGGCGGGTGTTTTCCTGCACCCGCTGCTTAACAAGTGCGACCCGTCTTGCGGTATCGTACATTTCGTTTGAACCTCCTCTCCGGTTTGTCTGAAATTGTGATAAAAACCCTTTCACTTATATAGGTACAAAAAATCGAAAAAACTCTCACCCAAAACGCAAAATTTTTCAAAAAAATTTG
>PPYF01674671.1_pt1 | contig 10753 bp, 11 predicted proteins | sample 1559871 | NCBI WGS metagenome assembly PPYF01 (sample SAMN08240021, study PRJNA423297) | Human gut metagenome, whole genome shotgun sequencing project.
TTTTTCTGATTCAGATTAGTTATTATCTTGCACTTGTCCCACTCCACGATAGAGTTTGATCGGTCCATCCAGCAACACGGCCAGCACGGTAATCTGCTCATCCTGTACCTGTTGGGGTACATCAATATAAAGATTGCCCGGTACTGAGTTCCAATAATTTTTATTGTAGACCTTGTAATTCAACATAGCTCCGTTACCAACCACCCATATACGGTTCACTTTGTTCATCAGCCCTTTTACTTCCACCGGACCGTTAGGTTTGTAAGGAAGGTATAAATACAGAATATCCCCCGCCTTATTCAGTGTGGTATATCCCTGGAAATGCTCGGTAGGAATCCCTGCGCGAGTTTCATAAATAGCTTCTTTATGCTTCTTGGTCCATCGGCCGAACTCCTTCAACACAGCGATCTGTTCTTCAGGAATGGAACCGTCCTCTTTCGGACCGATATCCAATAAAAGATTACCGCCCATGCTCAGGCAGTCTACAAATGTACGAAGCAAGATATAGGGTGATTTATAGTTGCTGTCTGTATGCTGATATCCCCATGAATCATTCATGGTCATACAAAGCTCCCAATATTTATCCTCGGGACGCACCACCGGCACTCCCTGTTCGGGAGTAGCATAGTCGCCATATCCCTGTATGCGCGAATTGATAATCACATTCTTATTATCCGAACGGAGCAGATCTACAATACCTTTGGAATTCCATATCCCATAACGCAACTCCGTCATGATGTTTGGTAGTTATCACTGTATATTTGGCTCCACTTTCTTTTATCAGATCCACCCAAGCCTTCGGATCATACTTGGAGGCTGTGAAACCTTTTTCCTGCTCCATGTATTCATCATAGGGCAGGTAGTTGTTAAAGAAGGACCAGCTTTCGGACACTCCTCTGACGGAATAAATTCCCCAATGGATAAAGATACCCAACTTGGCTTGTGAAAACCATTCCATTCTCTTGTCTTTCTGCTCGACTGTTTCATTCTGTAGCGTATCTTGTGCCCGTAAAGGAGAAGCTGCAATCAGCAGACTCAGGAACGCTAACGATAATCGGTTCTTTTTCATATATAATAGGTTTGATTAGTTAGGATAGCATATCAGTATTATTAAAATTTACAGCTATATAATGGACAAAGATAATGTATTTTTATATTTTATTCTATCTTTGCACCCCTAAAACAGAACAAATATGAGCGCAAAGAAAAAGAAACAATCCAATAGTCCCCTGAGAGTCATCATTATTTTAGTATTACTGGGACTTTTGGCATATAAACATCAATTGTTTGACGGGAAACTGCTTGAAAATATCCCCACTATCGAAAGCAATGAAGAAAAGCCAGAAATACTGACCTCGCCCCAACATGGCGGTGCATTGGAAATTCCGATGATACAATCAAGTACAGGCGGCCAGATTCTGAAACGTAAAGGATATACCCTGTCTTATAATGCCGATTACAAAACTCCACAATGGGTGGCGTGGGAACTTACTAAAAAAGAAACAAAAGGAAAAGAAGGGCGAACAAATAAATTCTTGCCCGACCCGGACGTACGTGGAGCCAAAGCATATACGGGAGATTATACAAAATCAGGATACGACCGGGGACACATGGCCCCTGCCGCCGATATGAAATGGAGCAAACAAGCCATGGAAGAATCTTTTTATATGAGCAACATTTGTCCGCAAAATCCGAATCTGAACCGCGGCGACTGGAATGACCTGGAGGAAAAGTCACGCCAATGGGCAAAAAAATATGGAGCCGTGTATATTGCCTGCGGACCTATATATGATACTAAACGCCCCAAACGAATTGGCAACAATAAAGTGGCAGTCCCCCATGCTTTCTATAAAGTCATATTGATAAATGATAAGAAAAATCCGCAAGCCATAGGATTTATTTTCCCCAACAGCGCCGGACATAAGCCACTGAAGAAATATATGGTAACAGTAGACAGCGTAGAGAAAAGAACGGATATCGATTTCTTCCCTGCCCTGCCGGATGAAATAGAAAACAGAATCGAAGCTGAGTTGGTACAAGAATTACCGTAGTCTATCACACATACGCAGGCATGAAACGATACATACGTATGTATACCCCCACACATACGTATGTGTGGGGGCACACGAACGTACGGGTTTTATTTCACTTCCAGCACTACGATAGACTTGGCAGGAAGAGTCACTTTCAAGCTTCCTTTATTGACCTTTGCTCCGGTAAATTCTTTCGGGGCAACCACATTCGGTTTCTCGAAACTATTGTAATCACCTATATTGTTAGCAGTCAGAATACGGCCGGTAACACTCTTGGCCTTTACCTCACCCAAGTTCAACTCTATTTCCTGCGATTCCTGCAAATCCACATTAGACAAGGAAATATGAATCAAACCGTTTGCATCCCGTGAAGCGGTAGCACTTACCATCGGGACAATACGGTCGTCGCGTACAATCTTGCGTTCACAGTTCAGTTCCAAAGGAAGATAAGTAGCATCCTGATGCACTTTATACATTTCAAAGACATGGTAAGTCGGTGTCAGAACCATCTTGTCGTCCTTTGTCAAAATCATAGACTGAAGCACATTGGCAATCTGGGCAATGTTTGTCATCTTGATACGATCCGTATATTTATGGAAAACATCCAGTGTCAAAGAGGCCACGAAAGCATCGCGCAACGTGTTCTGCTGATACAGATGTCCACGGACAGTTCCCGGCTCTTCATCCCACCAGGTTCCCCACTCGTCCACCATCAAACCGATTTGCTTCTTCGGATCATATTTATCCATAATTGCCATATGCTTCTTCAGCACCGATTCTATTTCCAGACATTTGCCCATAGTCCAATAATAATCATCATCAGTGAACTGTGTAGCCGATCCTTTGCTTCCACTCCATCCCATCACTGTATAATAATGTAAAGATACACCGGCCATACGGTGACCTACATTCTTCATCAGTACTTCTGTCCAGTTATAGTCATAATCACTGGCACCACTTGCAATCTTGAACAACCGAAACTATTATCTTCCACTGTACCTCCCCAATTGTTATTGACCATTCGGGGGCGGTTCTCTTTCGGACCGATACCATCCATCCAATGATATTCATCGGCAAAACATCCGCCCGGCCAACGAAGCACCGGCACTTTCAAATCTTTCAATGCCTGAAGCACATCATTACGATAGCCTTGGGTATTGGGAATTTTAGAATCCTCACCTACCCACAAGCCTCCATAGATACAGGTTCCCAAATGCTCTGCAAATTGCCCGTAAATATGTTTACTGATGATTTCTTTCCCTTGCTCGGGATGTACATTGATAGTCGCTTTCTGTTGGGCAAATACCGGCATTGCAGCGAACAATGCCAAGCCCATAAGTGCATTTTTCATGATTAAAAATAAAATAATTAATTATACTATATTTGCGTTCTCGTTTTTCGTTTGGTCAAATTTACACATTTTACATCAACCGGATAGTGGACAAAATTGTATTTTTAGGGGTACAAAATCGTCAAAAGTAGAAAAGAAACGGATATTTGCCTATATTTGCATACAAAAAAGCCCGATAGACTAAAATGAATAAAAAGAAGCGTACTATTGTATGGATTATTATCCTTATCATTATCCTGACAGGAGCAGGCGGTGCAGGAAGTATATATTACTATTTCTTTGCCAAACAATTCCAACTTACAAAAACCACCTATATTTATATAGACAGAGATGATAACCTGGATTCTGTATACCATAAAATAATCCGGAACGGACATCCTAAAAGTATGTTCGGTTTTCAATATCTGGCAGAAAAAGAGAAGTATGGCGACAATATACGGACAGGACGTTACGCTCTCAATCCATCGGACAATATGCGCTACCTCTTCCGACGTCTTTCCATGGGATACCAGACTCCCATTAATCTGACTGTACCCAGTGTACGCACCGTGGACAGATTAGTGCGGGCCGTTTCGCGCCAGCTCATGATTGATTCTCTGGATATTGCCAAATTAATTTCCGACAGTGCTTACTGTGCACAAATGGGATATACCCAAGAGACACTACCCTCCCTTTTTATTCCTAACACTTACGAGGTTTATTGGAATATGAGTGCTGACGCTTTCATGAAACGGATGCAAAAAGAACATGCTGCCTTTTGGAATAATGACAGGCTGAAAAAGGCTCAACATATCGGACTTACTCCTGAAGAAGTGTCCACCCTGGCCTCTATCGTGGAAGAAGAAACGACCAATGGTCCCGAAAAGCCCATGGTCGCAGGACTTTATATTAACAGATTGAATAAAGGGATGTTGTTGCAAGCAGACCCGACGGTAAAATTTGGTTTACAGGAATTCGGACTGAAACGCATTCTTTTCAAACATCTGGAAGTGGATTCTCCTTATAATACCTACAAACATGCAGGTTTACCTCCGGGACCTATCCGAATCCCATCCATCCAAGGATTGGAAAGCGTACTGAACTATACACAGCATCATTATATTTATATGTGTGCAAAAGAAGATTTCTCAGGCACTCATAATTTCGCTGTCACAGCAGCCCAGCATCAAGCTAATGCAAGACGCTATCAACAAGCGTTAAACCGGCGAAAAATAAAATAAAAGGAGCGGACTATAGGTCCGCCCTCCCAATGGATTATTTAATGTGTATCTATAAATCTTTCAGCAACCTTCCTTTGTATTGTCCTTTTTTCCCGGTCATCTTTCCATATTCCACTGCATGTACCGGACAAACATGGTAACAAGCCAGACATTGAGTACAGTTACCTCCCCAAACGGGACGATCCGTCACTGTTATATTGCCCACAGGACAAACCTTCTCACACTTCTTACAACCAATGCAGGCTTCCGTTGCATGAAAAGGCTTGGGAGACATCAGAAAAGCATTGAAAAGAGGGCGCAGCAAATAGGATTTAGTAAATGGAAGCGCACCTTCATGACAATTATATTGTTTCATTTGAGCCCTTGATGTAATTTCTTCGTTGATAAAACGCACACGGGCAACAGCATTCTGTACTTTCTGGGTTTCTATATCTTTATCATCTACATCAAAACCGGGCAAAGAAACATACGTATTCGGCATAGTAACCGAATAGCCGGCAACACATTGCCAACCTTTCCGGGTAACGGCAGAAGAAAAAATTTGTGCAGTCCGGCCTGTATCATCTCCGCAAGTACAGACAAAGAAAAGGTATCCCGGCTTATCCAACTTTAGCTGATGAATAAAACGAAGTACTATCTTGGGAGGGCCCCATGCATATACAGGAAAAACAAAACCTACTTTTTCCCCTTCTTTCAGCTTATACGCTTTGTTCCTGTCTATTTCCATAGCTATGGACAACAATTCCTCATTCTGTCCTTTCGCCAGCTGCCTTGCCACCCAAGCCGAATTACCTGTACCTGAAAAGTAAAATATCATATCCGTACTATTTTTATAAAAAGAAGCGATGCTAATCTTTTGAATTAGCATCGCCTTATAATGAAGCCGCACCAGTGATGCGATGAAACTCCGAATGACAGGTTTTGAGTGCTCTCCTCCTTTGTAATCCACCGGCATAAATGCTACCCGAAGGCGTGGCCCGCCATTGGAAGATGAAGCTATGTCTCGGTTTTCAGATTAGTTTGATGAGTTTCCCAATCCAACTAATGCGGCTCGCTTTTCATCTCTTTCCGTATGACAAATATACGTCCTTTTTATGATATAAACAAGAGTATAGCAGAATTTGTTTGTTAAAAATAATAAGCAAGAAAATAACTCTCTGTAATTCTGCTTATTGTTGTTTCCATTTATTAAGGAAACATCACAAGGCATACGCAATAAAAAAGAGCAACCTCGTAGAGATTGCTCTTTCATAAATCTTTATATCGCCGTTTACAGAAGAATTAAGCAGCTTTTGCTTTAGCAACAATTGCTTTGAATGCTTCCGGATGGTTCATAGCTAAATCAGCTAACACCTTACGGTTGATTTCGATACCTGCTTTGTGCAATGCACCCATCAATTTAGAATAAGACATTCCTTCTAGACGAGCGGCAGCGTTGATACGCTGAATCCACAAAGCGCGGAAATTACGTTTCTTGTTCTTACGGTCACGGTATGCGTAGGTCAAACCTTTTTCCCAAGTGTTTTTTGCTACTGTCCATACATTCTTTCTTGCACCAAAGTAACCTTTGGTAAGACCTAAAATTTTCTTTCTTCTTGCTCTAGAAGCAACATGATTTACTGATCTTGGCATAGTTTTAATTCTTTTTGAATGTTAGCGCCACTGTTTCACACGGTGAACTTAAAGCTAAAGACATTCGGTTAATACTTTAAATAATACGTTTACGCTTTCGTTGTTTTTAGATTACTTCATGCAAAGCAATTCCTTAACCTGATCCAAGTTAGCATTAGCTACTAGACCTGAGTGTACAAGGTTTCTTTTCTGCTTTTTAGTCTTCTTAGTCAAAATATGACTGTGAAAAGCGTGCTTTCTTTTGATTTTACCTGTTCCGGTAAGAACGAATCTTTTTTTAGAACCGGAGTTAGTCTTGATCTTTGGCATCTTGTTTTTAATTTTAAATTATTATTCAAATGGTGGTAACGCACTATACCGGCGCGTTACGCACTCTTTTTTTATTCTTTTGTTTCTACTGCCTTTTTCGGATTTTCCTTTTTAGCAGTATCCGTTTCTGCCTTCTTCGGAGAGCCCGCTTTCTTCGGAGCCAAAGAAATAGTCATTCTCTTACCTTCCAACAAGGGCATCTGCTCTACTTTTGCATATTCTTCCAAGTCATTCGCAAAACGAAGCAATAATACTTCGCCTTGTTCTTTGAAAAGAATGGAACGACCTTTAAAGAACACATATGCTTTCACCTTGTCTCCGTCCTGCAAGAATCCGATGGCATGTTTCAACTTGAAGTTGTAGTCATGATCATCTGTTTGAGGTCCGAAACGGATTTCCTTTACGTTTACCTTTACCTGTTTAGCCTTTTGTTCCTTTTGACGTTTCTTTAATTGATAAAGAAATTTAGAATAATCAATAATTCTACAAACTGGAGGAACAGCATTGGGTGAAATTTCAACTAGGTCAGCCTCATGATCCTCAGCCATTTTTAAAGCTTGAGCTATCGGATAAACTGCCGATTCTACATCGTCGCCCACAATGCGGACTTCTTTGGCACGAATCTGTTCATTGATTCTGTGTTGCCCTTTTAAACTGTCATTCTTCATTAAAAAACTTTTAGTTCCTGTTTGTTTCTTCTTATTTTAATTAGTATTTCTTTATCTTAACGCAAAAGAATACATAAAGGTTTAACAATGCGCTCTTTTGCAAACGGCTGCAAAGTTACCATTTATTTATCATATTAGAAACTTCTTCGGCAAGATTTTTTCCGAATTCTTCTATTTTCATGGTTCCTTTGTCGCCTTCGCCCTGCTTGCGGACTGCAACTTCACCGTTTTCAGCTTCTTTCTCGCCTACAATCAACATGTAAGGAATACGCTTCATTTCATTGTCACGAATCTTACGGCCGATTTTTTCATTACGGTCATCCACAATAGCACGAACATCGAATTTTCTCAGTTCCGCTTTCACTTGTTCCGCATACTCATTGAATTTCTCAGAAATAGGCAGAATAGCTACCTGGTCAGGAGTCAGCCACAGCGGGAATTTACCGGCAGTATGCTCAATCAATACGGCAACAAAACGTTCCATTGATCCGAAAGGCGCACGGTGAATCATTACCGGACGATGCTTTTGGTTATCTGAGCCCATATATTCCAACTGGAAGCGTTCGGGCAAGTTGTAGTCTACCTGAATTGTTCCCAATTGCCAGCGACGACCGATAGCGTCTTTCACCATAAAGTCCAATTTAGGACCATAGAATGCAGCCTCACCATATTCCACTTTCGCAGTCAGGCCTTTTTCTTCGCAAGCTTCAATAATGTCCTTATAAGAACGTGGAGAATTCTTATAAATCATACAGTGATGAGGACAGTTCATCGGTTTCAGGAAATATTCTTCCCCTTCTTCGGGTGTATGAATAGGCTGGAACGAGTCCTTACCGTACTTGGCGTAGTGTCCGGAAGTGATATACAGGTTCTTGTTGCCAATAGGCGGACACATTACTTCCTGATAATCATAACGGGCCTGGATACGGCGCAAGAAATCCTGCAAACGGATACGCAAGGCAGTACCTTTCGGCAACCACATGGGAAGTCCCTTGCCCACCATATCGGTAAACATGAACAAATCCATTTCCTTACCTATCTTACGATGGTCGCGTTTCTTGGCTTCTTCCAGCATTACCAGATATTCGTCCAGCATTTTCTTCTTCGGGAAAGTTATACCATAAATACGTGTCATCTGCTTGCGGTCTTCCTGTCCTCTCCAATAAGCACCGGCTACAGAAAGCAGCTTGATAGCTTTGATAGGAGCGGTAGAGGTCAAGTGAGGACCACGGCAAAGGTCGGTAAACGCACCTTGTGTATAAGTGGTGATGTGTCCATCCTCCAGTTCGGAAATCAATTCACATTTATAAGTCTCACCTCTTTCACCGAATTTCTTCAACGCATCCTCTTTAGCGATGCTCTGACGCACCAATATCTCTTTCTTTGCAGCCAACTCGGCCATCTTGGCCTCGATAGCGGGTAGATCTGCTTCCTTAATGATTGCTTCACCCGGGTCTACATCATAGTAAAAACCGTTTTCAATGGCCGGACCGATACCAAACTGAATGCCCGGATAAAGTTCTTGCAATGCTTCGGCCAGCAAGTGGGCACTAGTATGCCAGAAAGCATGTTTGCCCTGTTCGTCTTCCCATTTATAAAGAACGAAGTTTGCATCTTCATTGATAGGGCGAGATAAATCAATCGTTTCACCGTTCACGCCACAAGCTAAAACATCTTGTGCCAGCCGTGAACTGATACTTTCTGCAATCTGCAGACCAGTAACTCCTTCGTTATATTCGCGAACGGAGCCGTCGGGGAATGTTATCTTTATCATAATCTTCTATTTATATTCTATCTTGAGGATGCAAAAATAACGAAATCTTTTTGACTTATCCTCTTTTTAGCAAAAAAATGTTATTCTTTTCGTTCCGTAAAGCGTTTGATGATATTGTAAGCAGAGAAAAGCCCCAACTCACCTGCTTTACTCAGGTCCTGTATACCTTGCCTGTTGTTACCCAAGAAAATATGTGTCAAGCCGCGATTGAAATAAGCATCCGCAAATTTAGGATCCAACTGGATGGCTCTGTCATAATCAACAATTGCCGCACGATAGTCTTTCAAGATAGAAAGCACATTACCTCTATTATAATAAGCATAGACAAAATCCGGAGCCAGCTCAATCACCTTGTCCAAATCGCGCTTTACCATTTCATAGTCCGCAGCTTTCACTGCACTCTTCTCTCCCGGACCGGCTTTCAAATCATACTCTTTTTCCATCTTCTGGTATTCCAGCTGCTTATAACGGATGAGAGCACGGTTGAAATAAACCGGGAAGAAATGATCTTCTATAATAATAGCCTGATTCAAATCTTCAATGGCACTTGCAAAATCCTGCACCAGATAAAAGTCCAATGAACGTGCAAAACGTTTGTTCACATCATTCGGATCAGCCACAATGGCAGCAGTCTGTTCGTCAATGGATGCAAAATGTTTTGTAGCTTGTTCTTCCGTCAGAGGAGCTTCCTCATTAGTTATAATCAGACGGCCGGGAAGTACTTTCTGATTATTCAATGTTTCAATGAACTTATAATAGTTGACCTGCCGTTTCACATCATCGTGCTTTTCATAATAGGTAAGCACGAACATGGGCTGGGGAACAATATTCACATTCTTATCCTGCACGCGTCCACGATAGTCACTCTTATATTTTTCTTCTCCCTCTTCGTTGTCGGCAACCACTATCTTACGATAGTTGTTCATGTTCTTGTCGGACTTCTTACGGGTTTTATTATTCTCCGTATTATCGGCAGTCTGCTTATTAGGATCTACTCCGTTCTGTTTATCCAGCTGTGCTTTCAACACCTTGAATTCATCTGCATCAGCACCTTTCACATCCCCTATTTTCCTACGCGCCTGCGCTCTGTACTGATATCCCAGCAAGAAATTGGGATATTCATTTATCACCGTAGAATAATCTTTAATTGCCCCTTTATAATCTCCTGTCTGATCCAACAACAGACCACGGTTGAAAATAGCCATCATATTGTCGGGCTCCATTTCGATAACAAAATTAAAGTCTTGAATAGCCCGGTTGTCATCGCCTACTTGTGCACGTAACAAGCCCCGGTTATAATGGCCGATGAAATTATTGGGATCAATATCCAATGCAATATCATAGTCACTCATCGCTCCTCTCAGGTTATTCTGATGGTAACGGGCCAAAGCACGGTTGATATAAACACCTGAATTCCGGGTGGACAGACGGATGGCATGATCAAAATCGGCTTCCGCATCTTTATATCTCTGCTGTTGCAGACGAAGGATAGCACGGCTGGCCCATGTATCTGCATCATAACGGTCTATTTCAATCGCCTTGCCAAAGTCTTTTTCGGCAGCCAAAGTATCTTTCTGCTTCAAATCCACCTCACCACGCATCAAATAGGCCTTTGTATATCGGGGGGAAATGGCGATCAGCTTATCCAGATCATTCTTCGCCCCCTTATAATCCTCCTGTCTGATACGGCAAAGGGCCATATTATGCCATACCCCTATGTTCTCAGGATCAAACTCCAACGCCTTGGTATAATCTTCTATAGCTCC
>PPYF01370958.1_pt1 | contig 10752 bp, 10 predicted proteins | sample 1559871 | NCBI WGS metagenome assembly PPYF01 (sample SAMN08240021, study PRJNA423297) | Human gut metagenome, whole genome shotgun sequencing project.
AGGTTCCACGGCGTCCGGCGCGGCGGGAATAGTCGCGCGCGGACTTTCGGCGGCCGTTGTCGCCGGAGGCGATTGCGCGGAACCGGCGGCTGCCGCCGACGCTGACCCGGCAAGCGCCGGGAGCAATGCAACTACAGCCAGCAGCAGGAGAGCCTGAAGGGCGGATGCCGCACAATGTTTCAGCATGGACAACTCCTTTGCGCGCGGCCGCGGCCGCAATTTTTGCTGATATTCAGCCTAGCCGAGACAAGGAACGGGCGCAAGTGATGCCGGATTCCGATAACGGCGCGGTTCGACCCGACTCCGCGCCGGGCATGGTTTCCGGCTTCAGCCATGACGGTCGGGCGGGGGCGGCGGAAATCAGTCAGCGCCCTTGGGTCAGCGGTATTCACGGCCGGACCAGAGCACGCGGCCGATAACCCGGAACTGATCCGCGCAGTCGCCGCGCAGATCCAGGCTCAGAGGCGGATAGGCAGGATTGACGCTGTGCAGGATGATCTTGCCGGGCAGTTTGTCGATGCGCTTGATGTAGATGGCGTCTTCAAAACCTACGGCATAGAGACGGCCCGGGCTGATTTCCGTCTGGCCCCGGTCCAGCAATACCAGATCGTTATCGAAGATTTCCGGCACCATGCTGTCGCCGGACACCCGCATCAGGACCATGCGCCGGGGATTGCCCTTGCGGCGCAGAAAGTCGCTGCGGAAGGCATAGCCGCCCTCGTTGCTGTTGCTGCTGACTTCCAGACTGCCGGTACCGGCGGACAAACGGGCCTCGGCCAGCGGCACGGTGATCAGCTCGGTGTCGCAATCTTCCTGCATGCTGGGCAGTTCGCCTTCCGCTGCTTCGGGCAGGCGCATGGGACCGCTGCCGAAAAAAAGCCAGTGGGCGTTGACGCCTGTTTGTGCGGCGCAGGTCTGAATCCAGGCCGGGGGCACTTCACCGCGTTTGCGCGCGCCGCTGACGGATTGGGGCGTGATGCCCAGGGCGCGGGCCAATTCAGCTTCGCTGGCGGCGTCAAGAGCCCGCATCAGCCGGGCCAGAGTCTGGGAAAAGGAGATTGTATCGGACATGGCAAACCTCGTCATCCTGCGTCAGAACGGGACTGCGCAAAAAGTTGCGCTTGTTCTTTTTATATTAATGTAGGTAAATTTTAGATTAAAAACTATCAATTTTTATTATTGATGGCAAGGCCTTTACTTCATTAAAAATTGATTAAATGTCTGTCGGCCGCACGCCGAATCAGGTGTGTGTCTAATTTGAAAAATTAGACACATAAAATCCGCAGGGTTTTGCGGCGGCGTAGCCGCAGGGAGCCGGCGAAAGTTGGGAGCATGACTCTGCTCGAAATTTTTGCAATCAGACAGTAGGGAACATAACGGGGCAGGGCCGTTGACCGGGCGGCATCCCACAGGTTATCCAGGCCCACGTGGTGGAGATGACGGTCGGCACGGACCGTATCCGCGCGTCTTTTTACAACCTTTTTCCCATGATGAGGAGCCGCCATGCAACTCTGTGAAAAATGCGACGGCACCGGCAGAATTTCCTGCGGAGCCTGTTGGAACGGCCAGCGCAAGCCCGTGTGTCCCGAATGCACCGGCAAGGGCGTGATCCGGACGGAGCACGGCGATCTGCCCTGTCCCCGCTGCCGGGGCAACGGCAAGGTCACGCCCGTGAGTTGCCCGCACTGCGGCAACAGCACGCCCTGTCCGGTCTGCAAGGGCAGCGGCGCAGTATAAGCTCAGCCTCTTGCAGTTCAAACAAAAGGCCCCGGAACGCCTTGCGCGCTTCGGGGTCTTTTGCCTCAAGCCTCGGCGGATACGTTCTCAGGCCGCCGAGTGGCTTGCGGCTTTTTTACCCGCCAGGGCCGCCAGAAAGGCGTGGATCATGGAGGCACCGGCCAGAGCCGTGATGCCGGACGGGTCCTTGTCCGGCAACACTTCCACCAGATCCATGCCCACAGTCTGGGCCTCCCGGCAGACGGCCCGCAGCAGGCTCAGCCCTTCATGGGTGGTGAAGCCTTCCACTTCCGGCGTACCGGTGCCCGGCGCGCAGGATGCGTCCAGAAAATCAATGTCAAAGCTGACGAATACCGGGCAATGCACTGTCCGTTCCAGAGCTTCGGCGGCCACCGACGCCACGCCCCGCTGATGCAATTCCTCGCCCATGACGATGCGCAGGCCCTGTTCCCTGGGCCAGGCCAGAGCGTCGCGGCTGTACAGCGGCCCCCGGATGCCGATCTGGATGGAGTTGCGCGGCAGGATCAGCCCTTCCTTGAGGGCGTGATAAAAGGGCGTGCCGTGATTGTAGGGCTTGCCGTAGTAGCCGGGGATTGTGTCGCTGTGCGCATCAAAATGCACCAGAGCCACCGGACCAAACGCGGCCTTGATTGCCCGCAGTACGCCCAGACTGATGGAGTGGTCTCCGCCCAGCACCACGGGCACGGTCCGGGATCGAAACAAGGGGATCAGCCCGTCGCGGATTTTGTCCAAGCTTTCCGCCATATAGCCGGGGATGGTGTCGATGTCGCCATAGTCCGCCACCGTGAGCCATCGGCTGATGTCCACATCCAGCACCGGGCAGTAAGGCTTGAGAATGGTGGAGGCTTCGCGCAGGGCCGCCGGTCCGAAACGCGACCCCGGCCGGTAAGAGGTGCCGCTGTCAAAGGGCACGCCTACCACCACAACGTCCGCATCCTCCACCTCGTTTTGCCGAGGGTGGCGCATGAAGGTGCGGATGCCGCAGAAGCGGGGGGATTGCAGGGAGTCTATGGTGGGCATGGGAAAACCTCCTTGAAAATGCGCGTTGTCAGGAAAAAATACGATTGGGCAGCCAGGTGACCAGTTGGGGGAAGAACATCAGCAAAATCAAGAGCAGGGCCTGAATGGCGATGAAGGGCAGGGCACCCAGATAAATGTCCTTGAGCTGCACTGCCTTGGGCGCCACGGCTTTCATATAGAAGAGGTTCAGCCCGTAGGGCGGGGTGATGTAGGCCATCTGCATGTTGACCACGAAAAGCACGCCGAACCAGACAGGGTCCAGGCCCAGACCCTTGATGATGGGAATATAGATGGGCATGCACATGAACAATATGGCGATGTCGTCCATGAACATGCCCAAAATGAAGAAAGAAAGCTGGATGACAGCCATGACCAACAGCGGGTTGGGGTCCAGGCCCAGCACCAGTTGGCGGATCATGGTCGTGGCCCCCAGTCCGGTGTAGACTTTGCTGAATATCAGGGCCGCGATGATCAGAAAGCCCGCGAAGCCGGAAATGGCGAAGGTCTGCGCGCAGGCCGCGCGCAGCATGGCAAGGCTCAGCCGCCGTTTGACCGCCGCGCAGACAATGGCCCCGGCCGCGCCGATGGCTGCGGCCTCGGTGGGCGAGGTGACGCCCAGGAAAATACAGCCCAAAATGGAGAATATCAGCGCCAGCGGCAGAAGCAGCTCTGCCAGCGAGCGCAGCCTGACCGGCAAGGGCGCGCGTTCCTCGGCGCTCAGGGCCGGAGCCATCTTCGGTCTGAGCCAGGCCAGAAGGGCGATGTAAAGTATATACATGCTGGCCAGCAACAGGCCCGGCACGACGCCGCCCGCAAAGAGCCTGCCCACGGAAACTCCGGTCAGAAAGGAATACATGACCATCATCAGACTGGGAGGAATCAGAAAGCCCAGTGCGCCGCCGGCCTGGACGATGCCCACGGCCAGGCGTTTGTCGTACTGCCTGGCCAGCATGGCGGGCACGGCGATGACGCCCATGGACAGCACCGTGGCGCTGCTCACTCCCAGCATGGCGGCCATCAGCGCGCAGATCAGCACCGTGCCGATGCCCAGCGCGCCGCGCAGCCGTCCGGACCAGAGGTAAACCGTGTCGAAGAGGTCTTTGGCGATCTTGGATTCGTGCAGCACAAAGCCCATGAAAATGAACAGGGGCACGGCGCTGAGCACCATATTGTTCATCAGTTCGAGGGTGGAAAAATAGACGATGTCCAGCGCGCCGTCGCCCCAGAGAAGGGCGGCGGCCAGCGTGCCCACCGAGCCCAGACAATAGACGATGGGCAGGCCCGTGCCCATGAGAACAAGCATGGAGACGAACATCAGGGCCGTGACGGCATAGGCGCTCATGGCAGTTCCCTCCCGGTGCGGGCCAGGTGGAGATTGCGCAGAAATTCGGCCAGGCTCTGCAACAGCATCAATAGCACGGCCACGGGGATCAGGGTCTTGAGATGATAGACCGGCTGGCCCCAGGCTGAAGAGGAAAGCTCGCGCAATTGCCATGATTCCACAGCGTAAAGCGCCGAGGTGTAAAGCAGGCCGGAGAAAAAGACAAAGGTAAAGGCGTAGGTCAGGCAGTTGACCACGGCTCTGGTTCGGGGCCGGAGGCGCGCGGCGAAAATATCCACGCCCACCTGAACTTTTTGCAGGATGGAACTGGGCCCGGCGTAGATCATGTACACGCCGAAAACCATCATGCTCAACTCCGCCCCCCAAAGCGTGGGCGCGTTGAAGCAATACCGCATGATCACGTCATAGAGCATGACGCCCACCAGCGGAATGATCAGCCACATGGTCAGATTGCTGATGGTTGTATTGAGTCCGTCGATCCGGCGTATCAGTCCTGGCAGCATGACCGTTCTCCTGTGTGAAAGCGTGTCTTGCTCCGGTCTCCCGCCGCCCGTCCGGTGTTGCCGGGCGGGCGGCGGGCCCGGAGGATGCGATCAGTAATAGTTCAGGAGTTAAAGCCTACCCTTGGACTTGGCGAATTCCTTGAGGATGTCCACGCCCTGGCGGGCGTCAGGCGATTTCAGAGCTTCCTCTTCCCATATCTGTTCGGCGGCCTTGACCAGAATTTTTTGATCCGCTTCCGGGAAGGTGGTCATCTTGTCTTTGAAGAGCTCTTTCATCACCTTCAGGCTCTCGCCCTCGCTCCAGATATAATAGGACCAGCGGGTCTGGTCCGCGGCGGCCTGAAAGGCGGCGCGGATATCCTCGGGCAGGCTTTCCCAGAGCTTTTTGTTGATGATCAGAGTGTCGGTGATGGGGTCGATGAGCGGGGTCACGTTCAGCCAGCCCGCCACCTCATAAAATTTTGTTTCCTTGTATTCGGCGGCGCTGCCGTAGACCACGCCGTCGATCTGGCCGGTGGTCAGAGCCATGTAGATGTCTTCCGGGGGCAGGTTGACCACGTTGACTCCCACGGCGCTGAGCATCTTGGCGGTCGCGCCCACGGCACGAATCTTCATTTTTCGCATTTCGTCCAGGGAACGGATGGGTTGCTTGCTCAGGGTATGGTAGGGGGCGGCCCAGGTGGGGCCGAGATAGACCACACCCAGCTTGGCGTAGTCGTCGCCGAAAAGTTTTTTCAGGCCACGCCGTTCATAGAGCACGTCGGCTTCCACCGCCGACATCCAGGACATGGGCAGGCCGGATTCCAGAAGGCCGGTTTTCCGTTCGGTGAAGTGGTGCCCCATGCCGTGGCCGATGTCGATCATGCCGTTGCGCACGGCTTTGAGGATATTGGCCGAGCCTACCAGCTCGCCGCCGGTAAAGACCTGGATCTCCACCCGGCCGCCGGTGAGCTTGTTCACCTGCTCGGCAAAATATTTGGCGCCCATGGCCGTGGTGGGCGAGTAATACGTCTGCATTTTGAGCTTGTACTGCGCAGCCGGGGTCGGCTTTGCCCCCAGAACACATACGGCCAGAATAAACACTGCTGCTGTGGCGAACCGTTTCAACATCTTGAGCCTCCTTGTATGGGTGGGGCGAAAGGCAGGGCCTGTCGCACGCTGAAACACCGCAAAGATGCCGCAAGGGCTTTACAGGATCGTCAGTCGTTTCCGGGGCCTGTCACACGGAATGGGGTACCCGGATGTTTACATTGAAATATGTACTGATGCATCTATTGATGCAATAATGGCAAAACTTCCAGCAAAAGGGAAGCCCGGAAAGCGGTGCTTTGCCCCGCAGATGGAAAATTTGTGAATATATCTCCGTAACATAGAGAGATATATGACTATATTTTTATGACCCGCCAGCGATATCGGGCCGCTGTGCCGCCAAAAGCGGCAGTGGCTTGAAGTGGCGTCGGGGGCGTGGTACGAAATCGCCCATGCACAGCGAAAAGGACAATGTCGTGTCCGCACAGGACGGAAAACGCACGCTCCAGAAGAGCGCCCCTGCGGCTGAGGAACGGAAAAGCGAACCCGTATCCAGCCGGGCGCTGGTTTATGACTATCTGCAGCGGCAGATGAAGCAGGGCGCGCTGCTGCCCGGCAGTGTGCTGGACCTCAAGGCCATCAGCCGGAAACTGGGCATCAGCAGCACCCCGCTCAGGGATTCGCTGATCCGCCTGGAGGCCGAGGGGTATCTGACCATCCACCCGCGCAGCAAGGTGGTCATCAATACCCTGGAGCTGGCGGATTTTCCCTTTTTATACGAGATCATGGGCGGTCTGGAGTACACGGTCATCGCCGCTTCCATGGCGGCCTACACGCCGGAGATCATCGCCCGGATGCGTCGGCTCAACGCGGAGATGAAAGAGGCCATCCTGAACGGCGACATGAGTGCCTACGACAGCACGCACTACGGCTTTCACGAAATTTTTTTCGAAGTCTCGCCCAATATTTTCGCCAGGCGCATCCTGACGCCCATCAAAAATCGGCTCTGGGACTTCCCGCGCAAGAATTTCGTGCTGGACTGGTATCTGGCGGCCGTGGCCGAGCACGGCCTGATCGTGGATGCCATTGAAACCCGGTCGCGGGAAAAGCTCATGCACGCGATCAAGGAACTGCACTGGGATTTCCACTACAACGAGCGGCATATCCGCAAGGTCTACAATCTGGAATAGAGCAATTCACGGACTATAACGCCGAAAGGCCCCCTGAACTTCGCGTTCAGGGGGCCTTTCGGTCATATGCCGTGAAATTATGCCGCCTGTCCCGCCGGGGGCTCTCCCCGGTGGCGCAGTCTGCGGATCAGCCGAAGCGTGAGGTTGGAGAGCAGCACGCAGGCGCAGGCAATGACCGTGTCAATGAGCCGCCAGCGCAGCAGGGACATGTCCCCGCCCATCTGGAACATGGAAATGTCGATGAGCAGCAGCACCGCGCAGGTGATGACAAAGCTGAACAGCACGTAATGGCCTTTGGCATAGGGCATGGCAAAGGCCGCCACCCCGATGGCCACGGCAATATGCAGGGGAGCGGTTACATTGTAGAGGATCACGGCGGAAACCAGCACGCCCGCCAGGGTGCCCAGGGTTCGCGCCCAGATCCGGAACAACTCCGTGGCGCCGTCGCTGTGCATGACGAAGAGCACGGTCAGGCCCACCCAGGCCGGGTCGCTGAAGGAGAAATACCGCGCCGCCAGGGTGGAGAACAGCACCGTCACGGGCACGGCCACGCCGAACAGGCGGCCGTTGGTGGCCCCGTGCAGAAAGGCCTTGAATTCCTCCAGCGGGGTGGTGGCGTCGTCCGCCTCAAAGAGCATGCTCACCAGGCTGAGGCAGATGCCCAGCGCAATGCCGCCGAGAAAAGCCAGGGCCATGGGCAGGGTGGCGGAAAAACCGAAAGAGGTCAGCAATACGGAAGATGCCACGTATTTGACCATCAGGCCCAGATAGGCCTGATCCGGCCTGGGCAGGGCCGCCAGCCAGCTGAGCAGGAAAAGCAGAACCAGCACAAGGTCGTGCCGGCCTTGCAGGGCAATGCCCAGGGCGGCGGCCAGCACCACCAGCAGACCCCCCGTGCTGATGCCCACCACGCGGGCCAGGGCTCCGTGCCGGGGCGCGATGAGCAGGGCGAACATGGCGCCGAACGAGGCGGCGGAGACCAGGGAAAAAGCCTGAAATGCCACTCCCAGGACCACGGGCGTGGTCAGGGCCACGGCGAAGAGCAGGCCGTTGCCCACCGTGGCGGCATTTTCCTTGAACCGGGACGTGAAACTCATATATCCTCCGGTTGCGGGCGGTTCGCCGTCCGCAACGTCTCGTCTGGTTTGAAGCGATGCTCTGAAACGATATGGCATCAAAGCGGATTCGCCCTGATTCAGACCTACAATGCCGGGGATACGCCCGTCAATGCGGCGCGGGCCGATGCTGAAGGTCGCTGCGGCCCGGCCGGGCAGTTGCCAGCATGGGCTTCTGCCGCTATCAAGAGGGCATGGATACGCCGCTCTTTTCTCCCTCTCTTGAACTGCTGGGCGCGTCGGCCCCGGTGCGCCCAGGCGGGCGCGAGGGCCTGCCGCTGTATCTTTCACCCGTGGAGGCGGGTTTTCCCTCTCCGGCCGAGGACGATCTGGATAGCAAGCTCGACCTGCATGAATATCTGGTACGTAATGAGGCGGCTACCTTTTTTCTGCGCGCGCACGGTGATTCCATGCTGGGCGCGGGCATCCACGACGGGGATCTGCTTATTGTGGACCGCTCGGTGGAGGCCGGGCACAGGCGGGTGGTCATTGCCGCCCTGGACGGCGAACTGACCGTCAAACGCCTGCTGCGGCGCGCCGGGCGGGTACTGTTGGTCCCCGAAAATCCGTGCTTTTCACCCATCGACATCACGGAACGAGAATATGTGCACATTTGGGGCGTGGTGACCCATGTCATCCATAAATTGTAAAAAACCGCTCTGGGCCTTAGTGGACTGCAACAACTTCTACGCCTCCTGCGAGAAGCTGTTCCGGCCGGATCTGGCCGACCGGCCGGTGGTGGTGCTTTCCAACAACGACGGCTGCATCGTCTCCCGTTCCGCCGAGGCCAAGGCCCTGGGCATTCCCATGGGCGCGCCGGAATTCAAGATCCGCCCGCTGCTCAAGGAACTGGACGTGGCGGTTTTTTCCTCCAACTACGCCCTGTACGGGGATATTTCCACGCGTATTCTCGCTATTCTGGAGCAGCACTGTCCGGTGGTGGAGCCGTATTCCATTGACGAGGCCTTTCTTCGTCTGGATGCGCCCCTGCGGGCCAATCTGCCCCAATTCAGCCGCGCCCTGCGGGCGACCATTTTGCGCTGGACCGGCATCAGCGTGTCCATCGGCCTGGCGGAAACGCGCACCCTGGCCAAGGTGGCCAACCATGTCGCCAAAAATAGGACCGCCTATGACGGTGTTTTTTCCCTGGCCAGGCCGGAGGCGGACATCGACGCCGTGCTGGCCGGGACGCCTGTGGATGAGGTCTGGGGCGTGGGGCGCGGACAGGCCAAGCGGCTTCGGGCCGAGGGCGTGCGCACGGCCCTGGATCTGAAACGGGCCGGAGATCTCTGGCTGCGCAAGCGGCTCACCGTGGCGGGCTGGCGCACGGCCCTGGAACTGCGCGGTCTGCCCTGCATCGGGGAGGGCAATGCGCCCGCGCCCCGCAAGGCCCTGATGTCCTCGCGCTCCTTTGCGAACAAAGTCCGTGAACGCGCCATGCTGGCCCAGGCTTTGTCCTGCTTTGCCGCGCGCGCCGGGGCGCGCCTGCGTCGGGAGGGCCTTGTGGCCGGGGGCATGGCCGTGCATATCCGCACTTCCCGCCATGAAAACGCGCGGTTTTACGATCAAACGGTCCAGCTGCGCTTTTCCGCGCCCACGGCGGACAGCCTGAGCCTGATCAACGCCGCCATGAGCGGCCTGGAGCGCATCTACCGCCCCGGCTTCGGCTACGCCAAGGCCGGGGTCATGCTCTTTGACCTGGAGGCCGAAGACCGCCTTCAGGGCAGCCTGCTGGTGCCGGAAAACGCGGAGCGCCGACAACGGCGGGAACGCCTGATGGCGTCCCTGGACGCCATCAACCGGCGTTTCGGCAGGGATGCCGTGGCCTTCGGAGCGCAGGGCCTGGGCGAGGCCCCCTGGCATATGCGCCGGGAGCACTGTTCTCCCCGTTTGACCACAGACTGGAAGGAATTGCCCCTGGCACGCTGCTGAGGCGGCATCCGGTGAACGCAAAATATTTTTTGCCGGGCTTGACAGGGCCGCACGGCGCGGGTATCAGGGAATAAATGTTCCTTATTGTATGCAGATGATAGGTGATAGATATGCCATGCAGCAAGCTTCCCGCCATGGAAAGTCTGGAACGCGAAAGCGTCCGGTCCCTGTATGAGCAGGCCGCGGACCGGTTGCGCTCCCATTTCATGGGCATGCGCCCAGGGGAGCGCGTCCCCACCGAGGCCGAGCTGACCCGTTTTTTCCAGGTGGGACGTTCCACTATCCGCAAGGCCTTGCAGCGCCTGGTGGAAGAGGGGCTGCTGGTGCGCAGCCCCGGCAAGGGGACGTTTATCGCGCGTGCCGTGCCGTGCATCATTCACTCCATTGACCGCGTTTCCGCCTTTATGGACACCTTCCGCCGCAACGGAGAGGATGTGCGGACGCAGATGATCGACTTCGGCTGGCTGGGCAGGGAGGTGCCCCTGCCGGAAAAGTTGCGCGACTGGCCCCGGCCCGTCCTGCGTTTCGACCGCCTCTACGTCTCGCGGGGCATTCCGCACGCCGTGGCGCGGGTCTGCCTGCCGTACACCATCGGCAACCACATCAGTTCGGCGGACGTGGAGTCCACGCCGGTGTACAGGATGCTGCGGGAAAAATTCGCGCAGGAGCCGATGGGCTCGGAATTTCTGGTCAGTTGCGAGCAGCCGCCCAAAAATATCAGCGACCTGCTGGAAGTTTCCCCCAGCACGTCCCTGCTGGTGCTGGAACGCATCACCAGGGACGCGTCGGGCAATCCCCTGGAATACACCACCCATTTCCTGCGCCCGGACATTTATCGCCTCAGTGTGCATCTGGGTGAGGAG
>PPYF01196438.1_pt1 | contig 10751 bp, 9 predicted proteins | sample 1559871 | NCBI WGS metagenome assembly PPYF01 (sample SAMN08240021, study PRJNA423297) | Human gut metagenome, whole genome shotgun sequencing project.
TTTTAGGGACTTTTGCAAATATAATCTATTGATAATTAAATACTTAACAATAGAATTTTATTTTTTGTCATCTACTAAAGCGCAAAGTAAATCAATAGTTGCAATGAAAGATGAGCAACTTAAGAAATTCAATGATGTTGAAAAATCAATGTTAAAACTTCATAGTCAATTTAATTATAGGGCAGTTCAATACATTAAAGTTAATAAAGATGGAATTCTGAAAAAATATATATACATGGACAAGTCGTAATAAATTTAATCTTATAAAAAGACGAACTGATTTCTGTAAAGAGTATAAATGGAAAAGATAACAATAAATACAGACGATGGTATAAGTGTAGAAGCAGGTGCACCGGTTATTGTGTCAGCAAGCCGTGCTACAGATATACCTGCCTTTTATGCAGACTGGTTTCAGAAAAGGCTGCAGAAAGGTTATTCAGTTTGGAAAAATCCTTTCAATGGGGTAAAATCTTATGTGGCATACGATAAGACAAGGCTTATTGTATTCTGGTCAAAGAATCCGGCTCCACTTCTTAAGGAAGGAGGATTACTTGACTATTTAAATAATAGAGGTGTAAATAGCTATATCCAGTTCACTTTGAATGACTATCATGAAGAAAAACTGGAGATGGGTGTACCATCATTAAGTAGTAGAATAGATACATTCAAGAGACTGGTTGATAGATTGGGATATGGGAAAGTAATATGGAGATTCGACCCATTGATATTAGCCAAAGGTTTGATGGTAGATGATCTGCTAGAGAAAATTTACAATATAGGAGTCAAATTGAACGGATATACAGAGAAACTTGTCTTCAGTTTTGCTGATATTGCATCATACAAAAAAGTACAGAACAATCTCTATAAGAACAATATTCAGTATAGAGAGTTTTCACAGGAAGATATGATGGAGTTTGCTTGTGGACTTGTCGATATGAATAAGGAATGGAAACTCGAACTGGCTACATGTGCAGAGAAAATAGACCTGGATATGTTTGGTATCAAGCACAACAAGTGTATAGATGATGAGTTGATGATAAAATACTTCTCTGATGATATGATTCTGATGAACCATTTAGGTGTAGAAGTTACAAAGGATATATTTGGAGAGATTAGTATTGAATATAAGAAAAACCAGAAAGACAAAGGTCAAAGGAAAGTTTGCGGATGTATAGACAGCAAGGATATTGGAGAGTACAATACATGTCCGCATCTGTGTGAATACTGTTATGCAAATTCGAGTAAGGAGATTGCTAAACAGAATTTCATAAAACATAGAGAATATCCGCATAATGAAAATATAACTGGGAAATAAAGGTATGGGTAATTTTAGGAATGAAATATTAGAACTTTGGTAAGCATAAAGTTGACAGGAAGAGTTTGCTATTCTATATTGTATCTCTATTAGACTTCAATTGGATTTTCGTTGGACTTCTTCAACTTCCAGACATCCGGAAGCAGTTCTCGAATATCTTTGCCGGAGTCTTTTTCTTGATAATATGGAAGCCTGGCAATGACATCATTCAGCCATTCTCTTGGATTGACTTCCTGTGCTTTGCAGGTGGCAAGCAGTGAACAGATGACCGCTGTATTTTCCGCGGCTTCATGATTCCCGCAGAAGAGGAAGTTCTTTCTTGATAGCGTCAGAGGACGTATCGCATTTTCGGCCAGATTATTGTCTATCTTTATATTGCCGTCTTTGAGACAGGCCTTCATTCTGGACCATAACGGATACGCATAGGAGATAGCCTGTCCCATCCGGCTTTTGGGCGGAACCTTGATATATGTGCTTTCCATCCACCTTTCAAAGGAATCCAGCAGGGGAGCGGACTGACGGTTCCGCAGTTCACGCCGTTCTTCTGCCGTATATTCCCGGGAGTCGGCAAAGTGCTCTGTCCGATAAATCTCCTGTATTATTTTCAAGGCATGCTCCGCCAGACTTCTGTTTTCCTCCAGAGCCATCTCAAAATGACGTCTGATATGGGCCAAGCAGGCTATGAGGCACACTCCTTCAGTACCTTCAAATACATTGTAGGCAGTGTAACCGTCACTCTGCAGATATCCCTTGAAGTCCTTTAACAGTTTCCTTATAGTCTGCCCTGAACGGGAGCCGTCATCGTAATGGAAGATGACCAGCTTTTCCATGACCGCTCTGACCATCCACAGATACTCCTTATCGGCCTTTCCTTTTCCCTTGCTGATTACCCTTACAGTGGTCTCGTCCGCCTGAACATACCCACAGCCGACAACCAGCCGGACTAGCTCGTCATAAAGTGGTCTCAGCAGTTCACACACAGGCTTGAACCAGTCGCTCAATGTGCTTTCGGAAAGACGGACACCCAGATGGCGAAACTCCCTGACCTGCCTGTAGAATGGAACGTGATATTCGTATTTCTGCAGGAGCATTTCGGCCAGCATGGTGGAAGCGGAGCAATGATTACGCCGCTTTCACCTTCCTTGGGAAGACTCAGGTTGTCTTTCAGTCCATATTTGGGACGGACAGTCTCCTTTACATACAGCCGCCCGGTTCAAATTCCAGCGTACGTGTACGTTCCTCTCCGATCCGTCTGTAACGGTCCAAATCCACCCGGTCGGGTTCAATCACCACTTCAACTACCGGCAGTCCCTCCAGGAGTTCGCGGTTACGCCGGGATTCCTTCTTCTTTCCATCGGGCTTTGCTTTTGAAGGAGCCGCTGCGCAGCTGTTCTCTTCCCGGATGTTTTCATTTTGTCCGGTTGCAGGAACGGGATCGAACAGGGAGAGCTGGTTGGGGTCCAGGGCTGCCAGCTTTTCACTCCTCCGCCCGAAAAGCTGACGGTTCAGCCATGCTATCTGTGAAAGCAGTTCCTGTATCTTCTGCTGTAGCGCATCCGTCTGTTCCAGCAATTTCCCGTTGGATTCGACAAGGGAACGGTTAGTCTCCAGGAGACCGGCTATCTGCTCCTGCTGACTCCTGATTATCTGTTCCATTGTATCCTGCTGAATCATCCGTTTCTATCTCTTTATATGATGTAAACTTACATAAAAACCTTGGATTTTTATGCCAGTCCAATAAAAAACAAGACCACCTCCCTCTCTTTCGCCTTATTCGTACTCTTGGTACACAATTTTTTGTTATCTTTAGGTCTCCAGTTATTAACCTATAAATTGGCTTATTATGAGACGAGTATGTGGTCTTGATGTTCACAAAGATAGCATTTATATGTGTATCTTGTATGAAAACGGTTCAAAAATCGAATCTGTTTTTGGTGTATTGACTCCTGAGCTGGATAAGTTACGTGATTTGCTTGTTTCTCATCATGTTTGTGAAGTTGCTCTTGAGAGTACAAGTATCTATTGGATTCCAATTTGGAATATTTTGTCTGTTGACTTTAGTCTGAAACTTGTCAATCCTTATTTCATCAAACAGCTTCCCGGTCGTAAAAGTGACGTCAAAGATGCTGAGTGGATAGCTACAGTTCTGCAGAAAGGTTTGATTCGTGGTAGTTACGTTCCGGATTGTATGATTCAATGTTTGCGCCAATATGAGCGTCGCAATCATGAACTCTCCAAAAACATCGTTCATGCGGAACAACGTATGGATATGATTCTTCAACGCTGTAATATCCGTATTAGCAACTATGTCTCCTGCATCTCCTGTAAAGGTTATCAAAAGGTTGTCAACGCCATTATATCGGGAGAGAGTAATCCGAAAGTATTGGTAACTTTAATTCATAAACGTACCTTGAACAAGCACGGGCGACAGGTTGTCGAAGATTCTCTCAATGGTTTTGTATCTGATACGGATCGTGATATACTCCGTCAGTATCGTGACGAACGTATGCAGATGGAACAACACAAAAGTGAAAATAAAGCCAAGATGCAGGCTATTTGCGAAGCGCATTATTGCGAAGAATTAGAATTGCTTCAAACTCTTCCGGGTATAAAGGAAGAGAGTGCTGCCAATATCATTGCTGAAATCGGAGTGGATATGAAGATGTTCCTAACCGCATCCGCAATTGTAGGTTGGGCAGGCCTTAAACCGCGTAATGACCAGAGTGCAGGAAAAATTAAATCCCGAAAAATCACCCATGGGAATAAATACCTTCGTAAAATATTGGTGGAAGCAGCCTGGAGTGCGGCTAGAACAAAAGACAGTAGGTTCATGAAAATGTATCAACGATTATTGGCACGAGGAAAAAGCAAACAAAAAGCACTAATTGCAGTTGTAAGGAAGTTACTTGTTCTGATTTGGAATATGTTATCAAAAAAAGAGGCTTTCAATCCAGAATATAAAAGAAGAATACAAGCAGCATAAACTTAAACTTTATTGATGAAAAGGACCGTATCTTTGTGGTAGAGTAAACTCCGTTTTGCAAACTGTCTGAGAAATCAATAAAGAATTGAAAGCCAGTCTGAACTTTGAGTTCGAAGAGGAAAGTAATATAAAACAGGAGACTAAACAGAGTAGTCTCCCATTACAACACATGCCAAAAAGAATGATACATCTGCCAAGCCGAAAGAGAGGGAGGTGGTCTTATTTGTTTTTTTAGAGGAAAGATACTGATTTTTAGGCAGATACACAACCGGATACATGAAAATACTTTCAATAGAAGCCATCCTTTCTACTGGCTTTTAACCTTTTCAGCCTCTCGTTCGGATTGTCACTGATTCCTTCCACCATCATGACCAGGTCGCGCCATTCCATCGGATAAGACCTGCTTCGGCTGTCATAGGCCGGTAGCCGAAACGTGCCCTCTTCCAGACGTTTCACATACAATACCATGCCGCCGTCTTCAGCATGGAGGAGCTTCATGGTGGTCCTGCTTCTGTTTATGAAGATGAAGACATCGCCCAGACGGACGTCATGTCCCATCCGGTCGTGAACCACTCCGCACAGAGAATTGATCCCCTTGCGCATGTCCGTCTTTCCGGGGCACAGGAAATAGCGCATGGTATCATTCAGACAGAACATGACCGCATAATTTGTGTATCAATCCAAATGTCAGTTCAGGGTTTCCATGGCTGTCAAAATGGATTCTGATTCCGGAAGGAAGCTCTATTGTTACGTTGCCACCCGCGCCTGACGGGAGATTGCCCCTGCGACACAGATCCAATGGAATGAACGTATCATCGGGAAGCTTGTCCGGATGGCTGGTGTAAGTACGGCTCAGGCCGAATTTCTTCTTCCAATAATGGAAACAGGAGGATGAATAGGCCTCATTCTCACAGAAATCTTTTATGGTCAGACCACTGGCCTGTTGTCTTTCATAAACAGACAGGAACTCTTCTTTACTCATTATTCGTTTCATGGCTTTATTGGCAAAGTAACGGAAGAGTGGCGGGCTTTACAATGTGTATTTTATCGGATGCTTACCGTAATTCAAACTGTGTCAATCCTTAATAAACCTTATTGTCTCAAATTTCACTCTCGGATAAATGTCTGAAAATCAGATGTATTTGAAGTAATATGAACTAAATGAATGAAAAGCTAAAGGGCTGACACAGTCCTATTTACGTTCACAAAATATGATGACATATGAGATGATGGAAATTATCAATCTTTATGTCTGGTATTTTATATTTCATCAGTGTTACACCCTGTCACATGACTTTGAAATTCATATTCTTCCAAATCTTTGGAAGTTATATATATTCGATACCCTTGAGATTCTTTCTGCTTTAACTGCATCCATAGCCAATCTAATTCTTTTTCACATTGGGCACAAGTGCCTTTACACTCACCAGTGTTTGTGCAGGGATATGGTTCATAGTTGATTCCATTTATATCCGCTATTCTCTGACGAATACCTTTAAGTATTCTACATTTAGTTTTACCATCCATTATACTATTTTGTAAGAAAAATTTTCAAACCTAGAGTATCCCATTTGCTCAAGTTGTTGACGGCTACTTTGAATATCTGTTTCCGTATTAAAGCCATTAATATATGGTAAACGTATAAGGACTTTTTCTATAAGTCCTAAATTTGCAAACTTTATCAAATTGTCTATGACAACTGCATTATCTTTACTCGTATAGCATTTATAAATGGACGGATTCATATCTTTAATATCAACGATCCATTCGTCAACGTAATTAATCAAGCTATACCATTTTTCGTAAGGAACGTTTAGTGATGTTTCGATTGTTGTATGCCAGTTCTTAGCACCAAGTTCCAAAACCTCTTGTATAAAGGAAGATTGAAGTAATGGTTCTCCGCCACCGAAAGTTAATCCACCGCCTGTAGCCGCAAAGTACAATTGATCTATTTTGATGTTGTTGTATAGCTCAATGGTAGAAACTTTAGCTTTATAGTCAATTAAATGACATTTTTTGTTAATACAATACTTGCAATTTAGTGGACATTTATAGAAAGCAATAAGCGTTGTTATACCTTGGCCATCTATACCCATTCGCAAACGGTCAACCTCCATAATGTTAGCAGTTTTCATCATTTTCTATAATCTCAAATCTTCTATTCATTTCACGTTTTTCCAAATCAAGATGATATACTGGTTTAAAAGTATATTTGTACTTTGTAGATTTAGGAACAACTATAGTAATGCACTTGAATGATTCTACATTTGGTTTATAGTTCAAATCAAATTCACTAATAGTACTTCCCATTAATATGTGATGCGAATGGTAAGCAGATGGAAAATGTTCATAATATATATATTCAATTATTGATTCTGAGATATTTGTCGCTGTTCCTTTTAATTCTATCCTTTCCAAAGAAACACACCCACAAAATGCTGCACTATTTACATCTTGTACTGTCTTTGGAATGGAAATATTACGTAAATTTTTGCATCCATAGAAAGCTCCCACATTAATTAATTCTAACCCCTCAAATAGGCTTATAATTGTAAGATTCTGCGAATTATAGAATGCATACTCTGGCAATGAATTAATATCATTAGACAGAATAACTTCTGCAACTTTTGACTCGTAAAATGCCAATGGGGATATTGATTTAACGTCTTTTAATGTAATAGAAGAACTATCACCGAAATAGCATTCCAAGTTTTTTGTACTCTGGTTTATTAGCATTCCACTTTTAGCTTTATACTGACAATCATGTCTTGTGATTATATTTGTTACTTTATCAAAAGGTCTTGTACCCAAATTTATTAAAGATGAAGGAAGACGAACTTCTTGTACAGCACACCGATAAAAGCAGAAATCTCCAATAAATTTAAGAGAATCTCCCAAGTTAATACGTTTTAGATTACTACAATATGCAAAAGCGTGATTCCCTATTGTTTCAAGCGTATCAGGCAAGTCAATATTTTTCAACTCGTTATTTGAATTAAAAGCATTATCCATTATTGAAACTAAACATGATGGAAAATGAACATACTTTAAGTTACACCCTTCAAAGGTGTTAGGTTCAATAGTGCTAATGGAGCCTAATGACCATATTTCCTCAAGTGCCTCACAACCCCAGAAGGCAGATTCACCAATGAAATTCACACTCTTTGGTAAATCTAATGATTTAAGTGAATAGCAATCTTCAAATGCCTTGCAACCAATAGATTCAACGCCTTGCGGTACAAAAATTGTTTCAAGATCTCTTGCATTTGAAAAACACCCATTAGCAATATGTATAACATTCTTAGGTACTGTGAATTGTTTTTGTCTACCCCAATATGCAACTATTGTACTACCATCTTTTGTATATAAAGCATCCTCATTGATAATATAGTTGGGGGATTGATTCTCTATTGCGATTTTAGTATTATGGTAATATGGATTGCTTACGAAAGGGTTATCTCCTATTGTAATAACTGAAGAAGGAATAACCAATCGTTCAATACATTGATTGTTAAAAGCTCCGTCACAAATAATGCGAGTCCCTTTGCGAATATTGTAAGATTTACAATGCATGAAGCTACATGATAAGACCTTCTTCCCGTCCTGAGAATACAGTACGCCATGTTCATCCCTCACTCCTGCTGTCTTTTCTTCTTTTGTGACTTCAGTTGAGATTGAATCTATGCGTCGCAATTTAATAAGTGATTCTGCGAAGCCATTAGCTGCTGACTTTTCATACCACCTTATCGATAAAAGCCGATCTTTCTGCACAAATACTCCATAAGTATAGCATTTTGCTAACAAATACTGAAACAAAGCATTTCCATCATTTGCTTTGTGCATAATGAAATCAAAGAGATTTTCAAACTCAACAATATTTTCTTTATTATTGAGTTTCGATTTAATAAACCAGAAGAGAGCCTTCTCATAATTTCTTGCTGTCCCATATCCTTTGAAATACCATTCTGCCAACTTACCTTGCATTTTAGAATTACCGCTGTATGCAGCCTTCTCTTTCCAGAACAATGCTTGTTGTGAATTTACTTCAGTTCCTATGCCTTTTTGATAACACACCGAAACATTATTTGCAGCCGTTAAGCCTCCGGCTTCTGCTGCTTTCAAATAAAGAGAAAAAGCTTTTTCCTCATTTTTTTCAACACCAAGACCATTGTTGTAACAAACAGCCAAGTTGTTTATGGCAGATAAAGAACCGTGATCAGCTGCTATCTTGTACCATGTTACTGCTTCTGTATAATTTTGCGCAATGCCTGTTCCGTTGGCATATGACAATGCTACATAAAATGCAGCATCTTTATCACCATTTTTTGCAGCGATCAAATACCATTTGAAAGACTCTTTTAGATTTTTAGACACTCCTAGAGTTCCATTTTTATATATTTCTGCAAGCCTTATCTGGGCTTTGACATTACATTTTTTTGCTGAAGTTTTATAGTTCTTTACAGCCAAAGTATTAGATTGATTTATACCGCCTTCCGTGAATCCTTTTTCATAGTAACGAGCCAAATGTAAGCAAGCAGGTGCAAAACCATCCTTCGCTGCTGATCTTATGTTCTTAATACCTAACTTAATATTCTTGTCGCAATATTCTCCTTTTAGGAAATAAGTTCCACAAAAATATTTAGCCCAGGCATTCCCAAGTTCTGCTGCGATTCTGAAGTTTTCAAAAGCTACTTTATGGCTTCCTGCAATCTTTTCTATTTCACCAAGACTTAGATAATAAATAGGAGCATCACATTCTTTTATCTTATTTAAGGTTTCTATGGCTAACGACATATTTTTCTCAATACCATTCCCTCTTGCATACATCAATGATAAATTTCTGACAGCTCGTGTATATCCATATTCTGCTGCTAATTTAAACCACGCAAACGCTTCATTATTGCACTTCTCTACAAAAATACCATTTTTATAGAATAATCCCATAATATTCATACATTTAGCATCTCCATTCTCTGCGCAAATTCTTACTTCATCAAAAATTGCTTTGGTTGATTCCTTGTCGTACCAGAGTGTGACATCATCAAAGATTTCTTTAGCCTTCCAATGAACCTCTTCTATATTGATGACTACGAACTCTCTATTTCTTGTACTGCACAACATAGCGCAACATGTCCAGTCTTTATCTTCTCTCAACTGTTGTTTGTCCAGATACTTACCAAAATATAAATTTGCCCCTAAAATATTCACAAACTCCTTAATACGACTCATACGTCTAACATTCTGCATTGGAGAAACTATCACAAATTCATTGTCCCCTTGGCATGATGTCTTAATCTTATCAGCTAATGGTGTAATATCGTAAGTTTCTACATCCAAAATGTTTGAAAAAAGATGAAGGGTTGGACAATCTGCGTCTATTCGAATATCATCTTCTAATAGCTCATCAAAACCTTTTTGAATTGCTATTATTGTTGCTTCAGAGAAAAAACGATTACAAAGCAATTCTGCTCTTGATAATGCCAAAGCGGAAGGCTCTATTAAAGTGATGGAGCGAACTTGTTGCTGTAAATTACAATCCTTTATAAAGTCATGGTAGCACATTGTGGCTAAGCCCTGACCACATCCATAATCAACAATATCTATTTTCTCTGCAGATTTTATGTAATGACTTAATTGCTTAAAAGCGTATGTCAACTTCTCAGTATGCATTTGACCATAAGAATAGAAATACATATGCAATAATGGTTCTGAATCAAGTAATTCTACCCCGCGATTTAATTGTTCAAACAATTCGTCAACTAACTCGGATGGAAGCTTTTGAACGAAATCATAAGAAATATTCCGAACCTTCTCAAATGAAGGCTCGGACATATGCTCTACAATGTATGCAAATGTGGTTTTAGATTCTTTCATCTTTCAGTTTTGTATTACCCCAATGGCTTTCTTTGTGATATTTACAGTTTGCTATTGCTGGCTCCTTGCAGGTGTTGGATAGTAGTATTCATAGAGATGTGGATAAGTGTGATATTGCGTCTATATCCTTGGCAATATGTATCAACATAATTTACGTATCCCCTATAATGTATTTTAGATATTAATATTTTTCATCCCATGAGTCATCAAAATTCAATTCAGGTTGCGAACATTTTACTGAAATGACGCTACGATCTGGATTGATCTGAAATACACGACATTTATCTTTTGAATGATAATCTATATGAATACTTTCTCCATCGGCAAGAATTATTTTATATTCCCGATGGAGTAAATCAGCACCTTGATTAGGCAAATCATTTATTTCTACCTTTGCATCAGATATATCAGGCAAATCAAACATTTCGCGGTTTTGTTCGCATAAGGATACTTGTTCTTTTATAATGTTTATAGCTTCATTTATATTCATAATATATAATTTTAGTAGATGACAAAAAATAAAATTCTATTGTTAAGTATTTAATTATCAATAGATTATATTTGCAAAAGTCCCTAAAA
>PPYF01066537.1_pt1 | contig 10749 bp, 11 predicted proteins | sample 1559871 | NCBI WGS metagenome assembly PPYF01 (sample SAMN08240021, study PRJNA423297) | Human gut metagenome, whole genome shotgun sequencing project.
GGCAATGACAATTACCGAGTGCCTCACTTGAAAACGATTATTTACTGAAAATAGAATAAAAACCATCCAACAGATTTGCAGATGAACCGAATTTAGAATGGAGAATTATGATTACCTTAAAGGTTGTCTACCAACAAAGCAAATCATAATTCTCCATTCTAAATTCTCAACTCTCAACTAAAAAACAGCCCCACCCTAACCATCACGAAGGAAGGGGGCTTGATTACCTTATTCTATATTATGGCAGATAGGCTTTTGACCGTTGTCATTTCAAGCTCCCTCCCTTCGGGAGGGCTGGGGTGGGTTGTTCTTTTGGCTGACGTGGGTCGTCCCTTCTTACATCCTTGTCAGCCGGTACGTCTTGCCCGGCTGGGTGTCGATGTCATACTCGTATACGGTTTTCAGGATGGGCCACTGGGGGCTTTTCAGCTCCTGCGACACGAGGGGCTGCTTGATTTCCACTGGTGCGTAGAGCGCGTTGGGGCATTCGCCCTCGGCCTTGCGCAGACCCTCGCCTTTCAGCGGAACATACGAGCGGACGCGCAGCACGCCGCCGATGCGCGACGTTACGGCTGCCTCTTCAACCTGTCCGCCCGTCCACTTCATGTCCACCACGAAGCCTCCGCGAGCCACGAGGCCCTTCACTTCGCCGTCACGCCATGCCGAGGGCAGCGCCGGGAGCAGGTGAACGACTCCGTCGTGGCTCTGCAACAGCATCTCCGCCACGCCCGCGGTGTAGCCGAAGTTGCCGTCAATCTGGAACGGCGGGTGCGCGTCGAACAGGTTGGGATACGTCCTGCCGTCGGGGTTCTCCTTCTGCTGCTTGTCGCTGGGCAGCAGCTTCAGCATGTTGCATATTATCTTGTAGGCGTGGTCGCCGTCGAGCATGCGCGCCCAGAAGTTCACCTTCCAGCCGATGCTCCAGCCCGTAGCCTCGTCTCCGCGTTGCAGCAGCGTGTTCTTTGCGGCCTGGAACAGCGTCGGGTTCTGGTACGGAGAAATCTGGTTGCTGGGGTAAAGTCCGTACAGGTGGGATATGTGGCGGTGCTGGTTGCGTGGGTTGTCAACGTCCTGAAGCCACTCCTGCAGCTGGTTGTAGCGGCCCACCTGCATGGGCGGCAGCCTGTCGAGCATGTTGCGCAGGCGTGCCTGGTAAGCCTCGTCAACGCCGAGCGTCCGTGCGGCCAACAGCGTGCTGTTGAGCGCGTCGAAGGCTATCTGGTTGTCCATGGTGCAGCCTGCGGTCACCATTGTGCCCGTTCCTTCAGGCCCCTGTTCGGGCGACATCGACGGACAGCTTACCATCCAGCCGTACTTCGGGTGCTCTGTGAGGAACGTCAGGAAGAAGTCGGCCGTGCCCTTTAGCACCGGATAGTAGCGGCGGAGGAACTCCCGGTCGCCGGTAAACAGGTAGTGCTGCCACAGGTGCTGTGCAAGCCATGCGCCGCCGTTGGGCCATACGTAGTTGGCGGCGTCCACCGGGCCTGCGATACGCCACAAGTCGGTGTTGTGGTGGGCAGTCCAGCCCTCGGCGTTGTAGTAAGTCCTGGCGGTTTTCGCGCCCGTCACGGCAAGGTCTTCAAGCATACTGAACAGCGGATAGTGGGTTTCCGTAAGGTTGGTCACCTCCGCCGGCCAGTAGTTCATTTCGGTGTTGATGTTTATCGTGTACTTGCTGTCCCAGGGAGCGTCGCGCTTGTCGTTCCACTTTCCTTGCAGCGTGGTGGGTTGCGAGCCGGGTTGCGAGCCTGAGATGAGCAGGTAACGGCCATACTGGAACATGAGTGCGGCCAGCGAGGGGTCGTTGCCCTCGTTGAAGTCGCGCACGCGCTGCCATGTCTCCTTCTTCGACTGGTCGGTCTGCGGCAGGCTGAGGCTTACGCGGCCGAACTGCTCCTGATACTTGGCCGTGTGGCGTTCAAGGGCTTCCCGGTAGCCGTGCTTCATTGCGTCGGCGAGCATCTGGCGCGCGCGTTTCAGCGAGTTGGCCGACGTGTCGTGGTAGTTCACGTAGTTGGTGGCCGCCGCGAGGTAGATTGTAGCCTCGGTTGCGCCGCTTATGTTCAGCTTGCCGTCGGCGGCCTTGGCCTTTCCGTCGGTCACCACACGCGCTATGCAGTCGGCGTGCAGGGCGGCCTCAACGCCCTCGTGGTCGTACCCCTCGGCGCGCATCGACAGCTCCTTGCTTCCGGCCTTGGCCTTATGTTCGAGCTGGCTGTCCATCGATGCGGCGAACGACAGCGCCCCGGGCTTGTCGGCCTTGATGTTTACTATGATGGCTTTGTCGGCCATCGAGGCGAACACCGTGCGCGTAAAGCGCGTGCCGCCGACGGTGTATGTCGTCGTTGCCGTCGCCGTGTTGAGGTCAAGCTCGCGCCGGTAGTCGGCCACTTCGCCGTGTCCGAAGTCAAGGCGCAGGTTTCCGGCAGGCAGGAACACCATGCCATACTTCCCGGTCATGAACGTTTTTGACATCAGCTGCTCGGCCTCCTTCTCGCGTCCGGCGAAAATAAGGCGGCGCACTTCGGGCAGCGAGGCCAGCGCCTCGGGGCTGTCGTTGTTGTAAGGGCCGCCGCTCCAGAAGGTTTCCTCGTTAAACTGAATTGTCTCGCTGGCCGTTCCGCCGTAAACCATCGCGCTCATCCGCGAGTTGCCTACCGGCAGAGCCTCGGTCCACTCGACAGCCGGCCGGCCGTACCACAGCTTCAAATCCTCCGCATGGCAGCACACCGCGACCATGAGGAAAAGAATTGGCAAAAGTCTGTTTCTCATTTTCAGGTAAATGTTTTTTAGGTTGTTGTTTCTCGGAAAAATGCGTTTTCATGTGTGCATTGCCGGCACTGTCCGTACAATCACACTGCAAAATTAATGCAAACCGGCAAAAAACAGTGATGATTTCCGCTTAATTTCCGGATAAAATCACAAAACGCGGCATTTTAAGCGCATAAAGTTACATTTCCAATATGCCGCCTTCCGCCCTGCAATATGCGCCCTTTTACAATGCAAAACGCCACCTTTCGCGGTGCAAAAGGCGGCGTTTTGAACGGGCGTTGAAGTGCGGATGGATTGATACGGACAAAATCCCATTGGAATATTTCTTGTCTTACGGGGATGAATTATGAACAGATTGTTATTCTTATTTCACGAAGAGAGAATGCGGTTCGGCAAAATCCAATCAAAAAACTTCACTTTTCGTTTGGCTTTGCATCCGTCTTTCACTATCTTTGTATGTTCAACTTGTGAACCTGAACTTGCAGCTTGTTTGCCTTGCGAGCTACAGGCGGCTGTTGTAAGTATGAATGATAAGAAGCTAAACTCATGAGCAAATCCATAGGAATACTGGACAATGAATACAGGGAATGGGTAAAAGACCTTGCCCTGAGATATAGAAACCGCCAGATAAAGGCGGCGGTAAAGGTGAATACGGAGATGCTGGGGTTCTATTGGGAACTTGGAAGGGATATTGTGGAACTGCATGTCGAGAAGCGATGGGGCGACAAAGTAATGAGCCGCCTGTCTGTGGATTTGCGTGAAGCCATGCCCGGAGTCTCAGGACTTACGCAGCGCAACATCTACTACTGCAAGCAATTTTATCTGTTATATTCTTCAAAGCTCGACATTTTGCCCCAGCTTGGGGCAAACTCTTCGGATGGAATTTTGCCCCAGCTTGCGGCACAAATCCGGACGGACATATTCTGTGTGCCGTGGGGACACCATAAAGTTTTGATGGATAAATGCAAGGGTAATGTTGACAAGGCGGTTTTCTATGTCCGCCAGACAGTGGAAAACGGTTGGAGCAGGGCCATGCTGCTTAATTTCATTGATACCGGAATGTATGAACGGCAGGGCAAGGCATTGACCAATTTCAATAAGACACTGCCTGAAACCAACAGCGGTTTGGCGCAAGAGTTGACAAAAGACCCATACGATTTTGCATTTACCGGCATAACAAAGCCATACAATGAGCGCATACTCAAAGACGCTCTGCTTAGGAACATAACACGGTTTCTTACGGAGCTTGGCACCGGTTTCGCATACGTTGGCAAGGAATATCGCCTGCAAGTAGGCGGCACGGAAAACTTCATTGACTTGCTTTTCTACAATCTGAACCTGTCGTGTTATGTGGTGATAGAGGTGAAGATTGGCCGGTTCGCCTTTGCCGACGTTGGACAGTTGGGCGGCTACGTAGTGGCCTGCAACCATATATTGAGGAAAGAGGGCAGGGACAATCCTACCATCGGGTTGCTGATATGCAAGGAAAAAGACCGCATACAAGCACAGTATGCCTTGGAGTCAAGCAGTCAGCCAATAGGCATTTCAGAGTATGACCTTGAACGGTTCTATCCTGAAAAGATAGAGGGGACGATGCCGACCATTGAAGAATTGGAGGCTTCGCTGCAAGACGGAAGCACCGGCGAGTGACCTTCTTCATCCATTTCAGACCGCCACAGGGCAGAAACAGGCAAAACTTCCAGTAAAAAACAGCCGCGCCGTTTTTTACTTCCGCCTGTTTTCCGGGTCATATTTAATGAAGTCCTGTTATGGCAGGCTTATCGGAACAGACGGCAAGTTTATGGCAACAGTGAGTGACGCGGACATAGTTTCCGCCTTGAAGGAAAACCTGGAAAGCGGCTTCCGGCTGCTCATGGCGAGATACCGGGAGCCGGTTTACTGGCATATCCGCCGCCTGGTGGTGTCGCACGACGACGCGCAGGACGCCGCACAGGAAACGTTCATACGGGCGTTCCGCTCGCTGGGGCGGTTCAAGGGCGAGTGCTCGCTGGGCGCATGGATATACCGCATAGCCACCAACGAGGCGCTGCGCGCGATAGAGCGCAGGCGCGGCGGACGGGTGTCGCTCGACGATGCGAACGCCGGGGCGGGCCGGTTGGCGGCCGACGGCTATGTTGACTACAGCGACTTGGAGGCGGTGAAACTGCAGAATGCCATACTCTCGCTGCCCACAAAGCAGCAGCTGGCCTTCAACCTGCGCTATTACGACGGGCTTGAATATGACGAGATTGCGGCTGTTACAGGCTCGACGGCCGCCAGCGCGAAGGCCAATTACCACGTGGCCAAGGAGAAGATAATAAAGTATATGAACTCGACAATCTGAACAACCTGAAGATATGGAAAAGGAGTTTGATTTCAACCAAGTGGGGAAGCGCATGCCTTACAAGGTCCCCGACGGCTTTTTTGACAGCATGGAGGCCGGCGTGTGGGCTGAAATAGGGCGCAAGCCGGCGGTTGTTGCGCACAGGAACCGCCGCCGTTGGCGCATCGCCGCAGCCGCATTGGCCGTGGCGGCAAGCGTCGCCTTGCTGCTCGTCCTGCATCCGTTCGCGCCGGATAAGCCCCAGTATGGCTTCGCCACGGTGGAGCAGGCCTTCGCCAACCTCAGCCTCGACGACCAGGCATACATGCTTGAAGTTTATCAGGAAGACATTTTTATGGATGAGTGAAGGCGGTGCGGACAGGCGTTACATAATCTTGTCGGTGTATAAGCTTCTGCCATTGTTGTAATGCTATTACAGCAATGGCAGTTTCTATGCCCGATGGACTTTTACTCGATATTTCATTGACAAAAATGTTATAGGAAATGAAAAAAGTCGGGCATGTTACTCTTGAATGATTGGGAAATCATTATTTTTGCATTTACGATGCCATTGTTGCGACAACACAAAGATTTAATAAGGTTTCAAATAAATGAATGGCGGAGCTATACTTGCCATTACAGACCATAAAATGCACGGACAAAATACTTACAGACAAGGATAAAAACATTATCACCGAAGAAATAAATGCCGAATATTTGAAAGAATTTATATACTATGTCCGGGGTGTTCGCGTAATGCTTGATATGGATTTGGCCAAAATCTACGGATATAGTACCAAGGATTTTAACCGCCAGGTAAAGAACAACATTGAGAAGTTCGAGCAAGACTTCATGTTTCAGTTGACCGATGAGGAATGCAAAATCTTGAGGTGCAAAAATTCCACCTCAAGTTGGGGAGGTCGCAGATACAATCCATACGCCTTTACGGAGCAAGGAATTTATATGCTTATGACCGTCTTGAAAGGTGAGTTGGCAACCAAGCAAAGTAAAGCCTTGAAATCATTGAATTTTAGCGAAATCCAATTATACTTTTGCACCATCGTTCCGATACGGGAGCGGTGGTGCAATCGTTTATTATGCTGCCGAAGCGGTTGTATCGAACAATCCGGCGGCATTGATTTTGACTATGACTGACTTAATGCAAATTATCTCCAACGGCGCAGCCAATATCAAACTGGAGATTACAGGCGAGGACTTGCGCGTATTCTCGGACGAACTCATCAATCGCGCGATAAACGAAGTGGCATTGGCTTTCCGTGCAGCGGATGAAGAACGGTTGCTTAGCCGGGAAGAAGTAAAGGATATGTGCGGAGTGTGCGATGCGACCTTATGGCATTGGAACAAACGGAACTATCTGAAGGCCGTCAAAGTAGGCAGTAAGGTAAGATACCGATTGTCAGATGTAAAACGCATATTAGGTGGAACGAATAAAACGGTTAGTGATGGAAGTAAATGAAAATACTATTCCACAAAACGGGAAAGTGGAAGGCGAATATGTACGCATCGGTACTACGTTATTTCGGATATTGAACCAACCGATGATGAATGGTTCGTTTCGCAAAATGCGTGTGGAGTGGAAGATGAGTGTGTTCCGGCAAGACCATAGCAAGGATGAAGCGGCTCAGATACCCAAGTACGATGGATTCTGCACCATGCCCAGCCATACTGACTACCGCCACAACGTAAACAATTTTTATAATCTCTATGAGCCGATAACCCATATACCGGCAGAAGGGGATTTCCAACCATCATGGACACAATGCAGGTGGATGTGGTGGATTTCTGCATCAACGACCTATTGGCATTGTTCAACTATTCGATGGTAAGAGTGGAACGCCATCAGGTGAGGAATGTCTTGCAACAATGTTGGAAACTGGAGCCTGCTCCCAATGCGCTGTCTTATTCCACTTACCAAATATCCATGTTGCCGGGGCAGAAGTATTCCGCATCATCCAAGAAAGTGGGACGCTTTTATACCGTTACCCGTGAAAAGTTGAAAGACTACCGTTGAATTTGTTGAGTCTGATGAAACATAAGAAAGAACGTATGTATATGGCCTATATGATTCAACAACGCCCTCAACAGATTTCAACGGAAAGTTTTGCCTGCCAAAAGAGAAAATCGGTTGCAGATAACGCTATCCGATGTAAAGCATCCTACTTTTTCTTCCCTCTTTTCGGATTCCGCTCAACGGATTCAACAAAATCAACGGTGGAATCTGTTTCAGACATCACAACCATAATACCGGACGGTGTGACAGAAGTAGCAATAATGTATGGAGGGGTGGCAAGCGGTACCAAGATACGTATCATACGCATCTGTGGTGCGAAGTCCGCTGCCACCCCTCCATATCAAAACAGGAACGCAAAATGATAACCAAAGTAAGATACAGTAAGAATCCGAGCAAGACCATTGGCTACATTCTTAATCCCAAGAAAGGAGCGCATTTAGTCATTGCCCGTGGAGTGAGCGGCCTTACCGATATTGGCATACTCACCGAAGACTTCTATCGCCAGTGCGCACTGCGCCCGTCACTAAAAGTGAAAGCCGTACATATTCCTATCTCATTTCATGTCAATGACACGGCCATGCTTGAAGTTCATGCCGAAGAAATAATTGGAGATTGGATAAAGCATCTGGAACGGCATGGCTATCGCTTTGACCAATTCATTGTCGGTCGCCATCACGACAAGGACGACAAGAATCCGCACTTCCACTTTCTGGCAAACGTGGTGTTGGACGACGGCATACGTACCAATCTTGCCAACATCGGAAAGGCGGCAAAGGAAGCATCCATTTCCGTGACGGAACAATGGGGATTGACACCAGCCAATCATCGGAAGAGGATACAAACGGGTGACAAGAAGGACACCAATAAAAATGAAAGTCGGACTGCAGAAATACATAACCACAGATACTAGAATTATATCGAATGGGACAGCAACCCTGCATCCAATGAGGGCACCAATTCTGATTTTACAGCATCCAATGATGGAGGAACTGCAACGTCATCTATCAGTGGCAATCTAATGGAAGGTATAACCGAACTTATCATTCAACCGACAGTTGCCCGAATAGGCACAGGCAGCGGCAGCAGCGATAACACGCTTGACCGTGATAAGAACAAAAACAAACAACGAAAAGGAGGACACAGAAGATGAAAACAGAAAATGGGAACAAACGCACCAAGCGCAAGGAAATACAGTTCAATGAAGCGGAATATGCCGTAGTTGAGCAGAAAGCCAATGCCGCACGGCTGTCTGTGGCAGCGTTCATCCGCGAAGTTGCATTAGGCAAAGAATTGTCAGCCGCACTCACCATAGAGGAGAGCGAGCGGATGAAACGCACGGCCAACATCAGCTATAAGATGCAAGTCAACCTCAATCAGATTGCACGGCTGGCTAACATCTACGGTTTACCTTTTGTGACAGACGCCATCCGAGAATACATCAACCGCACCAACGAATATTTCAAGACTGGTACATGGCATGAAATGGATTTATCTGCCTATGAATCAGAGCAAAAACAACGGGAACAACTTGCCGCAAAAGTACGTGAGCTTCAAGAGAAGAACACGGAATTACAGAAAGCGGCTACCAACTATTACCTTTATACCGCCGAGGGTGAACGCCTTTTCTGCGAGCGGCATGACTGCCGGATTTATCCCGATAACCGGGGCATCTACTGGCATTTCAAGGTCGCCGATTATCCAGCTTATATACTTCCGAATGAAATCTGCCGGGCTTACCTCAATCATGAGATTTCAATAAGGGATGTGTATGTGCATTGGCATAAGCATGAGGGATAATGGTTGTTTGTACATATTGGTGTGACTATGCAGAATCACCAGAATCTTCTTCGAAACGGAAAACCTCTGAAGCGAAATGACGAGTCGAAGAATGTTGTATAGGTGGACTGTGGTTTATTACGACCGTGATATGTAGCAGAGTTGATTTGCGAAGCAACAATCATCGGATTATTGCCATCTTGTACAGCCTTAGTAAAAAAGTCCATTATCTCGTATTTGTTGCCGAAAGCGGCATTAGGCTGAGCCAGAATCTCAGATACTACTCGCTGGATAGAACGAGGATATATAATGAAAGTATTATCGGCATGGCAAGTAACATCCTTAAATTCACTATCCCCAAAGAAAACGATGACTGAATAAATTGGAACATCGGGATTTTGTGGCAAACATTGCCTAATAGCTTTAATATGTCCGGCATTTTGCATGACAGGATTATAAAAGCGATGCCTTTCTTTACCATAAGCCAATAATTGAGTCCAGTATTTCTGATGTTCGTTACCGAAAATCCAACCACTGTAATCCTTCACCTCAAAAACGATAATACCCGCTTTTGTGGCGACGACTACATCGACTTGCGTATATTCGCCATTAGGTTTCTGTATATACAAATCATGAAATATAGCTTTGGGGTTGATACCTAATTTCAATAGTTTTAATACCACTCTACGCTCAGACCACTCTCCACGGCTAATGGATGTGACCTGCTCAATAAGCCTGCGTTCTTTTAGTCTGATATAGACAAGGCAAGCTATACCAACCGTCAGGCATATTAGGAATATGACTGATACAAGTGACATAAATCACGCTCAAAAGAAAAATACAATGCCATAAGCTTATTTGAAAGTAACTATGGGAATTACTTTTGTGCTGCCATATTCTTCATACCTATAGTTGCCAATCTGTCTTGCGCATTTGCCTTTAGGAACTTTAATCACTTGCTTATCATAAAAATTATCACCCTCATGAGCTAAGATTAACACTTCCAAATCAGAAGTAAATATGTGTCCCCCAATAGTTTCTCTAATTTCCAAAGCTATAGCATCACCAGACTCCAAAACTTTCTGTACTTCAAAATTTTTCCGGCTTACACATTCTCCCGGCTTGTCAAACAATGTCTTTCCAGAATTATTTTTAGCTGAAATTGTTTTATTTGATTTCGGCAATTCTACACCGTCGATTATTCTAACAGCCGGGACTGTTTTTTCTATATCCATTTTAGTGCTATATCTATAAGTTCCCACGTGTTGAGCACATTGGTCACTTTTAAGCACGATTTTTTGATCGTCATAGAATTGTTGATTTTCATTTGGTATCATAAGTACGATTGTTCCAAATGATTCATCGGCATGAGCTAATGCGCATCCTGATGAAACTACTTGGAATACTTTAAATTGTGAGTATTCCATATAATCTCCGGGCTCTTCAAACATTTCAAGTCCAATAATTCCCGAATTATTAGATAGATTAACGCAAAATGCGAAAGCAAATGTGAGTATAACACCTGTAATTACACCAAGCACGTAAATAATCCATTTTTTCATATAATTTGTTTTTATTGATTATATCGTTGTTAATGAATTAAAGTCATCACTGGAAATTTTTCCTATTGAAACGAGCCATTCAAGGTAAGAAATATCATCTTTGATTTCACTAAGCTTTTTCCCTTTATATTTTCCAAAGCCAATAATTCTTTCGGAAATGGATATATCCGAGGACTTTTCAACATTTGGATACAATCGTTTAAGCTCTTCAAAGTCAATTTTAAAGAACCTATCTGTCGTTTCTAACCAATAGAGATATTGGTAATCCGTTGTATAAATATCCC
>PPYF01350138.1_pt1 | contig 10749 bp, 10 predicted proteins | sample 1559871 | NCBI WGS metagenome assembly PPYF01 (sample SAMN08240021, study PRJNA423297) | Human gut metagenome, whole genome shotgun sequencing project.
AAAATCAAATCTTTTCTCTGTAAATATTTTGCCCGGTCAATCAGGAAATACTCCTGCTCCGCGCCGACAGACGGAGTAACTTTTGTCGCTGTCGTGTTTTTGTTGAACAGACGAACGATTCGCATCGCCTGCTGGGAAATTGCTTCCATCGAACGAAGCAACGGAGTCTTTTTATCGAGCGCCTCCCCTGTAAAGGAGCAGAACGCCGTCGGGATACACAGAATCACACCCGTCGCATCTTCTTTTAAAAACGCAGGGGAAGTGATATCCCATACCGTATAGCCTCTCGCTTCAAATGTGGAACGCAGACCGCCGGAGGGAAATGACGAAGCGTCTGCCTCGCCCTTAATCAGCTCCTTGCCGGAAAACTCCATCAGCATCTTTCCGTTCTCATCCGGATGTGTCACGAAGGAATCATGCTTCTCCGCCGTGATGCCGGTCAGCGGCTGGAACCAGTGGGTGTAATGGGTCGCGCCATGCTCCACTGCCCAGTCCTTCATCGTCTTTGCCACAACGTCCGCTGTCGCGTTGTCCAGCTCACCGCCATGCTCCATGACGCGTTTCACTTCCGCGAACGCTTTTTTGGGAAGACGCTCCTGCATCTTTCCAAGGGTGAATACATTTTCTCCAAACAGCTTTTCCACATTCAGCACTTCACTCATTCGTCCGTCTCCTTTTCGACAATTGTACGAAGTAAATCTCCCGTTTCTGCGGTCTCAGAAAGCGTCAGCCACAGCTCCTGCTTCGGATGGGGCGCGCTCTCCATTTTTTCCCCCTGATCGTCCTGGATCTGCAGCACCTGACATGCCACATTTCTGCCGTCCGGCTTCATGATCTCGATCACATCGCCCACGCAGAATTTATTACGCTGTTCGATCCTTGCACGGCCCTTTCGATCCGTCTCGTAAACAGTGCCCAGATAAACCGCATCACTTTGATAGGTATTAGAATCATAAATCTGAGATTCTTCATTCGGCTTTCCGTAATAAAAGCCCGTTGTAAACTGTCGATAGGTACAGCGTGAAATTTCGCGGTGGTACCAGTCCATATTGGCGCGGTATTTTTCTTCGGATTCCAGACAGTCGTCAATTGCTTTCCGATATGTCCGCGCCACCGTCGCCACATACAGCGCTGTCTTCATCCGTCCTTCTATTTTAAAGCTGTCAATTCCCGCATCCAGCAGATCCGAAATATGTTCGAGCATACACAGATCCTTGGAATTGAAAATAAACGTTCCTCTTTCGTTTTCATAAACCGGCAGATATTCGCCTGGTCTGGATTCTTCCATCACCGCATATTTCCAGCGGCACGGATGGGTACATGCACCGCGGTTGGCGTCCCGTCCGGTAAAATAATTGCTCAGAAGGCAGCGGCCGGAATAGGAAATACACATCGCGCCGTGCACGAAGCTCTCAATTTCCATATCAGACGGAATATGGCTGCGGATTTTCTTCAGCTCTGCCAGGGAAAGCTCCCGTGCGGAAACCACACGCTTTGCGCCCAGATTCCACCAGAACAGCCACGTCTCGTAGTTCGTGCTGTTTGCCTGCGTGGAAATGTGCAGCTCGATCTCCGGGCACACTCGCTTCGCAATCATGAACAGTCCGGGATCGGAAATAATCAGCGCATCCGGCGGAACCGGTCTGCCGTCTTTTGTTTTTAAGTGCTTCAGCTCCATAAAATAATCCGAAGCCGCTTCCAGATCTCCGTTATGTGCTAAAATATTCGCTGTCACATAGACCTTAACGCCCCGATCATGCGCATAGGCGATCCCCTCCGCCATATCCTCCGGGGAAAAATTTTTCGCCTTTGCCCGCAGTCCAAACGCCTCTCCGCCGATATAAACTGCATCCGCTCCAAAATTGACCGCAGTCTTTAACACCTCAAGACTGCCGGCCGGAATCAGCAATTCCGGTTTTTTCATCTGATTTGCTCTCCTCATTCTCCATTTCACGGCTGTGCGTTCTGCTCTTTTTCGGGCAGCTTCACGCTCAGCGTCGCTCCGTCTCCCACCGGAAGCACGACCGTTTCCAGCTCGTCATGGTGGGTCAGGGTGTATAAATATTCCCGCATCCTCGCATGAATCGTCCGATCGCGTCTGCACACCGCATAGCGGGATTCGATGATATTGCCTTCCTGCAGCACGTTATCCGAAACCAGCAGACCGCCCGGCGCAAGCAGGCGCAGGACGTCCGGCAAAAAGTGCATATACTGTCCTTTCGCCGCATCCATGAAAATAAAATCAAACGGCTGCGACAGCTCTGCCAGAATTTCTGCTGCATCGCCCTCCAGCAGCGTGATCTTGTCCTCCCGACCGGCTGTTTTGAAGTTCTGTTTTGCGATCGGAATCCGTTTTTCATATTTTTCAATCGTCGTAATATGGCAATTCTCCGGCATGTATTCGCTCATAAAAAGAGCGGAATAACCAACGGCCGTCCCTACCTCAAGGATAGAAGACGGCCGTCTGAGAGTCAATAGAAAACGCAGCAGACTTCCCATCTCCATCCGGATAATCGGCACGTTATCCTGCAGCGCACTGCTGCGAATCTCGTCCAGCCATGCAGGCTCTCCGGGGTCCAGAGAATTGATAAACGTTCGCATTCTCTCTTCTACAATCATTTATCGTCTCCGCCTGCGCCCATCACATCCATCATTTCATCCGGCGTCATCGCAGTGGAAAGCACATAATCGCCCGCCACAAAGCCGTCCTCTGAATAGTTGGATAAGCGCTCCTGAATATAAAACAGTCTCTCTTCCCGGACCAGGCCCTTTTCGTAGAGCTGCTTCGCAATCCCTTTAAAATCCATTCCGTCCGTAATTGTTACGTTTATTTCGGTTCCGGGTTCCTCCGAAATTGCAGGCTCCCCGTAAATCCGCACACCGTACTGATACGCGGAAACTGCGAAATAGTAGATCAGCATCACAGCGACAATGATCAGAACCGCATTAAAAATCGTTCCGACCGCGCCGCCTGCAATATTTTTTGCCACAGAGTTTTTTTTCGACTGATGCTTTGCTTTTTTCTTATTACTCAAAGTTCACTGCCTCCACGATTTTTCCGTTGATCTCCTGAATCATCCTGCAAAAATCCAGCTCTGCGTTCAGGAATTCGTCCACCAGCGGATTTTTGCGGAACTCCTCCAGACGCCTCGAAAATTCATCCGTCCTGTCAAAAAGCTCATCCGCCTGAGCCGAATTCTGCAGTTCAAAATTTTCCTGCCGGAACCGGTCGATCTGGGCTTTTAATTCCGGTTGCTCCTTCATGATTTGTTTCTGTCTGTCATATTCCCTGTATTCTTCAGAAGCGATTACCGCGGCAATCAGTTCCTCCAAAGCTGTCTCAACTCTGCTCATGTTTCCCCTTACTTTACACTTCCATAATGATCGGTAAAATCATCGGGCGTCTCTTCGTCTTTTTCCAGATAAAGTCGCCTAAATTGTCCTTGATCGCGGTCTTGATTCTGCCCCAGTCGGTGCAGCCTCTGCTCACGCAGCCCTCCATAACGTTTTCCATCAGGTCCCGTGCCTCGTCCATCAGTGCATCGGATTCTTTGACGTAAACGAAGCCTCTGGATACGAGATCCGGGCCGCTTGCGATCTGTCCGCTGATGCTGTCCAATGCAACAACAACAATCATGATACCATCCTCTGCCAGATGCTGTCTGTCCCGCAGCACAACGTTTCCGACATCGCCGATACCAAGCCCATCTACCAGAATTGCGCCAGCCGCAACCTGTCCGGTCACGCCAGCCTTTTCCTCATTTAATTCCAGGACATTGCCGGAGCGCAGGATGAAAATATTTTCCTTCTGGATTCCGAGCTCCTGCGCGATGCCAGCCTGGGCCTTCAGGTGCTTGTATTCGCCGTGCACCGGAATCGCGTATTTGGGATGAACCAGCGTATAAATCAGCTTGATCTCTTCCTGACATGCATGTCCGGAAACATGGACATCCTGGAAAATAACCTCTGCACCCTTCATCTCCAGCTCGTTGATAACTCTCGTTACGGCTTTTTCGTTACCGGGAATCGGATTCGAGGAGAAAATAATCGTATCGTTGGGTCCGATGGAAACCTTTCTGTGAACGCTCGATGCCATACGGCTCAACGCCGCCATGTTCTCGCCCTGGCTTCCTGTTGTAATAATAACGGTTCTGTCGTCCGGATAATCCTTCAGGCGGTCAATATCCACCAGCGTATTCTCCGGGATGTTGATGCAGCCAAGGTTCATGGCTGTATCAATGATATTTACCATGCTGCGGCCTTCAACCACAACTTTCCGTCCATATTTATGCGCAGTATTGATAATCTGCTGTACCCGATCCACATTGGATGCAAACGTCGCAATGATCAGCCGGGAGCCCTGATGCTCATGGAAAATCGTATCAAAGGTATGTCCTACCGTCCGCTCAGACTGTGTAAAGCCTTTCCGTTCCGCGTTGGTGGAATCACACATCAGCGCCAGCACGCCTTTTTTGCCAAGCTCCGCGAACCGCTGCAAATCGATTGCTTCACCAAATACCGGAGTATAGTCCACCTTAAAGTCACCGGTATGGACAACTGTTCCCGCAGGAGAATGGATCGCCAGTGCAGCCGCGTCTACGATGCTATGGTTCGTCTTGATAAATTCGATCCTAAACTGTCCCAGATTTACGGACTGTCCGAATTTGATCACCTTACGCTTCGTGTGGCCCAGCAGATTGTGCTCGCGCAGCTTGTTTTCGATCAGTCCCATCGTCAGTCTGGTCGCATAGATCGGAATATTCAACTCCCGCAGCACATACGGAAGTGCTCCGATATGATCCTCATGACCGTGCGTAATCACAAATCCCTTTACCCGATCCGCATTTTCCTTTAAATAAGTCACGTCCGGAATCACCAGATCGATTCCCAGCATATCGTCATCAGGGAAAGAAAGGCCGCAGTCAACTACAACAATACTGTCTTCGTATTCAAAGGCAGTAATGTTCATTCCGATCTGCTCCAGTCCGCCCAATGGTATAATCTTCAGGCTGGGGCCGTCAATATTCACTTTTTTTGTTCTTTTCAAGCAAAATTACCTCCATTTTTATTTTTATAGCAAGGATAAATCACGTTGTGCTGCACGAAAAAGGTGCTCGCATTTATTCCTTTTCAAGCTCAATATCCTCGAGCATATCTGTAAAAATCGCAGCCACTGCATCCATTTCTTTATCGTCATCTACGATGCTGTAAATGGCTTCTTCGTCCTCCGGCGCAGAAACGTCCTTTAAAATCAGCGCTTCCGCATCGTCGTCTTCACTGTCTGTTACCAGAATATAATCAACTCCGCCGAGTCTGGTCTGTTCCAGCACAAAAAATTCAACGGCTTCCCCGTCCTCCGGGCAAAATGTAATCTTTTCCAAAGCTTAATTCTCCTGTCCGTTCTCTGTCTGCATCCGCTGTCTGTCCAGATATTCCTGTAAAATCAGCACAGCTGCAATCATATCCACATATTCTTTCCGGTTTTCCCGACGCACGCCGACTTCCATCATCGTGCGGTCCGCTGCAACCGTCGTCAGTCTCTCATCCATAAATGCCACCGGAAGTCCGGTTCTGCGTGCCAGCTTATCCGCAAATTCCTTCGTCTTCTCCACGCGCTCTCCCTCTGTGGCGTTCATATTTTTCGGAAGACCGAGCACAATCTGCCCGACCTCGTATTCTCCGATCAGTTCTTCAATTCGCTGCAGCGTATGGCGCAGCTTATTCTCTTCTTTTCTTCTGATGATTTCGATTCCCTGGGCAGTCACAAAAAGCGGGTCGCTGATGGCAACTCCCACTGTCTTGGAACCGAAATCAAGCCCCATCACTCGCATCCCGCTTCTCCTTGTTGTTCCTCTGGTCGCTCAGCGCTTCCAGTGATTCTTCTCGATGTACTCCTTGAGCATTTCCTCTACCAGCTCGTCGCGCTCCACCCGTCCGATCAGACCGCGTGCGTTGCGATAGCTGGTAATATAGGTCGGATCTCCGGACATAATATAGCCGACAATCTGACTCACCGGATCATAGCCTTTTTCAGAAAGTGCTTCATACACTTCAGAAAGGATCATTTTTACGCCATTTTCCGGCTCTACTTCTACTTTAAAATACTGTGTATTTTCCAAATCCTGCATATTGTCACGTCCTTTGTTCAAAGCTCTATAACCTATCTTACCCTACTTCTCTTAAAAATTCAATGCAATTTCCAAAACCTCGTCCGACAGGAAAGAAACCGCTCGTCCGTGCACCAGCCGGTTCGAATAATCCATGCATTCTGCACTGTCCGCCGCAAACGCAGCCTTTACATAGGTATCCGTATGACCGAGCCAGTATACCTTTCCGCCGATCTCCTTCTGCTCTTCGATCAGGACTTCCACTTCCTGTCCCAGATAATGCGCACGGAATTCTCTGGACTGTTCCTTTTCCAGAAATGTCTTCGTCACCGCAAATTCCTCCGCAGTTTCTCCAGGGAAACCGACGATTACATCCGTCGTAATCGCAGGATGTTCAAAATACTTGCGGAGAATCTGCACTTTTTCATAGTATTCCTCCGCCGTATAGTGTCTATTCATCCGCTTGAGCGTTTCATTGCAGCCACTCTGCAGGGACAGGTGAAAATGCGGACAAAGCTGCGGAATCGCCGCCAGCCGTCCGGCAAACTCTTCTGTGATGATACGGGGTTCCAGCGAACCCAGGCGGATTCTGCGGATGCCGTCCACCTTTGCGATTTCCTCCAGCAAAGAAACCAGATAGGCGCGTTCAAACGCCGTTCCCCGCAGATCTTTTCCGTTTTTCAGGTAATCTCCGTCCGTCTCTCCGATAAAATCCATGCCGTAGGAGCTCAAATGAATACCGGTGATGACTACCTCCTGAAAGCCTTTTTCCGCCAGCCCTCTTACCTCAGCCAACACATCCTCCTGCTTTCTGCTCCGGACGCGTCCACGCACAAATGGAATGATACAATACGAGCAGAACTGGTTGCAACCGTCCTGAATCTTGATATACGCGCGCGTGTGCTCCGTGCTCTGCTCCATGCGCATTTCCTCATACTCCCGCACAGCGCCGATGTCTGTCACGGCGCTGGCGTCTGCAGTATGCTCCTCCAGATACGCCTCCAGAATCTCCACGATATCCTTTTTATGCTGGTTTCCAACCGCCAGATCAATGCAGTCGTCCATTCTGTTTTCCTCGCCCGCCTGTACAAAGCACCCGACCGCAACGACAACCGCGTCCGGATTTCTGTGCTTTGCCCGGTGCAGCATCTGACGGCTCTTCCGGTCTGCAATGTTGGTTACGGTACAGGTATTTACAATATAAATGTCCGCATCGGAATCAAAAGGCACAATTTTATATCCCCGATCTTGTAACTTTTGTTGCATAACCTCCAGCTCATACGCATTCACTTTGCAACCTAAATTATGTAATGCAACACTTTTCATATTATTCTCCACCATTTTTGTTACGTTTGATAATTGACTTTTGTGACGATAGTTTGCTAATATAAGATCAGAAAGTGTGAACCCAAAGGAGGTAGTTATCATGAAAACAGTTCAGATTTCCTTAAACTCTATCGATAAGGTAAAATCTTTTGTAAACGACATTACCAAATTCGATTACGATTTCGACTTGGTATCCGGCAGATACGTTATCGATGCTAAATCTATCATGGGTATCTTCAGCCTGGATCTTTCCAAGCCGATCGACTTAAACATCCATGCAGAAGACACCAATGTTGATGCTGTACTGGAAGTTCTTAAGCCCTACATGATCTAATTCAAAACGGATCAGAAAGCTCTCCGAGAGATCGGGGGGCTTTTTTAGTTGTTTTCATACTGAAAACAACTAAAAAGCCTGAATGCGCAGTGCGGCAATTCGGAATTTGTCACTTACGCGACTTGCCGCACGCGCCCCAAAGGTGCCTTACTGCGCCTCGACCACAATCAGTTCTTCCGTATCCAATGCACGCTGCATCATTTCATCGATGCAGTCCTTTAAGTTCTCTTCATGGCGCTTGATCACTGCGAGATTCGGTTTGGTAACAGGATGCTTTGCGACGAAAATCGTACAGCAATCCTCGAACGGCAGGATTGACGTCTCATAGGTACCGATCTTTTCGGAAATCTCCACGATCTCCTGCTTGTCCAGCCCGATACAAGGACGGAATACCGGCAGGGTGCAGACTTCATTCGTTACTGCGAGGGACTGGATCGTCTGGCTCGCAACCTGTCCGATGCTCTCACCGGTAATCAGTCCGAGACATTCCGTCTTTTTTGCAATATCCTCCGCGATTTTCATCATATAACGGCGCATAATGATCGTCAGCTCATCGTGCGGGCACTTTTCATAAATCGCCAGCTGGATCTCCGTAAAATTGATGACATGCAGATAGATCGGTCCGCTGTAACGTGCTACCAGCTTTGCAAGATCCACAACCTTCTGCTTTGCGCGTTCGCTGGTGTATGGAGGCGCATGGAAATAAACTGCGTCGATCTTGACGCCTCTTTTTGCAACCATAAATCCGGCAACCGGAGAATCGATACCGCCCGATAACAGCAGCATCGCCTTGCCATTGGTGCCGACCGGCATACCGCCGGGGCCGGGAATTTCGATCGAATAAATATAAATATGCTCGCGTACCTCGATATAAAGCATCACGTCAGGATTGTGGACGTCCACGCGGATCTCGGGGAACGCCTGCAGGATCTTTTCACCGACAGATGCATTGATCTCCATCGACTCCACAGGATAGTTTTTGCGGGCACGGCGTGCATTGACCTTGAAGGTGATGTTTTTGTCCGGATAGTGCTCGTCCATATAGGAAACCGCACTCTCGCACAGTTTGTCGAAGCCTTCGTCTTCGAGCTGAACCATAGGACAGATCGCGCTGACGCCGCAGACAGTCTTCAAGTTGTCGATGGTTTCTTCATAGTCATAATCATCCGATAATACATCAATATAGATACGTCCTCTCGTTCGACGCACCCGGAATTCTCCTTCGCAGCGCTTTAATGCATACTTGATTTGGCGAACCAGCGCTTCCTCAAACAGATCCCTGTTTTTGCCCTTTACGCCGATTTCTGCATATTTAATCAGAAAAGCTTTATACATGCTCATTTCCTTTCTTTATCCGCAGCATTTGCCTGCCGTCTGTCCTCCGGCCGCAGGCAGGCTGCAGCGTATTGCTCTCCCGCTTTCCCGGTCGTCTGCGCCTCAAAAGCGGAGGTATCCTTTTATCTTCTGGTAAACCGGCGCAGCATCGGAACCAGCTCGTGCAGCACCTGTACCGTATAATCAATTTCTTCCTCTGTCGTAAAGACGGAAAGGCTGAAACGGATCGTCGAATTCAACAGCTCCTTCGGCAAACCGATCGCCCGAAGCGTCGCGCTCCCTGCCGTATCCGGGTGATTCGATGCGCACGCGCTTCCTGCGGACACATAGATTTCCCGTTCCTCCAGCGCATGCAGAAGCACCTCGCTGCGCACCCCTGCAAACGACACGCTCAGCACATGCGGTGCACTGTCCCGTCCGCAAAGTCCATTGATCCGCACGTTTTCCATCGTGAAAATACCATCGGCAAGTCGTTGTTTCAGCGCATACATCCGATCCAGATCGGTATCCAGGTTCTGATACATCTCCTCTGCCGCTTTTCCCATGCCTGCGATTGCCGGAACGTTTTCTGTGCCGGAGCGCAGTCCCCGCTCCTGTCCACCGCCGAACACGATGGGACGGATTTTCACGCGATCTCCGACATACAAAAATCCGATTCCCTTCGGTCCGTGGATTTTGTGTCCCGAAACAGACAGCATGTCGATTTTCATCCGTTTCGGCAGAATTTTTGCCTTGCCATAGCCCTGCACCGCGTCCACGTGGAACAGCGTGTTCGGATTGACGCGTTTGATCAGCTCGCCCGCCTCTGCGATCGGCTCAAGGGCTCCGATCTCATTATTCGTGTGCATGATCGAAACCAGAATCGTATCCGGACGGATCGCCGCTTCCAGATCGGACAAACGGATTTTTCCGTTTTCATCGACCGGCAGATACGTCACCTCAAAGCCCTGCTGCTCCAGATACTGCATCGTATTGAGGATCGCCGGATGCTCGATCGATGTCGTAATCAGATGCTTGCCCTGCCGTGCATTTGCATACGCTGCACCGCGCAGCGCCAGATTATCCGACTCCGTCCCGCCGGAGGTAAAGAAGATCTCCTTGGGCGTAACCTTTAATGTCTTTGCAATCACTTCCCGCGCATGGCGGACATATTCCTCCGCCTGCACCCCTTTATGATGCAAACTGGACGGATTTCCGTAGTCCGTACATAAAATCCCGGCCATCAGCGCTGCCGCGCTGTCCAGACACCGCGTTGTAGCCGAGTTGTCCAGATAACATTCCATAACCTTTCACCTGCTTTTTCCAAATCTCGAAAAAAATCCGTTTGAACCCGGTCGCCACAGGGCAAACCGTTTCCTGCTTTATGATATGCCGGAGTCTTCCAACTGGTACATCAGCCACGCCATCACGGTCAGCCCAGCTGTCTCCGTTCGCAAAATCCGCTTGCCCAACGTCACCGGCATAAATCCGGACTGCATCGCAAGCTCTACCTCTGCCTCTTCAAAGCCGCCCTCCGGACCGATAAACACGCCGATTTCCTGACCGGGCGCTGCGCTTTCGATCAGCTTCCTCGTCCGCGTCATCCCTTCAGAAAGCTCGTAGGGAATCAGTTTTAAATCCATCTGCTTCGTCTGTTCCAGCGCTTTC
>PPYF01671865.1_pt1 | contig 10748 bp, 13 predicted proteins | sample 1559871 | NCBI WGS metagenome assembly PPYF01 (sample SAMN08240021, study PRJNA423297) | Human gut metagenome, whole genome shotgun sequencing project.
CATAAGCACAGCCCCGCGTTCCGGCCGGAACGCGGGGCTTTTGCGATGTAACAGGAAGTCAGAGGAGCTGCCGCCCTGCGGCAGCTCCCCGTCTTCGCCTCCGACGTGCCGAAGGAAAAGACTCACTTCATGTTCCGCTCGTAGGACTCGATCATTTTCTTAGACGTGTGACCCATAGAATCGTCAGGGCTGGAAACCCTTGCGGCGTCTGGCTTTTCTGCTTGTTCAGTCAAATCGCGGGTGATGTGACCCGTGCGGCTTTCGAGTTTCCGGAGGCACTTTTCCGTCGTTTCCCCCGTGAAGATCTTGACCTGAAGCAGCATGGTCGTGTCGTCTTTCGGTGTCACGAAGATCTTGCTGATATACTTGTCGATGAACTCCTTTGTGATGATCCCCTGCGCCGCGTCGCGCTGGGCGTTCGTCAGGACTCTGCGGATCTCATCGATCTTCTGCTTGAAGGCGTCGCCCTCGGCGGCTGTCTGCTCTAGTTCTGCGATTTCCTTTTCGGCTTCTTCAATTTCACGATTGCAGTCAGCAGTCATCTTCTTGAAATCCGCGTTCGTAATACTGTCGTCTGCAGCAAGCTGCAGGAGCTTGTTCTTCTTCCGGTTTGCCTGATCGATGATGTTATTCTGCTGTTCGATCTTTTTCCGGAGCGAGCCGTGCTGCGTCAGCTCGTTATACATACGGATGTATTCTTCGACCATCGCATCGGCATCGGCAGACGTATCGCGGAATACCTCGAACAGAAGCGGTTTGATCTCGCTTTCGTAGATGGCAAAGGATCTGCAGGAATCCGCGCCGTTTTTGATCTTGCCGGAGCAGAGCCATTTGCTGTTCTTTCTCCCGCGCTTGTCCTCGGATTCGCGGCGGTAGTAGGGCTGCCCGCACTCCGTACACCACAGCTTTCCAGTCAGGAGATTGGCGTGGTTGCAGACGCCCTGCCGCGCTTTCACGTCCTCGCTGCGCTTTTTCAGGACGGCGTTCGCCGCATCCCAGATCTCCTCAGACACGATCGCCGGTACGATCTCGCCTGTTTCGTCCTTGAACATGACCCATTCCTCCGGCGGGAGGAATTTCTGCTTCTTCGTGAACATATCCACGACCTTGACCTTGTTGCCAACATAGTAGCCTTTGTATTTGGGATTGGAAATGACGTTGGACATGGTGGTGTGCGCGATTTTCTTGCCGTTGTGGTTGCGATAGCCTTTTTCCCAGAACAGCGTTTCCAGCTGCTTCATGGAGTATTCGCCGGTCGCGTAGAGTTCAAACAGTTCCCGCACCATCGGCGCTTCCGTTTCGTCAATGGCCAGCTTCCCGTCTGCTTTTGTGTAGCCGAAAATGCGGCTGTTGCCGAGTACGACGCTTGACTTGATGGCTTGCTGGTGACCGAATTTCACACGCGAGGACAGCTTGCGCAGTTCATCCTGCGCGATAGATGACATGATGGACAGGCGCAGTTCGGCATCCTCATCGAACGTGTTGATGTTGTCGTTCTGGAAGAATACACCGACACCGTAGCTCAGAAGCTGGCGCGTGTACTGGATGGAGTCAAGCGTGTTTCGGGCGAAGCGGGAGATTTCTTTGGTGATGATCAAGTCGAATTGGCCTTCGGCGGCGTCTTCGATCATGCGGTTGAAGTTTTCGCGCTTCTTCGTAGAGATACCGGACAAGCCCTCGTCAATGTACCCCGGCACGAACGTCCACGGGAGATTCCTTCGGATCAGATCCTCATAGTAGGAAACCTGATTGCCCAGTGAGTTCAGCTGCTCGTCACTCTCAGACGACACACGCGCATAGTAGGTCACTCGCAGCGGCAAATCGTAAATGGACTTTGTTCTTAGCTCCATTCTGATCGTATGTATGTCCATTTGACTAGCTCCTTCGTTTTTCGTTATATCATGTTTTCTCTACCATATCATACCTGTGTGAAACAAGCAAGTGTGAGTTTCTGACAGGAGCATCACGCCCGGATGCTCCTGCCAACCTCGTTGGAGGCGGACGGCGCCAATGCGCTGATTTTGTTTTTCATGCGGTTGCGTTCCGTCTCCGTAATCAGTCCGGCTTCAAACAGAACCTGATTGTAGTAGCTCAGCCAGAGCTGTTCGGCAAGCTCCTTTTTTGCCTGCTCCGGCGACGGCTTTCTCTGCGTGCTGATGCTGTCCACCTCCTTTTTTGTAAGTATTCCCAGCGGGAATTGGAATCATGCAGTTCTTCTTCGCCACCCCCAACGTCTACATCGTGTCCATTCGTATTTCTTCATGATCGTCCTCGGCATGACCGAGGGCGGTTTTCTTTTGCCAGAGCTTCTTGCGGCGCTTGCTGTCAATATGCAGCGGCATAGTCGTTCCGTCGCGTGTCGGTGCATCGACCGTCATCTGCTCCACAGCACGGCCAAGGCGCACAGCGCCGCGCACAAGATCACCGCTGTAATCGAGATCCACGCGCAGAGGCAAATTTTCTTCTTCGCCGCCTGCGTCATATTGGAAAGCTGTTGATTCGCTTCTTTCGTCACTGTATTCAGCGCCGTTTTGGTACTCTCGGTCAGCTCTTTGCAGGCGGAAGAATACCTCGCGTTCAGGCTCCCAGCCTGTCCTGCGAACTCTGTCGCGCTCGTCTGCATCTCGGTCAAGGAGTTCTGTGCTTCCTGCTTCGTCAGGAGCGTTTTTCAGGTCCGCGTCCAACTGCTTTGCCATAAAATTTGAAACGTATATGTAAAATTAGCTTGACATTTACGGCGCTGGCGTTATAATGTTTATGTAAAGCAAGCTTTACTTTTTGAAAAGAGGTGTATACATGAAAAACTGCATTGCGGAAAAACGTAAAGCACGCGGGCTGACGCAGCAGCAGCTTGCAAGCCTGCTCGGTGTAACGCGGCAGACCATTATTTCGCTGGAAAACGATAGATACAATCCGTCTATTCTTCTGGCGCACAAAATTGCACAGATATTTGATGCGCAAATTGAGGATATTTTTATTTTCGAGGAGGAAGATATATGAAACTGAAGGAACAGAAAAAACTTGGTATGCTGTATTTCGTGCTTGGAGCCGTTTTGGCGATCGCAGGATATTTTATAAAAAGCAGTTGGCTTGCATCGTTTGGCGGCGGCGTTTGCGTGCTTGGGCTTGTCCGACTGCTGCGCGCAGCCCGGCTCAGCCGTGATCCCGATCAGGCGGCTGATTATGATGCTTCGCTTCAGGGCGAGCGAACAGCATATGTTGCAAATAAGGCGCGCAGTCTGACGTTTTTTATCTGCATTTACGCGCAGCTGCTTGCCGTCCTCGCAGCAATTCTGGTTTTCCATCAGCCGCTCATTGGCAAAGTTCTCTGCGCGCTGACTTGTATTCAATCGCTCATTTATACCGGGTGCTACTGGTATTACAATCGTAAATATTGATGGGGCGTTCCTGCCTGGAATTTACACAGCGGCATCCAGATTGGCGAACTGTACCTTGCCCATGTTCGCCAGTACCGTCAGCTGATTGAGGTTATTGCCGATGGCCTTCTGCTGCCGCAGGACTTCTTTCAGTCCATCGAGAATGACGATACATTTTCCGAGACAACACGCGGTCACATAGTCGCTCTGGCTCATATGGGCTTGTGCTGCTTTTCGGCGGATTGCCTCTAAATCCTGTTCCGAGATTCGGATGCTGAATTGTTTATTTTTTCGCATATTTTCCTCCGTATCTTTCGTTTCCCTCTACCAAACAAAAGCCCAGCGAAGCGGGTTTTGTTTGGAACTGAGGAGCAAGGGAGCGGAGCGTGGAATGCCCTCTCCCGCAGGGCGTTACACGCGCAGCGGACTTTGTGACGAAGTAGTGGGTGTGGGCTTCTGCCCGATTTGGGGCATTTGGCGGGGAGCCGGGATACCGGCGACTAGCCAAATGCGATGCTGGCTCCTTCGTCGGCACAAGCTCCATATCCCTCGCCCCGCCGCAAGCGGCAGGTCTCGTCCATTCCGCTGCGCCTCCTCTCAAAATCGCAATCGCGTTGCTGGATTGCGATTTTGTATTTTTTGCGCACGTTGGCGCAACGTTGGCTTTTCCTGTTGTGCCGTGCACACACCTCGCAGCCTGCTCGGAAAGCCGCACACAGCGGCGACACGCGCCTCACGGCGGCGAACGGTGCCTGCTGCGGAAGGGTGCAAGGATGCAAACCGTTCAAGGCGTTACCCCCTTACCCTCTTGCTCCGGCAAGCGCCAGAGCCATTGGTCGGCGCGGCGCTCCGAAAGAATGCCGAGATTTCGCTTTGCGATTTTCAGCGTCCGTTCTGAAATGCCGAGCTGCTTTGCAAGCGCAAGGACTTCCTCGGCTGGTCTTGGCTGCGTCAGAAACCTACGCAGCTCGTCTTCCATCTGCATGGTCTTTGTCTGCACCTGCCCTGTGCCGTTCAGGATGTTGTCAACGGTCGCATCGCAGAAGCCCTTCCACTGAAAGCCATACTCCGGGTGAAGCTCGAATGCAATGGCTGCGCCCTCCGGTGCAAGGCTGTTCTTATCCTGCGCGACAATGCGAAGCGTATCGCCGCTTTTCAGCCGCCCGACAATCAAGACGCTTCTGGCCGAAGCGCGGAAGTCGATAGAGCCGAGACCGCGATAGCCGGATTTCAAGCCCTGCGCCTTGTTCATGTGTCCGATCAGAATGACGGCGCATTGTGTGCGCTCCGCCATCAGGGAAAGCCGCTTGAGTACCGGGCGCACCTCATTCGCACGGTGCATATCCACATCGCTTCCGAGATACGCCTGCAGCGGGTCGAGTACGATCAGCTTTGCCCCTGTTCTGCAAATCGCTTCTTCCAGCCTTGCGTCGCAGAGCGTCAGCTCCCGTTTACCCTCGTCGATGACCAGCACGCGCGTGCAGTCTGCGCCTGCACTCTCTAACCTTGGCTTGATGGTATCCGCCAGACCGTCCTCGGCGGTCTGGTAGATCACGTTCATCGGCTCCGCTGCCTGCTCGCACTCCGGCAGCGGATCGCCGCGCGTCAGAGCTGCAATGACCGCCAGAATGAAGCTCGTTTTTCCCTCGCCGGGGTCGCCTTGAATGATCGTCAGCTTGCCAAGCGGAATGTAAGGATACCAGAGCCATTGCACCTCCTCCGCGTTGATTTCGCTCATGGAAATCAGTTTTAATGGTATGTTTCCTGTCAAAAAATCTCCTCCGAATCAAAAAGTAAAGGTGCGTACCACGTTTTTTTGCGGTGCACACCTTTCTACTTGTAGTATGGAGATTTTTCTGATACACTCAGAGTAATAGCAGACAAATAAAAATCATTTGCGGACAGGTTTCCAAAGGAGAAGCGAATGTTTCAGTCCATCACATTTTATATCGGAGGGAAAACGCTCGGTATTTACGGAGAAGAATTTCCGCTTGGAGCACTGACAACGGAGATTTTGAACATCACGCCAGCGGAATATCAAGCGCTTGACGGCAGTTTGAAATCTGCTATAGAAGGTATGGTACGTTATGAGAAAACGCACAAGCTGACCGACTGGCATCAGGCCAATGCGCAGATGCTCCTGCTGAATGAAGTTCTTTGCCAGTACCGTATTTTTCGTTTGATTCAGACGGACGCATATATTCTGACAGAGGCGAAGCAGCTCACAGAAATGCCGATTGCAGAGGGTGATCCACTTGAAATGGATGCGCACGACCACGAGATTTTGCGTCAGATCTGTGCATATGAAGACTACTTGGAAAATCCGAAGAAATACGGCAGAATCAAAAATCCGGAGGAATTGAGCGAGGAGCAGCGGGAATGGTATCTGAACTTGTATCCGCCCATTCCGCCAAAGCCGGAGGCGAAAACCCCGGCGCTGCTGATCGCGCCCGTGCCGCTGGATTTGAAGTGGCAGATGTATAAAGCATATTGTATGAATTATGCGCAGGTGCTGGAGGATGTCGCTTCTGTCTGTCAGACGCTGCGCGCATTTATTCGGGAGGCGCTTTCCACGCTCGAACATCTGTCACCAAACCAATATATTGCGGCCCTGAACGGGTTTCTCTTTCCGGAATTTCGGCACAAGTGGATCGCCAATCCGATAGAAGGCACCGGGAACTATACACTTTTTGATGATGTCAGAATCCATCTCGTGCCGAGAGAAACAGCACCGGATTCGGGGCAGTTCAGGGTTTTTGAATATTATGAAACAGAGCATTTACAAACGCTTTTGAAGCTGGATTTTTATAAAGGGCTGGAAGCCGGGCATCTGATTCGGAGGTGTGAACTATGCGGCAGGCTTTTTCTGCTGCAAAAGGGCTATCATACAAAATACTGCGATTCTCCGAATCCGGATAATCCGCGCTATTCCTGTGCGCAGCTCGGGTACCGGACGCGCGGCGTCAAAGAAACAGCAGCGGACAGTCCACTGACACAGGCGCTTTCCCGCTGCTATCAGCGCATCGACAAGGATAAAGCTCGCGGCGTCATCACGGCAGAGGAACAGCTGCGCCTGCGGGCAAAGGCGGAAGAGCTTTACCACGAAGCACGAACACAACCCGGTATGCCCTATGAAGCCTTCAACGAATCCCTGGCAACCAGGAATCTCTATCCGCTCTGCGGTGTACAGCGCAAAAGTAAGCCCGTAGGACGTCCACGAAAACAGAAATGAAGACGCTCTGCATGGAGGTGACAGCTTATGACGAACGAAGAACTGTACCGGCAATATCTCCGCGGCGACACGGAAGCCTTTGAGCGGCTCTATCTGCAAATGCAGGGATTCATCGCTTCTGTTGCAAAGGATGCAGCGCAGAGCTTTGGCTGCGCAGACAAGGAAATGCTGGACGAGCTGTGCGCCGAAGGCGCGTTAGAGCTTTGTGAACGCCTTTCCACCGGGGCGTATGACGAGAATCGTGGAAAACTGACCACATATCTGCATCCGTTTCTGCGCGGGAAGATGTATCGCTATTTGGAGGCGAACGTCGGTGCGGCGGTACTGCCAAAAGACGAAATGCAGCGCGTAAAGCAGGCACAGCGGCTGCACATGGAGGAGAAGGTTTCTCCGGGTGAAGTTGCACAGGCGCTCGGTGTTTCCGCAGAAAAAGCTGCGCAGTTGATCGGCTACGAAACGAATGCACTTTCTGTCTCTGCGCTTTCAGGAGACGATCCGGACGATGATCCGCTTGCGTGGCTGCTGCTCGACCAACACGCTCTCACGCCGGAACAGGCTGTTTACCGGCAGGTCTGCACGGAGGAACTGGAGCGGCTTTTTCACACACTCAGCGCGAAAGACCGCGCGATCCTCGGCCATACCTACGGCGTATTCGGCTACGAAAAGCTGTCCGCGGACGAGCTGGGCCTGCGTGAAATGCTCTCACCGGATGGCGTGACAAAAGCCAGAAAAGCTGCACTGGAGCGCCTGCGCAGCCGATACCCCTGCAGCGGCCTGCATCTCTGGCGGGATGTGTATCATGCACTGAAGGATATTTCAGATATCTGACAAATATACTGTTTCTCGACAGAGTCTTTGGTATTCAAAAAGAAAAGGGCCAGAGGAACTTCCTCTGGCCCCGATAATTTATTCGCGCAGATATGAAGTATTTATCAGCGGCATCTGTCTAAAAAAGCCCTCAAAAAGCTCTGAAGAGGGCAGCATGAAACAAATTTAAAATAGTCAAAAGATCCACTAAAAACTGTGGATCTTTTGCGCTGCAAGGGTATGATTGTGTGCCGGATTCTAAAGAAATCTGACATTTGCCCCGCCCATGCCGAGCGCGGTCTTGATGCCGATGCCGCTGTAATCTGCCCAGAGCAGGATGGCGCGCCACAACTCCGCCAACGGAACAGGAAGTCTGGAGTCCAGCGTAACCTTTCCGACAAATGCCGGAATATATACATTTTTTAGATGATATCGAACGGATTTCAATGCGTAATCGCGGATATAAATGCCGCTTTCCAGCATACACAGTGCGTCCGGGTCACAAAGCGGATATTCCTCACAAAAACTGTTCCAACGATTCACAAGACTTTGCAGAATCAGCTTTTCCTGTGGAAAAATCACATAGCGTCCGTTTTGCTTGAACGAAGCGGCACTCAGAAACTGAATTTCCGTGCACAAGGAAGTGGTCTGGCGCGCCTGTCGGATGATGTCTTCAAATTGAATCTCTGTTTTTGGCTGTTTGGAAACAACAGAAATTTCACCTGTGTGCAGGGAAATCGTTTCAATCGATTCTATAACCGGAGCAAATAGCTCAGACGCTCCCGTACTCAGAAGATGGATATTCCATATAGACGTATCCTTTTCTTTATCAAACGTTACGAACTGAGAAATCGGGTGGTCCTGCTGACTGTGAAGCGCTTCCGCTGCGGCAGAAGGAATCTGCGTCAGCAACCACGCATACAGCTTATAGCCATCCGACGGCATAAGCCGGGCGGACAGTTCTAACTGGTAAGTCGTTATCAAGAGAGCTTCACCTCGCACAGACCATATGGATACAATTCACCTTCGTAAAGCGCATATTTTATAGTTCTCGGCGAGATACCATCCGCGCGGTCTTCTTCGTGCCGGTGCTTGCGGAACGAGCGGCTCAGCTCATTGATTGCCGCTTGCAGTCCGTCCTTTTCGCCGAGGTATGGATATGTAAGCGTTTTGGAAAAGAAGCCCACGCCGCCGCCCAAAAAGAGCGTGTTGTCATAGGAAACTTCTGCCGCATGACGCGGCGCTGTAAAATGGCACAAATAGGTTTTCTCGTAGAAGCTGTCAAACGTCCGAACGCTGTTCATCAGGCTTTCTGCCGTAATTTTCTGATGCAATACCGACTGATCGAGCGTCAGTTTGAAATGAAGCTTCGTTCCGGGACGGATACACTCGCGGCAGAGGTTGATCTGGTGCGTCTGCCCATTCGGATCTGCATCTGTTTTACCGGCAAGGATCATGCAGGTGTCGCTGACCGGCAGGCTGTCCGAAATACTGAGGCCGCGCAGGATACTGTTCACTGCGTCATCCAGCACAGCGCCGTTCCGATCCTTCTTGAGTTTCAGCGTATGGAGATATGTCCCTTCCGGAAAGCCCTTGCGCGTATCGCCAAACGCAGAATGTGGAGAATTGTCCGAAAGAATCCAATCAGTAAGAATCGCGGTACGGAGCGCACCTTTTACACTGCTTCCGGGAACATAGACGCGGCCGTCTGCTCCGCGCACAAAGGCGTTGATTTCCTTCAGAGAATGCTCTGCGTCGAGCGCGTCTGCGGCAGCGATGCTGTAGCGGCTGACAGCGCGGATATCGTTCAGACTCAGGCAGCATTCTGCCGTGAGAAACCGGTAAAGATCCGTCTGCGCCCCCAGCATGAACTGTGTGTACTTATCTTCCAGCTTCCGTTCCAGCAGCAGATGAAAAAACTTTGTTTCATCTAACAGCATCACTTCGTCGCAGGATACTCTGGCAAAACGCGGCGTTAAAAAGACATATTCTTTTTTCACATAGCTTTTGCCGCTGCCAATAAAAACCGGAGCTTTGGCAGTCAGCGTCAGATCGAATACCTCCAGTTGTCCTTCGTGAATCATAACGATACCCCCAGCAGAACAGGAGCTGAATAGCGGTAGACAGGATGTTTTCCGCTTTCTCCGACGTTAAACAGGCCGCCGGAAAACTTCCGCTTCAAAACAGACCCCGCGGCAAGAAAATACTGCGTGTCCTTTTTCTGCGGCTCGGCTGCATAGGTTTCAGATTGAATAAAGCCGCCTCTGCGGGTCAGCTGATAATAGGCACCTTCTAAAACAGCTTCGAGGTCTTCCGTTTCGGGCAGCGCCGTCGTCAGCAGCAGATAAGAGTTGCTTTCCCGCGCAAGCGCGTCATGCAGCCACTCGGTCTGATCGTCGAATGGCTCGTCCAGAAAAATCACATCCTCGATTTCAAAAGAACCATATCCGGCGCTGGTCTTCCCGCCGATCCCGCTCATGCCGAGCAAACGGAGCAGCGTTTCATAATAGGGGCCGTCCTCCTCCGGGCAGCACAGCATGAACCACAGGCCGCAATCTTCAAAGAACCGGAACACGCCGACCTGATACGGGTTAGCGTCCTCACCGTCTGTAACAGCCGCTTTCGTGTAATCCTCATGCACGCCGAAGCCTTCCGCTGTTTCTGGAACAAATGCGGCCCCGCCGTGTACGGACACAGAAAATCGCTCAAAGGCATGCACCGGGAGCCAGCGCAGCTTTTTCATGGTCTTTCGCTGCCTTGCCGGAAGCTCCTCGGATGAGGGCGCATGGATAAAGGGCTTTGGAAGATAGAATGTATCGCCGCAGTAAGGCATGGCGTCGGAAAGCGTCAATTTCCCGCGCCGGACGGCTTCACAGAGCCGTGTCACGCCTGCTTCACCTTCTGCGTGCAGAGCAGTATGGCAAAGCGCTGAGAAGAGCGTATCGGCGCGGAAGGTTTCTTCCGATGCGTAGAGCGACATTGCAGCGTCGGACAATCCGAAGTGGACAGGTGCGGTGAACCGGAGACTAAACAGAAAACAACTCATAGTTTGCAACCTCCTCAAAGAGGCCAGTCAGAGAAGCTGTATTTGCGTCACAGGCAACACCGGTCAGGCGGAAGTTCGTGAAGCTGACTCTGCCGCTGCCGCGTGAACCATGTCCGCCGAGATAGTCCAATTGCAGCAGCTTCATGCCCTTTGCAAGCAGCGCCAGATCCTTCTCCGCCTCCGACATACCGGAAAACTCATAGACGATATTCACGCCGAAACTGGTTCCCGGCACGACGCGCTCGATCTGGCGCGGATTTGCAACAGAATTGATCCGGTTGATGGC
>PPYF01028771.1_pt1 | contig 10745 bp, 10 predicted proteins | sample 1559871 | NCBI WGS metagenome assembly PPYF01 (sample SAMN08240021, study PRJNA423297) | Human gut metagenome, whole genome shotgun sequencing project.
CAGGGCTTTCCGCAGAAATAGGGATTTATTGCCTTAATTTAAACTCGAAAAAGTCCTAAAGGACTTTTTCGACACTCTATATAACAGGATAAACAACTATTTCCCAAAACATATCTCATATTGACGGCAAACCCTTGACAAACAGGGGTGTTTTAACTATTATTAGTCTATATGTATCAAATGCGATTATCGGGAGGAGTATTCCTCGGTATCCAAAAGAGAGCTGTGTCCGAAGGCTGAAAGACACGGCGGGAAATACCGCGGATGAATGTAGCCCGTCAGCAGTTCCGGTGAGAAAGAATCATTAGCCGGAAACGTCGGCCGCGTTAAGGCCAAGAGCCGTATTGTTATACGGGAATTAAGGTGGTACCGCGGACTTTCGCCCTTTTAGTGGCGCAAGTCTTTTTTATTATATAACTGCGGATTTTTTAATCACGGAAAGGAAAGATATAATGATCCACGAACTTGAAAAGACATACGATCCGAGTATCGAAGAACGCATTTACGGCAAATGGCTTGATAAAAAATATTTTCATGCCGAAGTCGATAAGTCAAAAAAACCTTTTACAATAGTTATGCCGCCCCCGAATATCACAGGCAAGCTCCATATGGGACATGCCCTTGACAATACTCTTCAGGACATTCTTATCCGCTGGAAAAGGATGAGCGGCTATAACGCTTTATGGGTTCCCGGAACGGATCACGCCTCCATTTCCACCGAGGTAAAGATCGTTCAGAAAATGGCAGAGGAAGGCCTTACAAAAAACGATATAACCCGTGAGCAGTTCCTTGAGAGAGCATGGGCCTGGAAAGAGGAGTACGGTTCGGAAATACTTATGCAGCTCAGAAAGCTCGGCTCAAGCTGCGACTGGGACAGAGTGCGCTTCACAATGGACGAGGGATGCTCAAAGGCCGTTCTTGAGACGTTCATCCGCCTCTATAACAAAGGCTATATCTACAGGGGAGAAAAGCTCATAAACTGGTGCCCTAAATGCCAGACAACAATTTCCGACGCGGAAGTCAACCATGTCGATATGGCCGGACATTTCTGGCACATAAAATATCCCATCGCCGGAACGGACGATTTCCTTGAGCTTGCCACCACACGTCCGGAAACCATGCTCGGAGATACGGCCGTTGCCGTTAATCCCGCGGACGACAGATATAAGCATCTCATCGGAAAGACGGCTGTTCTGCCCATCGTCAACAAGGAAATTCCCATCATAGGCGATTCCTACGTTGATATGGAATTCGGTACAGGCGTCGTTAAAATAACACCCGCCCACGACCCTAACGACTATGAGGTGGGCGAACGCCATAACCTTCCTAAGATAAACGTATTCAACGATGACGGAACGATCAACGCCAACGGCGGAAAATACGAGGGTATGGACAGGTACGAGGCAAGGAAGCTCATTGTTAAGGAACTTGAGGATCTGGGGCTTCTTGTACGCGTTGAGGACATTACTCACTCCGTAGGCGTGCATGAAAGATGCAATGAGGTCGTTGAGCCTATGATAAAGCTCCAGTGGTTCGTAAGGATGGACGAGCTGGCAAAGCCCGCCATAGAGGTATACAAAAACGGAACGCTCCGCTTCATACCCGACCGCTTCGGAAAGGTGTATATGCACTGGCTTGACAACATACGAGACTGGTGCATATCACGTCAGCTCTGGTGGGGTCACAGAATACCGGCTTATTACTGCCAGAAGTGCGGACATATAGAAGTTACAAAGGATCCTTCAGGCCTTGTATGCTCAAAGTGCGGAGGAACGGAGTTCAAGCAGGACGAAGATACCCTTGACACCTGGTTCTCATCGGCTCTGTGGCCTTTCTCAACCCTCGGATGGCCCGACGACACGGAGGAACTCAAGCATTTCTATCCTACGGACACAATGGTAACGGGATATGACATAATATTCTTCTGGGTAATAAGGATGGTATTCTCCGGTCTTGAGCAGATAGGCGAATGTCCTTTCCACGACGTCCTTATCCACGGACTTATCCGTGACGACCAGGGACGTAAATTCTCAAAGAGCCTCGGAAACGGAATCGACCCCATCGACGTTATAGATAAATATGGCGCCGATGCCCTCCGTCTTATGCTTGTTACCGGAAACGCTCCCGGAAACGATATGCGTTTCTATTGGGAGAGACTTGACGATTGCAGAAACTTCAACAACAAGCTGTGGAACGCTTCACGTTTCGTGCTTATGAATCTTGAGGACGAGAAGGACGATGACAGGCTCCTTTATCTTACAAGCGCCGACAAATGGATACTCAGCAAGGTAAATACCCTTACAAAGGAAGTTACCGATAACCTCACATCCTATGAGCTCGGCCTTGCCGCTCAGAAGATCAGGGATTTCCTCTGGGATGAATACTGCGACTGGTATATAGAGATGGTTAAACCCCGTCTTTACAACAAGGAAGACAGCACAAGGGACGCGGCTTTATGGACGCTTAAGACTGTGCTCATAAACGCTCTCAAGCTCCTTCATCCGTTTATGCCGTTCATAACGGAGGAGATATTCACCCATCTCCAGAGTGACGAGGAAACAATAATGCTTTCCGCATGGCCCGAGTACAAGGCTGAATGGAATTTCACCGAAAACGAGGCCGAGATCGATCTTATCAAGGAAGCCGTAAGAGCCATAAGAAACATAAGAGCGGAAATGAATGTTGTGCCGAGCAAAAAGGCGAAGGTATATGTTGTTACATCTGACAGCGCCATTGCCGATGTGTTTGAAAGAAGCGAGGTATTCTTCAAAACCCTTGCTTACGCTTCCGAACTTGTTATCCAGGAAGGCAAGGACGGCATAGATTCCGACGCTGTATCAGCGGCCATCCCCGGAGCTACGCTTTATATGCCATTCGCCGAGCTTGTGGACATCGGCAAGGAAATAGAACGCCTTACAAAGGAGCGCGACAAAATGCTTAAGGAGGTTGAGCGAGTTGAGAAGAAGCTCGCTAACCAGGGCTTCATAGCAAAGGCTCCCGCCAATGTAATAGAAGAAGAAAAGGCTAAGGGAGTAAAATATAAAGAGACTCTCAAGCAGATTGAGGAAAGACTTGAGACGCTTAAAAAATAATAATCAGCAAAACAATAATCAATAAAAATAAACCGGGTGGCAGAGTATTAAAGCCATCCGGTTTTTGATTTATGGTTTTTATTTCATTTTTCTAAGCACGTCAACGCCTATGAACACGGATACCACAAAGGATATTACGTCCGCCGCGGACTGGGTGCATTCTATGCCGGTAAGCCCGAACGCCGCCGAAAGAATATACAGGCAGGGAATGAAAAACAGGAACTGTCTTGACGTGGCAAGTATGGACGCCCTTACCGTATATCCTATGGTCTGGGTGAGCATATTGCATATCGTTACCCATCCGAGAAGCGGGAAAGTAAGGCACTGCCAGCGGAGAGTCCTGACGCCTATCTCGATTACATCCGGGTCGTCCCTGAATGCCGCCACAAGATTTGGAGCGAACACAACGCCGAGCGCGGCGAAAATAATAAGCGCAATGAGGGATGATTTAACGCAGAAGCTGACGCCTTTTTTAACCCTGTCATATTTTTTCGCTCCGAAGTTGAAGCCGCATACGGGCTGGAATCCCTGTCCATAGCCGAGCATCGCGGAAAAGGCGAAGTTTACTATCCTTTGTACTACTGTCATAGCCGCTATCGCCGCGTCTCCGTATATTCCGACGGCATGGTTCAGGAATACGAACGAAAGGCTGTTGCAGCCCTGCCTGAACAGAGACGGGAGTCCGCCCCTGAGTATCTCCTTTACATAATGGAGATTGAATCTTACGTTTTTTATGCTTAGAGGTATGCTCTTTTTATTGGTGAACACAACAAGTATGACAAAGCTGATCAACTGGCTCAGCGACGTGGCCATTGCCGCTCCGGCGACGCCAAATCTAAAGGCGAATATGAATACCGGGTCAAGGACTATATTCAAAATACCGCCGGTCATTATTCCGATCATTCCGTAAAAGGCGTTGCCCTGGAACCTGAGCTGATTATTCAGAGTGAACGAAGCCGTCATTATCGGCGCTCCGAAAAGTATGTAGAACATATAATCAAGGGCGTAGGGACGAATGGTGTCCGTGGCTCCAAGAGCCGTTACAAGGGGGCCGCTGAAAATAAGGCCGAAAGCCATTATAAGGAATCCTCCGATAAGCGACCAGAAAAATCCGGTCGAAGCCATTTCGTTGCATTCCTTCACCTTTTGGGCTCCCATCTGCCTTGCCATATAATTTCCCGAGCCATGTCCGAAAAGGAAGCCGACCGCCTGTATAAGCGTCATCAGCGGGAAAATAACGCCGACGGCTCCCGTTGCGCTGGTGCCGATCTTTCCGACAAAGTATGTGTCGGCCATATTGTATATGGATGTGATAAGCATGCTGGCTATTGTAGGCACCGCAAGCTCCAGTATAAGTTTATCCACCGGTTCCTCGGTCATTTTTTTGAATTTCGCGGCCTGAAAATCCTCGCTCATAGCCGCCGTGGAACTTTTGCTCATTTATAACTCCTCTTTTCACGGCCGTTAGGCCATTTTATTCTCTGTTAAATATTTTATCACATATTTAACATTGCAGACTCCGCACTTTATAATTTTTAATGTTTTTTTGCCGGAACACGGATAGACAAACAGTATGCGCATAACGTCATCAAAAGCGGGACAGTCTGTTTGGGCATAACAAAGCGCCGAATAATAATCCGGACTCAGCATCATATAAACAGATAGGGCGTGCCAAAAAGCAGACCAATTATTATGCCGGCAAGTATGTCCGACGGATAATGAACTCCGGAAAGGAGCCTGGAAACGGCCACGAAAACAGAAACGGCCAGCCCGGCGGCTCCCAGATAAGGATGTATGTAGAACAGAGCCATTGTTATTACAAATGAGCTGGAGCAGTGCAGGCTTGGGAAACTGTGGCCGCTGGAGTGCTTTTCAAGAGGCGTAACGTCAAGCACGTCAAACGGGCGGGGACGGTCTATTTTATTCCTGAACTTTGTCACAAGCAGCAGCTCGACAAGGGGACAGGCCGCGAAGGCGAATATCCTCGGATCCAGCGTTAAAACGAGTATGGGCATCATTCCGTAAAAAAGCACCATCATAATTTTGGGCGACAGGTCGTTGACAACTATGACTGGTTTATGGAGAGACGGATGACTTTTCACAAAGTTATATATACTTAAATATATTTTTGCATCCAAACAAATTTTTTCTGACAAAAAAATCACCTCGGGAAATAACTATTTCTGATGATAGCATATTTTCCGAGGTTTTTAAATGTTTTTCTTTTTGTCGGACAGCCCGAGTATATAGTCGGCCGAGACATGGTAGTATTCACAGAGCGTTATAAGGTGCCTTATCGGCAGCTCGTTTGCGCCCCGTTCGTATCTGGCGTACATTGTCTGGGACGTGCCGAGGATCTCCGCTATTTCCGCCTGGGTCTTGTCGCTGTCCTCCCTCAAGTTTCTTATTCGCTGAACATAGTCCGCCTTATAGCCTGCCATTTCGCCCACCCCTTTATTTGATGGTATCATTTAATTTCGATTATTATTGACTTTAGTAAATATATTTACTAAAATTATTAGTAAATATATTTATTAGGATGTGAGCGAATGAAAAAACGTATGGTTATGGTAATAATTGTTTTATTGTTGTTTTGCCTGTTTTTACGCTTAAGGGCGGAGAAATTTGACATAATCGTTCCGGACAGAATAGAAATAGCTGCCGGAGAGGCTTTCTGCGTGGACGATTTCGTGGAGATCAAAGGAAATAAAAGAGGCGTAACGCTGGAATACAGGGACGACATAGATATAAATTCTCCGGGAACATATACATTGGACATAATAGCGGAGAAAAACGGCGAGACGATAGAAAAAACGGCAACGGTTGTCATTATGGGATAAAATAAGAGCTCACTCATATTTTAGCGGAGTGAGCCCGAATTATATATAATTTATTTATTTCAGAAACGGCGAGCCGTTCTTTTCCACGGCCATCGCTATTTTTTCCGGAGTTATGGGAAGCTCCCTGAACCTTTCGCCGGTGGCGTTATAAACGGCGTCGGCTATGGCGGGGGCGGAGGTGTTTATGACTACCTCTCCGATGGACTTGGCTCCGAAGGGGCCTTCTTCCTCGTAACTGCTTTCAAAGACGACGTCTATATGCCCGATGTCAAGCCTTGAAGGTATTTTATACTGCATAAACGAGTTTTCAAGCACATGGCCGCTGCCGTCGTAGGTAACGTTTTCCGTAAGAGCCATTCCTATGCCCTGAACTATGCCACCCTCGGCCTGTACTCTTGCGAGATTTGTGTTGACGGGCGTTCCGCAGTCCACGGCCGCGGCGTAGTTTATGACCTTCACCTCTCCGGTCTCAAGGTCGGTCTCAAGCTCCACGGCTCCGACAATAAACGGCGGTGGAGAAATGGATGAGCTGTGGGAATCGGAAGCGATAAGGGCAAGATTGTTGTCCGTGGTGGAAGCCTCCGCCAGCTCAAACAGAGAAACAAATTTTCCGTCTTTTTTGCATATTACCTGTTCGCCGTTAAATTCAGCGTCCTCCGTTTCGCATCCAAGCATTCTCGCTCCAAGGGCAATGATCTTTTCCCTCAGACTGCGGGCGCAGTTTTCCACGGCCTTTCCTGTCAGATAGGTGGTTCTTGAGGCGTAGGAGCCGGAATCATAGGGAGAGGTGTCGGTATCGGCGGGAGGTACGTTTATCATATCGCAGTCACATTCCAGTACCTCAGCGGCTATCTGGGCAAGAATGGTGTCGCAGCCCGTGCCCATATCGCCGGCCCCGTGAAGAAGCGTGTAAAATCCGCCTTCTTCCAGCTTTATTATGGCTGAGCCGACGTCTATGTTCGTTATTCCAGAGCTTTGCATGGCCATAGCCGTTCCGACGCTTCTGACCTTTGTTCCGCCCATATATTTTACGGGATATTTGTTGTCCCAGTCTATCATTTTTCTTACCCTTGCCAGACACTTGTCCAGGGCGCAGCTCGTGTTGAGCTGGTCATAGTAGGCGGGCATAATGTCGCCCTCGTGAACCATATTCTTTTCTCTTATGTCCATCGGATCCATATCAAGGGCATGGGCAAGCTCATTTACGGCCGACTCCACGGCAAAAATACCCTGGGTGGCTCCGTAGCCTCTGTAAGCGCCCGCTGACATTACGTTTGTATATACAACGTCGCAGCGGAAACGGTAGGCCTCTGTCCTGTATATTGGTATGGATTTGTGTCCCGAAAGGCCGACGGTCGTGGGGCCGTGCTCTCCGTAGGCGCCTGTGTTGGAAAGCGTATAGAGATCTATGGCGCGGATTTTGCCGTCCTTTGACGCTCCCACACGAACATGGAGCTCCATTTCGTGACGTGGCGATGAGGCCGTCATACATTCCTCACGGGTGAAAACAATCATGGAGGGCTTTTTTGTTTTCCATGTGACAAAGGCGGGATATATTTCGGACACGGAGGTCTGTTTCGCTCCGAATCCTCCGCCGATACGGGGCTTAGACACATGCACTTTGGAATTGGGTATGCCCAGGGCGGCGGCTATTATTTTTCTGCAGTGAAAAACGATCTGGGTGGAGCTGACTACGTTCAGCCTGCCCATGGCGTCTATTGAGCACCATGTGCAGAACGGCTCCATCATACACTGCTGATTGGACTTTGTATGGTATGTCCTGTCGATGACAACGTCGCAGCCTTTGAGAACTTCGTCCACGTCTCCGTTTGAGGATTCGCTGTGGGAGCAAAGATTCCTCATCCTATCCGCTCCAAGAGGACAGAGAAGCTCCCAGTTATCCTCCGGATGGACAACGACAGGATTATCCAGGGCTTTATGGAAGTCAAGAACGGGCTCCAGCACCTCATAATCCACTTTTATAAGGGAAAGCGCCTTGTTTACGCATTTTTCATCCCTTCCGGCAACAATGGCGGCCACATCGCCGACATGACGCATGTGGCGGTCAAGGATGAGCCTGTCAAACGGGCTGGTATTTGGATATGTCTCTCCGGCAAGGGTAAAACGTCTGCTGTCCTGCGGCACGTCTTTCCAAGTGAAAACGGCTTCCATACCGTCCACCTTCATGGCGGCGGAAAAGTCGATATCCCTAATTATCGCGTTGGCGTATTTTGAACGGAGTATTTTAACGACAAGGCAGTCCTTGGGGGCAATGTCCTGAGTATAGACCGGTTTGCCCGAAAGAAGCTGTTCGGCGTCCTTTTTTCTTATCGGTTGGTTTACGGATCTCATTTGCTATTCTTCCTTTTCAAAAATTCCTGTATGCCCCTGAGCTGTCCCTCGTATCCAGAACAGCGGCAGAGATTGCCCGCCAGATATTCCTTTATTTCATCTTCCGACGGCGATGGGTTATCTCTCAAAAGGGCGATGGTGTTCATAATAAATCCGGGATTACAGAAGCCGCACTGCTCTGCTCCCTGATCGGCTATGAACTCCGTAAACTCCCGGGCCTCATCCTGAAGCCCCTCCAGAGTGTCCACCTTCCTGCCGTCGGCTCTTACGGCCAGAACGGAGCATGACAGCACCGGTTTATCGTCCATCAGCACGGTGCAAAGGCCGCAGTTGGATGTTTCGCAGCCTCGCTTTACGCTCAGGCATCCGTTTTCGCGGAGAAAGTCTATAAGAAGCATATCGCAGGCAATATCGCGGCTTATTTTTTTACCGTTTAATATAAGCGTTATCAGCATTTTTCTCCACCTCCCAGATCATTATAGGCGCGTTTGGCGAAAACACGCACAAGATGGGTCCTGTAGTCGGCTCCGGCACGGAGGTTGCTCCTTGTCTCTATGGCTTCTGCGGCCTCGCCGGCAAGGCTTGCGGCGGAAGAGATCTCCGAAAGCTCTTTTTCAAAAATCATCGCTCGGCCAGGCCTCGCTCCGAAAACAAGTTTCAGTTTGTCTCCTGTTTTCGCGGCGGCGCAGTTGAGCACGGCAAAATCCGTTCGGGAGTTCCTTACGGAATAATATCTAAGGTCGAGGGCAGTCTTTTTGATTATGAGCCTGACGAGTATGTCCCTGTCAGGTTTCATGCCTATAAATTCGGACAGGGGGATTATACCTCCTTTATGGAGCTCCACAAAGCTGTCCATGGCGGCAAATACCGTCAGCACATCGGAAAAACCGTATCTGCCGTATATGCTTCCTCCGACGGTGGCCAGATTCCTGAACTGCACGCCGACAATGGAGCGAAGAGCCTCCCTCACGGCGCCGCAGGAGTATCTTTCAAGCCCGGGGTGAAGCTCAAGCTCTCTGAGAGGAGTCATACATCCGATTATAAATTCATCCTCATTTTCCTCGATACCGTCAAGCCCAAGATCCGACAGGTCTATGAGTTTATTGATATTAAGCCTTGACATTTTAAGCCACAGCATTCCTCCGACAACACGGTTGGAGCGGATTTGGTTCAGCTCCCACGCTTCATCAAGGCTTTTTGCTTTTACATATTCTCTGGCAGTAAACATTCTGATACCTCTTTAACTATCTGATTTTTTCACTATTTTTTAGTTTAACATATCAAAACGTGGTTGGCAACGAATAAGACCGCCTTTAGTGAGGATTTTAAAGAAAATAGGCGGAATATGTCTCGGACTGGCTGGAAATAAAGTAAATAATGGGAAAAAATAAAAAATTGCGTTCAAAAAGAAAAAATCCGCCCATAATAAGCGCATTTTCGACCGTGGGAAATGATAATGTAAAAAAGGCTCCCGGTTTTATTCGGGAGCCCGGTATGCTTTCAGCAAGCCTTTTGCTCAAGTCTCAGCCTGTCGGCGATAAGGGCGATGAACTCGCTGTTGGTCGGCTTGCCCTTATGATTGTTAACAGTGTATCCGAAAAGGGAGTCTATGGCGTCTATTTTGCCCCGGCTCCAGGCGACCTCAATGGCGTGGCGGATAGCTCTTTCAACCCTTGACGGAGTAGTGTTGCACTTTTTGGCGATGGCGGGGTAGAGCTCCTTTGTGATGTAGTTCAAAACATCCATGTCATTGACTGACATGATTATTGCCTCTCGCATATAGTGGTAGCCTCTGATGTGAGCGGGAACTCCTATTTCGTGCAGTATATTCGTGACCTTTGACTCAAGGTCATAGGCCGCGGATCTATCCGAGCTTCCGGGCTGCACAACGGCTTTCATATTTCCGCCTTCGCCGCCTTTGGAATATTTGAGCTGTCGAATGCGAACCACGAGGGCGTCCATGTCAAAGGGCTTGACGATGTAATATTCCGCGCCAAGCTCAATGGCTCGCTGGGTGATCTTTTCCTGATTTATGGCCGAAAGCATTATGCATATCGGCTTTTTAAGGCTGTCGGCGTGTTTTTGCAGTTTCTCAAGAACCCCAAGCCCGTCAAGGCGTGGCATTATGCTGTCGATGACAGCTATATCCGGCTTAAGCTCCCTTATTTTGTTGAACGCGTCTATACCGTCGTGAGCCGTGGCGACGACCTCTATATCCTCCTGTTTATTGAGATATGCGCTGACTACGTCGCAGAAGTCCTTGTTGTCATCGGCAAGCAGCAGTCTGATTTTAGTCTGATTCAAAGTGATCCCTCCCGTGAATATTCTTTATTATATTGTAAAATATTAGTAAATATGTAATTAATTTACAGTCAAGTACATTATAGTCGAGACGAGGGGATTGTGCAATATGCTGCACCGAAAAATATGGCAAAAATTTCCGACAGACGATGGCATAAAT
>PPYF01028772.1_pt1 | contig 10744 bp, 8 predicted proteins | sample 1559871 | NCBI WGS metagenome assembly PPYF01 (sample SAMN08240021, study PRJNA423297) | Human gut metagenome, whole genome shotgun sequencing project.
GGTGGCAATAGCGTTAGGGATCCACCTCTTCCCATTCCGAACAGAGAAGTTAAACCTAACCACGCCGATGGTACTGCGAGAGTGGGAGAGTAGGTAACCGCCCCCTATCAGCCCCGTCAGAGAGACATTCTCCGACGGGGCTTTCTTTTTTATATATGGCTTTTGAAGAGTGATAAAAAAGATCAAGCAAACCTCTGGATTTGCTTGATCTTAATAAGCTGTGGTGAATGTTGATGTATAATCAGAATTTGTTTTTCTTCAAAAAATCATAGTAGACTTTTGAGAAATATTCAGCTGACTCACGTGGATATCTTATATCAGTGAACACTTGCGCAAGGGTTTCTTTGTTATTCTCGTCTACAAAATGCTGAGACTCGGTTTCGATCTGCTTGTACCATTCTCTGATTTCATCATCTGTTGCATCTTTGTATGTTTCTTCGTGTAAGATTGACATAACGGGAAGTCGTGTGGTCGGAGAAGCAATATCATCAGAGGTAGGAACGCCTAATGTTATGGTTGTTACGGGCACGACACGTTCAGGCAGTTCTAAAACTTCAGATATCTGCGGAGCATTGTATGTGGTAGTGCCAAGATAGCATGTGCCGTAGCCCTCCATCTCTGCTATGGTGCAGAATTGCTGGGCAAAAAGGCTTGTATCAATAATTGCTGCTACAAATGACTGGAAGTTATTGAATCCGGGAACAGCATTGTTTAATCTACACCAATGTTCGAAACGGCGGAGGTCAATACAAAATGTAAGGACAGCCGATGCTCCACACACAGATGGTTGATTGAAGTGTGCTGGGGCGAGCCTTTGCTTATTATCTTTATCACGGGTGATTATTACGCTGTACCACTGCATATTTCCGGTGTTAGGAGCATGGGCTGCAGCTTCGAGCATTGTTTTTATCTGCGCCAAGGGGATCTCTGTGTCTTGATATTTTCTTACCGTATGGCGATTATTAAAGTAATCAAATGCTGACATGTTTAAAGAATTTTATTTTTGCAAAGTTAACTAAAAATGTAAATAATTCGTTCTAAAAAATATTTCTTTTTATTTGAAAACTTAAAAAACTTGGTGTATCTTTGCAGCCATTATGGAACAAGAAAATTACACTTTTGAAGAAGCTTACGAAGCTTCAAAAAAGTATTTTGACGGAGACGAATTGGCTGCCCGTGTATGGGTCAACAAGTATGCTTTAAAGGATTCATTCGGGCATTTATTCGAGCTTACGCCTGATGATATGCATCATCGCATAGCTTCTGAGATAGTCAGAATAGAGGAAAAGTATCCTGAACCCATGTCGCATGACGAGGTGTTTGAGCTGCTTCGCAATTTCAAATACATAGTACCGCAGGGCAGCCCTATGACGGGTATAGGAAACAACTATCAGGTAGGTTCACTGTCCAATTGCTTTGTAATCGGCCTTGACGGTAACCCAGACTCCTATGGAGGTGTGATAAGGATAGATGAGGAACAAGTGCAGTTGATGAAACGCCGTGGAGGTGTTGGCCATGACTTGTCGCATATACGTCCCAAGGGAACACCTGTGAAAAACTCAGCCCTTACATCTACCGGTCTTGTACCGTTTATGGAACGATACTCCAATTCCACGCGTGAGGTGGCTCAGGATGGTCGCCGAGGAGCATTGATGATGACTGTGTCAATCAAACATCCCGATTCTGAGGCTTTCATAGACGCAAAAATGACCGAGGGCAAGGTGACGGGTGCCAATGTTTCGGTGCGCATAGATGACGATTTTATGAAAGCAGCCGAAGCCGGTGTGCCTTATACACAGGCATTTCCTGTTGATGCTGCCGAACCTGCAATCACCAAGGAGATTGATGCACGTGCCTTGTGGCAGAAAATAATTCATAACGCATGGAAGTCGGCAGAGCCAGGTGTATTATTCTGGGATACCATCACTCGTGAATCGCTCCCTGACTGCTATTCTGACCTGGGTTTCAGGACCATATCAACTAATCCGTGCGGCGAAATACCTCTGTGCCCCTACGATTCATGCCGTCTGTTGGCGATTAATCTCTACAGCTACGTGAGGAATCCGTTCACTCCTCAGGCAGAATTTGACTTTGAGCTTTTCAGAATCCATGTTATCAAGGCTCAAAGGATAATGGATGATATCATCGACCTCGAAATGGAAAAGATTGACTGCATCCTTGAAAAAATAGATTCAGACCCTGAATATGAAGAGGTAAAATCAACGGAACGTAATCTTTGGAGTAAAATCAAGACCAAGACAGCTAAGGGCCGTCGTACCGGAGTTGGAACAACTGCCGAAGGCGATATGCTCGCGGCTATGGGTTTGAAATACGGCACTCCTGAAGCCACCGATTTCTCAGAGTCAGTTCACAAGGCTCTTGCAATCGCTGCTTATACATCCTCAGTAGACCTTGCACGTACACGCGGCGCATTCGAAGTATTCGACTACAAGCGTGAGGAAAATAATCCATTCATGCAGAGAGTGGCTGCAGCAAGCCCTGAGCTGTATGAGGACATGAAGAAATATGGTCGACGCAACATAGCTTGCCTCACTATCGCACCAACAGGAACTACGTCATTGATGACACGTACCACTTCAGGTATCGAACCGGTATTTATGCCGGTGTACAAACGTCGTCGCAAGGTCAATCCCGGTGATCCCGATGTGCGGATTGACTATGTTGACGATACCGGAGATGCCTTTGAGGAATACATTGTCTATCATCCTAAATTCATTGAGTGGATGAAGATTGAAGGACTTGAGGTTAAGGATACTTATACTCAGGAAGATATTGATGCACTTGTAGCCCGTTCACCGTATGCAGGCGCAACGGCAAACGACATTGACTGGCTTGAAAAGGTGCACATGCAGGGACGCATTCAGAAGTGGGTCGACCACTCGATTTCTGTTACAATCAATCTCCCATCGGATGTCTCAGAAGATGTCGTAAACAAGCTTTATCTCGAAGCATGGAAGTCGGGCTGCAAGGGATGCACTGTTTACCGAGACGGTTCTCGTTCAGGTGTTCTTGTAGCTATGCAGGAAAAGAAAAAAGCATCGGAAAGCGCTCCTGCGACTGCCGGATTTCCGGAACACCACGTCACCAAGCGTCCCATAGAACTTGAAGCGGACGTTGTGCGTTTCCAGAATAACAAGGAAAAGTGGATTGCCTTTGTAGGCTTGCTGGATGGCAAACCCTATGAGATATTTACCGGTCTTGCGGACGACGAGGAAGGTATATTCTGTCCGAAGTCAGTATCGCACGGCAAAATAATCAAAGCGGTTGCTCCTGACGGTTCAAAGCGTTATGACTTCCAGTTTGTAAACCGTCGCGGTTATAAGACCACTATTGAAGGCTTGTCGGACAAATTCAATCCAGAATACTGGAATTATGCGAAGCTGATTTCAGGTGTGCTTCGCTACGGCATGCCTATTGACCAGGTTTTGAAGCTTGTAGGTGGCCTTGAACTCAATTCGCAGAGCATCAATACTTGGAAAATGGGAGTAGAGCGTGCCTTGAAGAAATACCTTCCCAACGGAACACAAGCTTCCGGACAACGCTGCCCCAACTGCGGCAACGAGTCCCTGGTGTATCAGGAAGGTTGTCTTATCTGCACTTCATGCGGAACCTCGAAGTGCGGTTAACTGTGAAATAAATCCTCCTAAAATAAAATGGATTGCATCTTTGGTGGTGCAATCCATTTTTTTATTTTTCTTGTCCTCGCTTAATTAGGAGAATCATTTTTACAGCCAGGTCGAAGGCTATGATTTTCGCATTCCCGTTTAAAATCGTGTCATTGCGCGCTGCATCGAAAGTAGCAAATATATGTTCTACATTTACGACATTGATAAATGGTGAAAACTTTACGCTGAATGCCATTTCTTCAGGAGAGAGAGCTATGAGACGCCTGTCGCCTATGTTCAGTATGAAATTTTCCCGGACCATGTGGGCGCAATAATCATAGAAACGTATTGAGCCTTCTCGACCGAGAGCAGCAACATCTTCACTCCATTTTCTTAGGTCGCCTACTTTTCTTAGCCACGCCAGCCTCATAAGCTGCATGAACAGCTCAAGAAACTGTATCTTTTTTTTATCCGTATCAATAAGCCTTAACGCTGCCGAGGCATTGCCTTCCGACAAAGCAGCGATGCTTATGGCTGCATCCTCGCTTACAGAATATAATGAGGATAAAATGCCGCTTATCTCTTCATCAGAATACCGTCTTACCGAGATTCGTTGAGTACGCGAATATATTGTAGGAAGTATTGCCCTGGGATTGTCTGATGTCATTATGAACAATGTATCGGCATGAGGTTCCTCAATGAGTTTGAGCAGCTTGTTGGCTGCCGCTTCCTGCAGGCGTTCAGGCAGCCACATCAACACAATCTTATACTTTGACTGACGCGCAGTAAGGTTTAGTCTCCTGAGTAGTTCTGCCGCCTCGTCAACATATATTACTGGTTGACCGTTAGGATTGCCGAGGAGTGAGAGCCACCGGTCGAAATCCATGAAAGGTGAATCGTGCAGGTATTGTTTCCATTTCGGAGCATAATCATCGCTGATAGTGGTCTGCCCGCTTTTCTTTTTTAAAACCGGAAAAGAGTAGAAGGTGTCGATATGGTTAAACTTGTCGTGTTGAATGCATGAAGCGCATTTACCGCAAGAATCGCCATCGGGAGTGCGGTTGGTACAATGAATATAGTTTGCTAAAGCTCGTGCTAGCGCAAATTTTGCGCTTCCCTGGGGGCCTTCCAGCAACAAGGCGTGCGGCATATGGCCTTGGTCGACCATTGCTCTCAGACGGTTTTTCACGTCTTCATGACCGGGAATGTCGGCAAATCTCATGGATGCTTCTTCTCGTTTTTAACTACATATTCGCGTACCTGCTGGAAAAGCCTTGTGGCAAATACGAAGTCGTTCAATGCCTTGTTGCTTGTGGTGTAAATCTGTGTCATGTCGCCGACCCATTCACGGTAGCCCTTATTGATGAAAATGATGTTTTCACCGATTCCGAGTACCGAGTTCATATCATGCGTATTTATCACAGTAGTGATGTTATATTCATGAGTGATGTCACTGAGCAGCTCGTCAATCACAATGGATGTCTTAGGGTCAAGCCCAGAATTAGGTTCGTCGCAGAAAAGATATTTAGGGTTAAGGGCTATGGCACGTGCTATGGCAACGCGCTTCTGCATACCTCCGGAGATTTCTGAGGGATATTTGTTTTCGGCACCTTTCAGGTTGACTCTTTCCAGACAGAACATGGCACGGTCGTGCATTTCCTGATAAGAATCGTTGGTGAACATCTTTAACGGAAACATAACATTGCCCAGCACGGTCTCGGAATCGAAAAGAGCTGAACCTTGGAAAAGCATTCCGATTTCCTTGCGGAGCTCTTTCACCTGGTTTTGGTTCATATCGAGCAGATTGCGTCCATCGAATAGAATCTCGCCCTTGTCGGGTCTGAGCAAGCCTACAAGGCTTTTCATAAGTACGGTTTTACCCGAACCGCTCTGTCCGATAATAAGGTTGGTCTTGCCGGTGTAGAATTGTGCGTTCACATCGTGAAGCACAGTCTTATCGTCGAAAGATTTGGTTACATTCTTAACTTCAATCATTGCAGCAAGAGTTTAGTGAGAATTACATCGAAAAGCAGAATCAGAATGCTTGAGGCAACCACGCCGTTGGTAGATGCCTTACCTACGTCAAGAGCTCCGCCCTTAACGTAATATCCGTAGAACGAAGCAACCGAGGCTATGATGAATGCGAATACGACACTTTTGATGAGGCCATACCAAACATACCATTCCTGGAACAAAGCCTGTAGACCGTAGACATATCTCGATACGGTGATAAGATCGGTGAAGATGGCCACAAGCCAGCCCCCTATGAGCGAAGTCGCCATACATATGATTACCAGGGCCGGCATGAACAATACGAAGCCCAGGATTTTCGGTAAAACGAGGAAGTTGGCCGAGTTGACACCCATAATTTCGAGAGCGTCAATCTGCTCGGTCACACGCATGGTTCCGATTTCAGAGGCAATATTAGAGCCTACCTTACCTGCAAGAATAAGGCACAGAATAGAGTTTGAGAATTCGAGCAATACAATATCGCGTGTGGCAAGACCTACGGAGTAAGCCGGAATAAGAGGCGACGCAATATTAAGCTGCATCTGTATGGCTATTACCGCACCTATAAATATAGAGATTATTATAACCAAAGGTATGGAATCAATGCCGAGTTTCCCTATTTCCTGAATTGTACGGCTGCCGAAAATGCGCCAACGGTCGGGCAAAGAGAATACCCTGCGTATGAATAGGCAGTATCTGCCGAAAGTGGCCAAAGAGGATTGTATCATTATATCTTTTTAAGTGCAATTGAACATACAAAGTTAAACAAATTATTTGCAACATTGTCTTATGGCGATGATTAAAATTATTTGAAATGACAATTTAGCCAATTTTATAGTTCTAAACGCCAAATTAAGCCTTTTTTTACTCGCAGATGTTGAAAATTGCCCAAAAATTTGTAACTTCGTACCCAATAAGTTAAAACGTCAACATAACAATCATGATTATAATTGGCATCGCTGGTGGCACCGGTTCCGGCAAAACCACAGTTGTAAATAAGATAATCAACTCTTTCCCAACCGGGGAGGTTGCAGTCATTCCTCAGGATTCATACTACAAGGATTCGAGTCATGTGCCTGTAGAACAGCGTAGTAAAATTAATTTTGACGAACCCGACGCCATAGAATGGCCCCTGTTGGTTGACCATTTGCAGAAGCTGCGCGAAGGCAAAGCCATACAGATGCCTACATATTCATATCTTACCTGTACCCGTCAGCCGGAAACAGTTGAAATCCAGCCGTCGGACGTGGTGATAGTGGAGGGAATACTTGTGTTGACCGACCCCGTGCTTCGCGACATGATGGATATTAAGGTGTTTGTAGATGCAGATGCCGATGACCGTCTTATCCGCGTGATAGCACGCGACTGCATAGAGCGCGGCCGCACACCGCAAATGGTGATTGACCGTTATCAGGATGTCCTCAAGCCAATGCATTGCCAGTATATTGAACCATGCAAGAGGTTTGCCGACCTTATTGTACCGCAAGGAGGTTCTAATATAGTGGCTATTAATCTGTTGACCGACTATATCGAAAGCCGTTTACGCAAGGGGCATGCTCAATAAGAATTGGTATGGGTATTTCATTCAGGTTAAATAGGAAAAAGGATGAGGAGGGCCAGGAAACACCTTCTATCCTTGATATGGTAAAGGAAGATACAACGGTTGCGCCTGTAGAAAATGAACTGAACCAAGATATGTTGCCTCAAGCTGAGCCTGAAACGGAAGAAGAGGCGAAGATGGTTCTCCGTACAGACAACCTTGTAAAGAAATATGGTAAGCGTACCGTAGCAAACCATGTCTCTATAGAAGTGACACAGGGTGAGATTGTAGGACTGCTTGGCCCTAACGGTGCCGGCAAGACCACAACCTTCTACATGACGACAGGACTTATAACACCGAACGAAGGCCGTATATTCCTGAACGACATGGATATTACGAAATTTCCTGTCTACAAGCGAGCCAAAAACGGTATAGGCTATCTGGCGCAGGATGCATCTGTGTTCAGAAAACTCAGCGTTGAGGATAACATCCGCTGCGTGCTCCAGCTTACAGGTAAGCCCAAGGAGTATCAGCGCGAAAAGCTTGAAAGCCTCATAGCGGAATTCAATCTTCAAAAGGTTCGTAAGAATATGGGCGACTCGCTTTCGGGCGGTGAGCGTCGCCGTACCGAGATTGCACGATGCCTTGCGATTGAACCTAAGTTCATCATGCTTGACGAGCCTTTTGCCGGTGTTGACCCTATTGCTGTAGAAGATATCCAGAATGTTGTATATCATCTTAAAGAGAAGAATATAGGAATTCTTATAACCGACCACAATGCTCCCGAAATCCTTTCAATTACAGACAGGGCATATCTCTTGTTTGAAGGACGAATCTTGTTCCAGGGCACTTCGGAGGAGCTGGCTGAAAACCCAATTGTAAGAGAAAAGTATCTTGGCCGCAACTTTATTTTCAGACGTAAGAAATTTGATTGATAAGATTGGCTTCAGCTATTTGCCATACAATATATTGCGTCGTTTCGCGTTAATATATTTATGAAAATCAGACCAATCATTCTCATTATAAGTTTGCTGTCAACCTTGACTGCGCTTGCCGCTGTCAAGATTCAAGGACTCGTTACTGATGAAAAAAACGAGCCCCTTGAATTTGTGAGTGTCCGCATCGCCGGTACTGCGATTGGCGCTACTACTGGGTTAGACGGCAAATATACTATTTCCGCTCCTGAATCAGATACCATCCGCGTTATATTCTCCTGCATCGGTTACGAAGAATCAAAGCGTCGCCTGCTTTCTCCAAAAGGAGATGTCACGGTAAATGTTAAGATGCAGCCTAAAAGCTATGAGCTTAAAGGAGTTGAGATTACTGATATTCAGAAACAAACAGGGTCATTGCAGAAAATCAATCCAAATTCGGGTAAATTGGCTCCGGATGCTTCGGGCGGTTCTGTAGAAGGATTGCTTTCTACCATAGCCGGTGTAAGCTCCGGTAACGAAATGTCGAGCCAGTATAATGTGCGAGGCGGCAGCTACGATGAGAATCTGGTATATATCAATGGTATTGAAGTTTACAGACCTCAGCTTGTAAGTTCAGGACAACAGGAAGGATTGTCTATAATCAATCCCGATATGGTTGGGGCTATAGGCTTCTCAACCGGTGGCTTCTCAGCAAAATACGGCGAAAAAATGTCGAGTGTGCTTGATATCACCTACAAGCAGCCTGAAGCGTTTGAAGGTGCTGTTTCAGCAAGTCTGATGGGCGGTAGCCTAACGCTCGGCTCGTCATCAAGGAAATTTACACAATTGCACGGCATCCGTTACAAGAGCAACGCATCGCTGCTCAGTTCAATGGAAGACAAGGGTGAATACGACCCGCGATATTTTGATTACCAGACCAATATGACCTTCAAGTTTAACGATAAGTTTAATGTATCGTTCTTGGGTAATATCGCAATTAACAATTATAAATTCATACCGCACAACCGCACCACTAATTTCGGAACGTCAACTGATGCCAAACAGTTTAAGGTTTATTTCGACGGTCAGGAAAAAGATAAATTCGAGACATGGTTCGGCGCATTGACCATGTCATACAAACCTTCGAAGAAAAGCGAATATTCACTGTTGGCTTCAGGCTTCCTTACCAATGAGCTTGTGTCGTATGATATTTCCGGTGAATATTGGCTTGACCAGGCAGGAACGTCCGGCGACGGTAGCGGTGAAGGCGGTATAGGCGGCGAACTCGGTGTAGGACGCTATCATGAACATGCCCGAAACCGTCTTAAGGCTTCTGTCTTTTCGTTGGCACTCAAAGGTACAACGGGTCTGAACAAACACACTCTCGAATATGGAGTCAGCTTCAACGCCGAACGCATTCACGACCGTTCGCGTGAATGGGAACTGCGCGATTCAGCGGGTTTTTCTCTGCCATTCGACCCGGATGCGCTGAAGATGATATATAATCTCGATTCGAAGCACGACATCAATTCGACCCGCTTTGCTTTTTATGCCCAGGATACATATCGCTTGCAGACATCAGCGGGCTACCTTAATATAAACGGTGGTCTTCGATTCAGTTACTGGAGCTTCAATAAGGAATTCCTTGTAAGTCCGAGAATTTCGCTTGGCTTTATTCCTGACAAGGCTCCAAGATGGGCGTTCCGTTTTTCAACGGGATTATATTACCAGTCACCGTTCTATAAAGAGTATCGTCAGCCTGTTGAAGATGCCGACGGCAATAGCATAATCAGGCTTAATGAAAATATCAAGTCGCCCCGCTCCTTCCAGCTTATAGGGGGAACAGACTTTACTTTCCGCTCAATGGGACGTCCGTTCAAGTTCTCGGCCGAAGTATATTACAAGGCTTTGAGCGACCTAATCCCATTTGAAGTCGATAATCTAAAACTGGTATATTCGGGGCTTAATGAAAGCAAAGGTTTCGCCACGGGTGTTGATTTCAGACTGTTCGGACAGTTCGTGCCCGGCAGCGACTCGTGGATTAGTTTCTCGCTTATGAAAACTCAGGAAGATATTAATGGTGTGAGGGTGCCTCGTCCCACCGACCGTCGTTATGGTGTAGGATTGTACTTTACAGATTATTTCCCTAAATTTCCACGTTTAAAGTTCAGTTTGAAAGGACTTCTTAATGATGGTCTGCCTGCGACTGCTCCGCGCCGAGGACGTGATGAGGGATATTTCCGTACTCCGGCTTATAAGCGTGTCGACATTGGGCTTGCATACGGTATAGTGACTCCTGAGGACGCCGAAAAACCCCGTTCAGGCTTTTTAAGCAAGTTCAAGAGCATTTGGTTGGGCATAGATGTCTTTAACTTGTTTGACATTTCAAATGTAAGCTCATACTATTGGGTAACAGACGTCAACAATATCCAGTATGCCGTGCCTAATTATCTCACTCGCCGTCAGTTTAATGTACGTCTTTCTGTAGAATTCTAAAAATAGATATTTCTTAATTTATAATTATGGTTATCGTATATTCGCTTTAATAATATATAGAATAATCAAAATATCGCTAAATGGATTATCAGCCACTTGACTTTAGGACAGAACTCGAAAAAGAGTCTGACCACCCTCTTAACGATAAGCTATTCAAT
>PPYF01245696.1_pt1 | contig 10742 bp, 12 predicted proteins | sample 1559871 | NCBI WGS metagenome assembly PPYF01 (sample SAMN08240021, study PRJNA423297) | Human gut metagenome, whole genome shotgun sequencing project.
TGCCCGCGCTGCTGCTGCCGGGCATCACGCTGGTGGTGTCGCCGCTCATCAGCCTGATGAAGGACCAGGTGAACGCGCTGGTGCAAAGCGGCGTGCGCGCTGCATACCTGAACTCTTCCCTGACGGAGGGGCAGACGGCGAAGGCCATAGCCAACGCCATGGAAGGTGTGTATAAAATCATCTACGTCGCGCCCGAGCGGCTGTTCACGCCGCGCTTTCAGAATTTTGCGCAGGGCATGAACATCAGCATGGTGTGTGTGGACGAGGCCCACTGCGTGTCTCAGTGGGGGCAGGATTTCCGCCCCGGGTATCTGGATATCGCCCGCTTTCTGGAAACGCTGCCCCGCCGCCCCGTGGTGGGGGCGTTTACGGCCACGGCCACGGGCGAGGTGCGGGAGGATATCGTGCGCCTGCTGGGCCTCGCGGACCCTGTAACCGTGGTGACGGGCTTCGACAGGCCGAATTTGTATTTTGGTGTAGAGGAGCCGCGGGACAAATACGCGGCCGTCACACGGTATCTGGCGGCCCACACGGGCGCTTCGGGCATTGTGTACTGCCTGACGCGCAAGACCGTGGAAGAGGTGTGCGAAAAGCTGCGGGCCGACGGTTACGCGGCCACGCGTTATCACGCGGGCCTTTCGGCGGACGAGCGCCAGCGCAACCAGGACGCGTTTTTGTATGACGAAGCGCGGGTGATGGTGGCGACGAACGCTTTCGGCATGGGCATCGACAAATCCAATGTCAGCTTTGTGCTGCATTACAACATGCCAAAAAACATCGAGAGCTATTACCAGGAGGCCGGGCGCGCGGGCCGCGACGGCCAGCCGGCGGACTGCATTTTGCTGTATGGCGGCAAGGATGTGGTGACGAACCGGTTTTTTATTGAAAAGGACGATGAAAACGACGCGCTGGACGAGGAAACGCGCCGCCTGGTACGGGAGAAGGACGAGGAACGGCTGCGCCGTATGACATTTTACTGCCATTCCGGCAGCTGCCTGCGGGCGTATCTGCTGCGCTATTTCGGCGAGAACGCGCCCGAACACTGCGACAACTGCTCGGTGTGCAGCACGCAGACGGAAAAGGTGGACGTGAGCGGCGAGGCCCGCATCATCTTCCTGTTCCTGAGGGACCTGCGCTACCCGCTGGGCGCGGCCACTGTCATCGACGCACTGCGCGGCAGCGAGAGCGAGCGCGTGCTGCGCCACCGGCTGGAGCGTGCCGACGGCTATGGCCGCCTGCGCAGAGCACGGCGGCATTGCCCGCGGATATGGCGCTGTTCGAGCGCCTGAAGGAACTGCGTTTGAAATTCGCAAAGCGCGCGGGCGTGCCTGCGTTCGTTATTTTCACCGACGCGACGCTGCGCGCCATGAGCGCCCAAAAGCCGCGCACGATGGCTGAATTTTTGAAGGTGCCGGGCGTGGGCGGCAAAAAGGCCGACGCCTACGGCAAAGCGTTTTTGGAACGGATCGGGGAGGAAAGCTGACATGGAAAGCAGTGCGGCGCTGCCGCACGCAGCCCGGGAACTGCTGCTGAAAGGCGGCGGCTGTGCCGTGAACTTCGAGTGTGCGCCGGAGCTTTGCGCGCCTTTGCGCGCGGAGCTGGCCCGAAGCGGGCGCAGCGTTGGCTTCGTGCGTGCGGACGAAGGCTTTTACGACAGAATGGATACGGCCGCTTACCTGCGTCTGTTCGAGCGGATGGCGGGCACACGGGGCATGGCCGACGCCGCGCTGGCCGCCATGGGGCTGGAGGACGCGCGGCGCACACCGCTGCGCCGTTTGACGCCGGCCCAGCGCAGGCGGCTTTCCATCGCGCGGGAGATCGTCCGCGCTCCCGAGGTGTTTTACATCGAAGAACCGCTGGCCGGGCAGGACGCGGAAGGATGCAGGCGTATTCTGGAATGGATGGACGGCGTGCCGTCCACAGGCCGGTGCTGCATCGCGGCCACGGCTTCCACGCGCACGGTCTATCTGCTGCCGGGCGAGCGCTACCATTTGGACTGCCACCGCTCCTACCTTGTGAACATGCAGAAGGTACAGGAGGTGGTGCGCTGGACGCGCAACAGCTACGCGCTGCGGCTGGAGAACGGGCCGGAATCCGGTGTGCCGCTCAGCAAGGGCCGCATTGATGCCATGCGGCGGCAGTACCGGTTTTGACAAAGAAGCCGCGTATGGCGGGAGAAAATAAAAGCTGTGCCTGCCCGGGCGGCGTATGCGGCGGGGATGGTGCAGCTTATCGTTTCGATACGGATGCCCGTATCTGCTTTATGGGCCTTTGGAGGAATTTTCGCGCCGGAAATAAAAGGGCGGCGGCGGAAAACGGCAATGGTTTCTGCTCCGTTCATGCCCCGTAATGCTCCGTTCGCCGTTTGGGATGCTCCCTTCACGGCATTTTTGTAGCAAGACTGCTTTTTTTTCGGTAAAATGATATCATTCACCGAAAGGAGCGAACCGCCAATGGACATTCTATCCATGCAGAACGTATCCCTTTCCTTCGGCAGTACCCGGGCGCTGGACGGCCTGAGCTTTGCCGTGAAGGAAGGGGAGATTTTTGGTTTTCTTGGGCCTTCGGGCGCGGGAAAAACCACTACCATCAAGCTTCTCACACGTCAGCTCCGGCCCGGCGCGGGAGAGATTGCCGTATTCGGCGCGCCCATTGCCCGCCTTGACAGCGCGGCTTATGATCCACCGCCTGCTGCGGGAAATGAACGACGGCGGCACGACGATCTTCCTCACCACGCACAACATGGAGGAGGCGGACCGTTTGTGCGCCCGCGTGGCTTTTTTGAACGAGGGGCGTATTGCCGAGACAGGCGTGCCCGCACAACTGAAGCTGAAGTATGCCAAAGACAGGGTGCGCGTATTGCTGGAGGACGGTGAGGCGCTGGAGTGTGCCAGGAATCCAGAGGCGATTGGGGCGCTGCTGGCGGACCTTTCCGGACGGGGCATTGCGTCCGTGCATTCGGAAGAGCCGGACCTTGAAGAAATATTTTTGCAGGTGACGGGGAGGAATTTGGTATGAAAAAGCATCTGCGTGTTTTGCGCACGCTGTTTGTAAAGGACATTGTGGATATGTTCAAAAATCTCAACGTCCTCCTGATGCTGGCGCTGCCGCTGATCTTTATCGTTATCTATCAGTTCGTAGATCTTGGCATGTCGCCCGCTTATCTCCTGATGCTGGGCGTGATGATGAACCTGTGCCTGACGCCGCTTTCCGTGCTGGGCATGATGATCGCCGAGGAAAAGGAAAAGAACACCATGCGTACGCTGATGCTGTGCAATGTGACGGGCGGGGAGTTTCTGGCCGCGAAAACGCTGGCGGTGCTGGCAGGCACTCTGCTGGTGGACACGATGTTGTTTTTTCTGACGGGCTTCGGCCCGGCGCAGCTTCCGGTATTCCTGCTGGTGTGCACGGCAGGCAGCATAACGATGCTGCTGTTGGGCGGCCTGACGGGGATCGTCTGCCGGGACCAGACCTCTACGGGCACCATTGCAGGCCCGCTGGCTCTGGTATTCATGCTGCCCACCATGTTTGCCGGGATGGGCGGCGTGCTTCAGAAAGTCGCGTCCTTTGTGCCGACCACGGCTACGGCCGATTTAATGTTTCTGGGGCTTGGGCACCAATCGTGGATGGGGGCGAACGTGCTTTGGGACGTCGCTGTGCTTGCCGTGTGGACGGCGGGCAGTGCAGGGCTGTTCGCGCTGGCCTTCCGCAAAAAGGGCGTGGACAACTGAGCGGAATTTTTATCGTTCAATAAACAGCATCCGCCCGCCGGGCGGCCGGGCACAAAGCAGCCCTTGGGCACACGGGGCGTCTGACAGACATAACCCTTGAAGCGCACGGTCTTGCCCATGTATTTGTCCAGGTTGTCCATAGCGTCCAGATACCACAGCCCGAAATCCTCGTCCGCGATGTCTATGACAGGCGCGTCGGTATCAAAGGGCAGCTCATCCACAACGTCGTCGGGGTCCACGCTGCCGTCGGTGCGCTCAAACGCCATCTGGGCGCGGCGGTTCACCATGCGAACGGCGCGGTGCAGGTACGCCTTGTCCGTGGCGTCGGTGCAGCGGTTGAAGATCACCATTTCAGGGTCCTGCAATTTGTCCACGGCAAGCTGGCGCATATTGGTCATATAGGAGGCGAAGGTGGTAGAGTCCGCCAGAAGGATGATCTGGTAGATATCCCAGTCCGTGGGCAGCGCGTCATACAGCGCCTGAAGCGGCCACATACCGTTGTATTCAATGAGCACGCGGTCCACACGGTGTTTTTTCTGGTAGTCTTTTAAAAAAGCGGTGGTCAGGCCGGCCTGCTCCTCCACCGGCAGAAAGCTGACGTTTCCGCCTGCGAACCCCCGTCCGCCGCGGGGACGATGCCCTTGGCGCGCAGCACCGCGCCGTAGTCGCCGGAATCCAGAGCCGTCAGGCAGAATGCAACCTCAGCCTCGGTGAATTTGCGGGGCGATTCCATTCCCCAGCTTGTGAACACCTCGTCCGCGTGGTGATGCCCCTCGTGGCTGTGATGATGGTGTTCGGCGTGGTTATGGCCGTGCCCGTCCCGGCATGTCCCGCAGGTGCAGTCTTCGCCGTGGTGATGCGCTTCTGCGCTGTGACAGCAGTTTCCACCGTGTGCGTGTGCTTCGTCGTGGCAATGCTCATCCCCGTGGTCGTGGCGGTGTTCATCATGCCCATGCTCATGTCGGCACGCCTCGCAGGTACAGCCATCTTCATGGTGATGATGCGTGTGGGCAGTTTCCCCGGCAAGAGCGGTCAGCTCCGCCATCAGGCTGTTTTTCTGTTCCATCGCGTCCAAAAGCTGCGCGCCGGTGAGCGCGTCCCACGGCGTGGTGACGATGGGGGCCTTTTCGTTGTGCCCGCGCAGCAGCGCAACGGCCGCGGCCAGTTTATCCTCCGGCAGGTTCTGCGTGCGGCTCAGAATGATGGCGCTGGCGTGCTCGATCTGGTTGTTGTAAAATTCACCGAAGTTTTTCATATAAATGCGGCATTTGGATGCATCCGCCACGGTGACGAAGCCCGCAAGCTCCACATCGGCATGCAGGGCCTGAACGGCGCGGATGACGTCGGACAGCTTGCCCACGCCGGACGGCTCGATGAGGATACGGTCGGGATGGTATTCGTCCAGTACCTTTTGCAGCGCCGCGCCAAAATCGCCCACCAGGCTGCAGCAGATGCAGCCGGAGTTCATCTCCGTTACTTCGATACCGGCGTCTTTCATAAAGCCGCCGTCGATGCCAATCTCACCGAATTCATTTTCAATGAGCACCAGCTTTTCGCCCTTGTAGGCCGTGGGGATGAGTTTTTTGATGAGCGTGGTCTTGCCCGCGCCCAGGAATCCGGAAAAAATTGTGATTTTTGTCATTGCTGTTACCTCCATGCAAAACGCCGCTGCATCCAGGGCAGCGGCGTGTAACGTACAAATACGGCGGAACGCGGAACGTTCAGCCCTGGCAGCCAAGCTCATCCCAGTCCTGGAAATCGGCCGGGTCCGCGATTTTGGTCGGATCAGTCACGGGCACGGCGGGCGGCGCCTCCACAGGGTTCACATTCGGCACGGGCGCGAGGGCTGCGTCGGGATCGAAAGGGCGGTAAGGCGCTTCGGGCGCATCTTCGGCGTCCGTGCCGTCCTCCTGCGGAAATTCGCCCGTTTCAACAGTGTATACTACGTCGTCCAGCGCATCGTCCTGCGGCCAAACCTTCTCGATCAGCTTAACAGCGGCCACGGCGGCGCCGGCCACGAGGCCGATGCCGACCAGTTTGGAAAGAAAGCTCATGATATCCCTCCTTGGGGTGTTGTAAAACCGTCTGCAGACGCTTTTTATACATTATAAGCATCGCGGGCAGATAAATTCATTATACACAAGAGCAGTGTAATTTGCAAGTTGAAAATTTTTAGCACTCGATATAATAGAGCGCTAAAAATTCATATTTTGTTCATAAATTTAGCGAAAATAGTTCATGAACAGCCTTTATAATAAAAATTGTTCCGAAGGGGAACAAAAAAGAACATGTTCCGGCAAAACAACCTGCCTGCGCGCGGGCGCCGGGAAAAATAAAGTACGCACAGAGAAAAGGAGCAGATTATGTTTGACTTGATTCCGTTTGGCCGCAATGAACGCAATTTGTTCAATTATCTCGATAATGTGGAGCGCAGCTTCTGGGATGGCAGCATTTCCAATATGGCACAGTTCCGCTGCGATGTGCAGGACAAAGGCGACAGCTATCTGCTGGAGGCAGAGTTGCCGGGCTTTGAGCGCGAGGACATCGGCATTGATCTGGACGGTACAACGCTTGTTATCACGGCGCGCCACAGCAGCGAGAGCGGAGAAAAGGACAAAGACGGCAACTATCTGCGCCGGGAGCGCAAGTTCGGCTCGTTCAGCCGCAGCTTCGACGTTTCGGGCGTGGATACGGAACACATCAGCGCCGCATACAAAAACGGTGTGCTGGAGCTGACGCTGCCCAAGCAGGCGGCGCAGGTCCCGCAGGCGCGCCGCATCGAGATCGCTGGGGAATAAGCCCTCAAGTACGGCAGAAAAAGGAAGAAAAAGGCCCGTGGGCCGCCGCAGATACGGCGGCCCACGGGCCTTTTTATGAGATGGATGCAGTGCAGAGAAAGCAGTGTGCTGTACGGGAAAGCGCTGCGGGCCGTTTTACCGGCCCGCAGCGCGCGCCCCGTCCGGACATTCCAGCGCCCAGATCTGCCTGTCCCGACGGAACACAAGGCAGGTGGCAGCACCCAGCAGTCCCAATAGGAAGAACAGAAGCGCGGCGCCCGAGCCCTTTCCGGCACCGAACAAAACGCACAGCAGGCTTCCGGCCGGGCGGCGGGCCATGAGTGGCTCGAATACCTTGTCCACCAGCAGGCCGCCGGCAAAGTACCCCAGCGGAATGGTGAAGAACTGCAGCGTATTGCGCGCAGCAAACACACGCCCCTGCATGGCAATGGGGATGTGGGTGCGCATCAGCACGTCCAGGTTGGCATTCATCAACGGGATGGCGGCCCAGCCCAATACCGCGCCCAGACACCAGACGGGGACGCTGCGGCCGAAGGCAAGAAAAAAGTTTTCCGTACTCATGGCCAGCAGCAGGGTATTGCAAACCGCCCGCACACGGCTTTTGGGCGGCGGCAGCGCCGAGGCGGCGGCACTGCCCAAAAGCAGCGCGGCTCCCGTAGCGGTGTTGACGGCACCCAGAGCAGCCTCGCCGCCGCCTTGGCGGGAAAGCAGCATGGCGGGGAATGCCGCGTTGTAGACCGACGCGGTGAAATTGATGGCGGCGAGGAACAAAATCAGGTGAAGGATGCCCCGCTGTCCCTTTAAGAAGCGCAGCCCCTGCCGGGCACAACGAAGCACGCTCTCTGCACGGGCAGCGCCGGAGGGGGCTGCGGGCAGCTTCACCAGAAACAGCAGCGACAGAAACGCGGCAAAAAAGGTGAACAGATCGAACAAAATGACGGCATGGATGCCGGTCAGCGCCAACAGTGCCGTGGCAAACATCGGCGTCAGCATGTTGATCAGAGAGTTGGCGAGCGAACGAAGGCCGCTGGCTTTCTGGTAATGTCTTTCGGGCGTCAGCAGACTGATGGCTACATCCGCGGCGGGCTGCTGCACGGTGTTCATCAGTCCGTTCAATGCGTTGAGACAGTACAGGTGCCAGATCTCCAGCCGTCCGGCCTGAAGCAGTACCAGCACAGCGACCGTGCACAGTGCAGCAAAGCTGTCACTGGCCAGCATAACGGCCTTTTTGTTCCAACGGTCGCTCAGAGCGCCTGCGAAAATGCTCATCACAACATAGGGCGCATAGGAACATACGGACAAAAGCGCTGTGGTGAGTGCAGAGCCCTGCGCCTGGTAAGACCAGACGATGAGGGCGAAATTCGTCATTGCGCTGCCCAGTGCGGAAAAGGACTGGGTCAGCCATAAGATCAAAAAGCCGCGCAGCTCTCTGATCAGTACTTTGAAAGATCTCATATCGACTTTGCTCCTTTTTGTTTGAAATACTTCAATCCAAAAATGCAAAGTCTGCCGGGTGTGGACCGCTATGCGAACCGCACACCGCCGGGACGAATGCGGGGAAGATGCTCCATGCAGGCTCGTCCTGTCAGACCTTGCATGGAGCGGACGCGATGCAGAGCTTCACCGTGCGTATCCTCCTTTTCTTCACGGAAGGAGCCGTCACAGCCAGGTGACAAGTTCTTCCAGGGATTTGCGTTTTTTGGTGCGCAGCGCATCGTCCGCGCGGGCATAGCCGATGGCGATGATAAGACGCACACGGGCGTTTGTGTTCAGCAGCGCCTGCAGCGTTTTCTCGTCGAACCAGCCCAGGATGCAGGTGGAAAGCCCCAATTCGTGGGCGCGGTAGACGAGCTGGGACACAGCCAGGCCGATGTCCGCGGCGCGGTAGTCCTGGTCTTTCAGCTTTGCGCCCACGGCGGCACTGCGGTTGTAGGGCTGCTCCGCCACGACGATGAACGCGGGACAGTCGCCGGCAAATTTGTTCATACCCAGACTTTGGGTGGCGGCGCCCACAGCACGGGCCGTGCCGTCTACGGCCACATAAAAATGGTATGGCTGGCTGTTGCAGGCGCTGGGCGCAAGGCGCGCGGCTTCCAGCACCTGCGTCAGCACGGCGCGGTCCGGTGTGCGCACAGGGTCAAACGCGCGGCAGCTCTGGCGCGTTTCGGTCATTTTTTTATAGTCCATTCAAAATCCCCCCTTTCGTACAGGCCTTTATAATAGGTGAACAGCTTGGCCTTGGTTTTCACCACGCCTACAAGGTCGATTTGTGTATGAGTGATGCTTTTTTCGTTTTTGACGTAATAATACACCGGGGTATCCACCGCGCAGAAGCGGTGGGCATAGCGGATGTATTCCAAATTGAACAGGAAATCCTCGCTCCAGTTCAGTTCCTCCCGGCACAGCACGCCGTTGTCCCGGATGAGCGCCGTGCGGTACAGCTTATTCCACAGCACGCCGTAGTAGAAGCTGGCCGGTTCGTCCATCAGCTCCCGCGCAAATTCGCGCTGGTCCATCACGTCGCGGCGTTTTAAGAAGCCGTGGCGGGTGGTTTTGCCGCCGTCTACGCGGTAGTAATGCGCGATCACCATGTCCGCACCCGCGTGTTCGGCCCGCTCAATGAGCGTGGCCGTGGCGCCCGGAGCAAGGTAATCGTCGCTGTCCACAAACTGGATGTATTTGCCCTGTGCGGCCGCGATGCCCGTGTTGCGCGCGGCGGAAACGCCCGCGTTTTCCTTGTCGATGACATGGACACGGGGGTCGATGCGTTCGTACATGTGGCAGATGGGGCTGGAAGCGTCCTTGCTGCCGTCGTTGACGAGGAATACCTCGATGTTTCGGTAGGTCTGTTTGCGGACGCTCTCGATGCAGCGCGCAAGGTCCGGCGCCGCGTTGTACACGGGGATGACGATGGATACGAGCGGTTGTTCCAAGGGTGCCTCCTTTGCTGTTTCGGTGTGGATGTGCGGAAAAGAAAACGTTATTTACATCATGGGCTTGTCCAGCGCGGCGGCGCCCGTCCACAGCTTGTGGTAAACGCCGTGCTTTGCCATCAGCTCTTCGTGGGTGCCCTCTTCCTCGATGCCGTTCTCGCCCAGCACAAGAATGCGGTCCGCGTGCTGGATGGTCGTCAGGCGGTGGGCGATGGTGAGGGTGGTGCGCCCCTGGGCCAGCCGCGCCAGGCTCTGGCCCACCAGGTGTTCGCTTTCATTGTCCAGCGCGCTGGTGGCCTCGTCCAGAATGAGGATGGGCGGGTTTTTCAAAAATACGCGGGCAATGGAGATGCGCTGCTTCTGCCCGCCGGAAAGCTTGACGCCGCGCTCGCCCACATAGGTGTCGTAGCCGCTGTGCAGCGCCGAGATGAACTCGTGCGCGCCGGCCAGCTTTGCGGCCTGCTCCACCTCGGCGCGGGTGGCGTCCGGACGCCCGTAGAGGATGTTTTCGTACACGGTTCCGCTGAACAGATAAACGTCCTGCTGCACGATGCCGATGGCCCTGCGCAGGGATTCCAGCGTTACGGTTTTCACATCGCGGCCGTCGATGCACACATGGCCGGACGTTGCGTCGTAAAAACGGGGAATGAGGTTGCACAGCGTCGTCTTGCCGCCGCCGGACGGCCCTACGAGAGCCAGCTTTTCACCGGGGCGCACATCCAGGCTTAAATCGTGCAGTACTTTATTGTGGTCGTCCGGATATTCAAAGCTCACATGCTCGAAGGTGATGCGTCCCTGCACATTTTCCAGGGGCTTTGCGTTCTCGTCGTCGAAGATGTCTACATCCGCGTCCATGATCTCGCAGAAGCGCTCGATGCCTGTCATGCCGCGCTGGAACTGCTCGGCGAATTCGATGATGCGCCGGATGGTGGACAGCAGCGTGGTGACGTACAGCATGTAGGCCACAAGGTCGCCCGGCTCGATCTTGCCGTAGAGCATAAACAGGCCGCCCGCCACGATCACAACAAGGTACATCAGCCCGTCGAACAGGCGTGTGGTGGTGTTGAAGGCGGCCATCCAGCGGTAGGTCTCCTTTTTGATGTCCAGGAAGCGTCCGTTGTCCTGCTCGAATTTTTCGCGCTCAAGGTCCTCGCCGCCGAAGGCCTTCACCACGCGCTCACCCAGCAGGCTGTCCTCGATGCGGGCGTTCAGTTCGCCGATGTGGCGGCGCTGCTTGAGGAATGTGGCGCGCACCATATGGTTAAAGCGCGTGCAGCAGA
>PPYF01221140.1_pt1 | contig 10741 bp, 10 predicted proteins | sample 1559871 | NCBI WGS metagenome assembly PPYF01 (sample SAMN08240021, study PRJNA423297) | Human gut metagenome, whole genome shotgun sequencing project.
TGGACGCCGCCAGATGTGTGCCCGGGTCCGGCGGCGGAGCTTTTGACTTGAAGGATGGAACATCCTCGTCGGAACCCGGAGGGCATACCTCCTGTATGAGGAGAGGCTGGATGTATTCCGGCGCATCGAAACGGGCCGACCCGTTTGTTGGGTGCACGGGAAAAACGCGCGCAAATCCCCCCGCCCCCAGCAAGAGGGCGAGCAAAACAATGGAATGGAGGGGGGTGCCGTAACGCTTGTTCATGATTTTTCCGTGCAACCCGTTTTGATATATAAAGAGAATAGAAAGATGGGCTATAGGGGTCAAGAAGAAAATGGATGCATTGTCCAAACGGTACCCAGGCCGTGACACTATAACAAGGAAAGATCGACCATTTGTGGCACAGCTTTCTTGAGCGAACGGGCTCCGGGTAAACACGGAGCCTCAGAAGAACCATCTGCAACTCCGTAAAACGATGTGGGAAAGGCCGTTCAAGACCTTTTTTGCTATGAAAATATTTGGGAACAGGAGAAAAACGGATTTGTTCAGCGCCTGAGGAGGAAAAAGATGCCGTTTTTGAGAGGATGTGCCGTTCCTTTCAAATCCGGGGAGAGCCTTTCTTTGTTGCAGAGATACGGTATTGCCGTTGCATAGTGGTTCCGGGATGCATCCGTTCATAGAAGCGATATGGCGTTTTGATACTATCACGTTATATTGGCAGCTCGAACAAATGGCCAAACGCGACTGCGTCGAGATACGTGAGCGATGCAAACGCCAACTCTCCCAAGAAGGCCGGGATGCGCAAAAAGAGGGGCGCAGAGGGTTCCAGCAGTCTTTCCTGCACGGTAAAAAAATGTGGTAAAACAAAACAAACCGTGTATACTGCGACCGTATTTTACAATAACAGAAAGATGATAGGCTCAAGAACGAGTGCGCACCCCCCAAAGGGGTAAGCGTAGCTCCGCCGCTTTCCCCGGTTTTGAGGGCGGCTCATTGTCCATCAGGAGAGTTCCATGAAGAAGTGGCTTTTGGCGACGCGGCCTTGGTCGTTCACCGCGTCCGTGATTCCTCTGACGCTCGGGGCGGCGCTGGCGTGGGCCTCGGATGCCGCTCATGCCGGGCTGTTCCTGCTCACGCTTTTGGGCGGCGTCGCGGTTCAGACGGGCACGAATATGCTGAACATCTATGGCGACTACCGGAGCGGCGTGGATACCGAAGCTTCCGCCCACGGCGAATCGCCCATCCTCCTCGGCCTTATCAGCCCCGAAGCCATGCGGCGGGGCGGCCTCATCGCCTTGTGCGTGGCCTTTGCCGTGGGCATCGTGCTCGGGTTCGCCTGCGGCTGGCCGATACTCGCCTTCGGCCTCGTGGGGATTGCGGGCGGCTACGGCTACACCAGCGGCTTCTGGCCTTACAAATACCATGCCTGCGGCCCGATTATGGTGTTCCTGCTCATGGGGCCGCTCATGGCGCTTCCCGCCTACTACATCCAGGGAGGCTCCCTTGACTGGCGGCCCTTTCTCGCCTCCCTGCCTATTGCGTGCCTCGTCACCAGCATCATGCACGCCAACGACATCCGCGACATCGCGCACGACCGCGAGGCCGGGATCACGACTCTCGCCATGTTGCTGGGCCGCAGGAAAGCCCTGTACCTGTACGCGGCCCTGTGCGTAGGCGCATACGGCGTCCTGCTGCTTCTCGCCGCATTCGGCGTTTTGCCGCTGTCCGGATTGTTGCCTTTCGTGCTCGCGCCGGGATTGTGGCGTACGCTGCGGACGCTCGGGACCCGGCCTCTGCCCGAATCCGAACTCGTATCGCTGGACGGCGTATCCGCGAGGCACCATTTCCTGTTCGGGCTGCTGCTCATTGCCGGAATACTGCTGCCGCGGGGCCTTGAACTGGCGCAGGGCCTGATCAGGGGGATATTCGCATGACGCCGCGCATTCCCACAGCGGGACAGGTGTGCGGCACGCTGGCACTGGCAGCGTTCTTCTGGTGGGTGAATTTCGGCCTGCACTGGGTCAATTTCTGGATCGGCATGGGTACGGCGGCCTCGGTGCTGGCCCTGCTCTCGTTTTGGTTCGCGGGCGTTCCGATGAAACGGACGGAGTGGACCGGGCGGGCCGTGCTTATCGGCCTCGTTTCGGCGGCGCTCCTCTATGCGATCTTCGCGCTCGGCAATACGCTTTCCGGCTGGCTGTTCCGCTTTGCGCCGCATCAGGTATCGGCCATCTACGATATCCGCCATGAAGGTTCGCCGCTCGCTATGGCGCTGGTACTGCTTTTCATCACCAGCCCCGCCGAGGAGGTTTTCTGGCGCGGCTTCATCCAGCGCTGGTTCACGCACCGTTTCGGCGGAAAGGCCGGATGGCTCCTTGCGGTGTGCGTTTACGCGGGGGTCCACGTTTTTTCAGGGAACCTCATGCTGGTCATGGCCGCCCTGACGGCGGGGCTGTTCTGGGGCTGGCTCTACTGGAAAACCGGCAGCCTCGTCCCCTGCATCCTTTCCCATGCTTTCTGGACGGTCGCCGTGTTCATCCTCTGGCCCCTGACGCCGGGCGTCTGAGGGGGCCGGAAAAGGGTGTTGCCCATAAAAAAGGCGGGGTTGCTCCCCGCCTTTTGGTGCCGTTTGTTTACAGCGCCTTGAGCAGCATCCTGATGCCGATGACGATGAGCAGGAGGGCGAAGCATTTCTTAAGTTTGGGAACCGGAAGGGTCTGGGCGAGGCGCGCACCCAGCGGAGCGGTGAACATGCTGACGACGACGATGCCGAACAGGCTCGGAAGGTAAATGTAGCCGAAGGAATAGGGCGGCAGGTTCGCGGCGTTCCAGCCGTTCACGATGTAGCCGAAGCATCCGGCAAGGGCGATGGGAAAGCCGATGGCCGCCGAGGTGCCGATGGCTTTGCGCATGTCCAGATTGTTCCAGAGCAGGAAGGGCACGGAGAGCGTGCCGCCGCCGATGCCCACGAGGCTCGAAACCACGCCGATGATCCCGCCCGCGACGCTCATGCCTCCGAGACCGGGCAGGTGGCGGGACGGTTTGGGCTTTTTGCCGCTGAGCATCTGGGTGATCACGAAGAAGAGGAAGGCTACGAAAAAGAGCTGAAGGAACCGCGCCGGAACGTGGGAAGCCAGGAACGACCCGCAGAACGTGCCGATCAGGATGCCGGGGGTGATGTTCCGCACGGCATCCCACTGGACGCCCTTGTTGCGGCTGTGGGCCAGCGAGCTGGAAATCGATGTGAACATGATGCTGCCCATCGACGTCCCGAGGGCCATGAGCATGAGTACGTCCTGCGGGAAGTTTTGCCAGCCGAACGCAAAGACGAGCATGGGCACGATGACGATGCCCCCGCCCACGCCGAGAAGCCCGGCCAGAACGCCCGCAATAGCCCCGAGCAAACAGTAAACAACCAGTGAAATCAGCATGTCAGTCCCTCACGGTGGCGAAAAGGTGTTTGTGGATAACCGTATCGATATGCTCTTCGAGGGCCTTGCGGCTGTCTTCCGGGGACCGCCGCTCAAGCGCGTCGATGATGCGCAGGTGGGAGGAAACCGAGAACTGGCGCCACGGCGTGTCCCGCAGCTCCGGGGTGCGCCCCTTGGCGTAGATGCGGTTCAGCCGGGCGACGGTGTCTATGAGCAGTTTGTTGCCCGTGCATTCGGCGAGGGCGAGGTGGAATCTGGCGTCGAGATCGCCGTCGTTCTCGCCGACGAGCAGGCGGCGCTGCTGATCGCAGGCGATGATCTTGAGGCGGTCAAGCTGTTCGGATGTATGGCGCACGGCAGCGATTTCCGCAATGCCCGGCTCCACGATGCGGCGGTATTCCGTCACCTCGTCGAACATCAGGCCCTCGGAATCCACGGCTTCAAGGATGGCCTCCTTGAGCGGCTCTATGTCGGGCACGCGGACATACGTCCCGTCCCCTTGCCTGCTTTCGAGGAGCCCTTTTTCGGCAAGGGCACGGATGGCTTCGCGGACGCTGCTGCGGGAAACGCCGAAGGATTCGGCAAGGGCCCGTTCCGGGGGCAGTTTGTCCCCGTCGCGGAAATGGCCTTCCTCCATGAATTGCCGGAGGCGTTCCGTGAGCTTCTGATAGCTCCGGCGCGGACGCCCGGCGGAAGAGTCTGTTTTGGGCATGATGCATTCCTCACTGAATTGGTAAGGCCAATATGACCATTGAAAGATTCTGTCAACCGTAAATAGACCACTCAGACCATTTTTGTTTCTTTTGCCCTCAAAAAATTGGAATAGGGAAAAGAGTATAAAATACACTGTGATATGCAGATAAAACCGGAAGAGGGCAGATGCGCGCGCGATGGAAAAGGTCTCTTCGCATAAGATCGTCCTGAATCGGCGTATGGCGTCACATCAAGCCATTTATGCCGTTGTTTCAACTTATTGAGAGGTATCCTCTCGGAATCGAGTGTGCAAGCAAAAAATGTGTTGCGCTTTATGATGGACTGATATTCTTTTTTCACAACGGGTCATTAAGTTCATATTGGGTGAAAACGGATGGATCATGGCACTGTGCGCGGTATATGCTGAAAGGCACTGTATGGAGCCCATGTTGGATGCGAAAAAATGTCTCGGATGCCACTGTATGCCCGTACATTTCCCTACAGTGCGGAATTGGTCGGTTTTGTGCAAGCGGTAAATGGTCGGCATTGGGTCGGTATTGGTACGGAACGGAAACGCTTGCTTGCGGTTGCGGAAGGGGCCGAATGGGGACTGGAGCGGATCCCTTTTGAATGATAGACCATTCCAAGAATCGTCCAGCCGAATGATAGATTTTTATTTATAATTTATGATATGTAACACAGTCAAAGAATTGCGTTCGGGTCAGAGGATTCTCATTTCGAAAGGCTCTAAGCCGTTTCATGTGAAATATGCTTGAGAACCGGAATTCCACTTCAAAGGGCAGTAAAAAGGCCGTCTGAAACGGCCTTTTGGAGTTGGTCAGGTTATCGGGGGCGGCCATGCTGGGACACATCATTAAGGCAGCCGGACTTTTTGCGTCCAGCGCGTCACGGCGCGGCAGACGTCATCGCCCGAGTCGGTGCGGCGGATCACATGCAGCAGGCCGTGCGGCGCTTGCGGGAACCCGTCAGGCGCGGTGGCGTCGGCTTCGTCGGGCAGGGGGACGCATTGTGAGGTGAGCGCATCGCCGGGGAAGCATTCGGCGCGGAATGTCACGTCGAGCAGGGACGGGATGAGGCTTTCACCGGGGGACCACGGCAGACACTCAAGCAACCACCCAAGGTACTTTGAGTTGTTGACATGTCCGTTGATGTCGAGGTCGTCGCGCCGTACCAGCACGTCGGCGCTGCCTATCCCCTCGCGCAACCGTGGGATGGTACGGGACGGGAAGGGGATGCAAGGAATCGTGTTCACAGGATAGACGGCGGCAAGCTCTTCGGGCAGGGCCGTCAGGCGGCGGGTGGAGAGATCCAGTACCGTCCACGCGCTCACGGCGGCGACGATCAGCTCGTCGGAAGCGTTGTACACTTCATACCCTCTGTGCCCCAGATGTTCGAGCTTCGCGGGCCACGTGCGGATGTTCACCTTGTCGCCGGGCGAGGGCAGATCCTTGATACGAAAGGCCATGCGGGTGAGTATCCACGCCTTCCCTTCCGCGAAAAGCCGCTCATCGCCAAAACCGAGGGCCGAGGCGTTGTGTCCGGCCGCCTCCTGAAACCAGTTCGCCAACGCGCCGAGGCGTATCTTGCCGTCGGTCCCCGCTTCGCCGTAACGGGCTTGAATGCCTAGAGTATATTCGGGATAATCCAACATATGCTTCTCCGGGGGAAAATGAGTACTTCCTGCCTGTAGCACGCCCGTAGCGCTTTCGTCCAGGACGCGGCCTCCGGTTTGCCTAACCGTTGCGGCCCGGTCACACGGGGTGCCGGGTGCTGTGAGGCGGGGTTCACTGTGCCGCTTGCCGCGTGCGTATACAATACCCGTTTCAGCCGGAGCGGTGTTTCCTGTATTCCCCATGTTATATAGACAGGCGTTTCCGGGTGACGTATATTGGTACAAACCTTTGTAAGGAGAGATTTGCCATGTCTGATCGTGAAACCCGCAAGGCCAACGTCGTTGAAGCGCTGAACAAGGCGCGGAGCATGGAACTACATGCGATTCATCAATACATGAACCAGCATTACAACCTGGACGACATGGACTATGGCGAACTGGCCGCGAATATGAAACTCATCGCCATCGATGAAATGCGCCACTGCGAAATGTTCGCCGAGCGCATCAAAGAACTCGGCGGCGAGCCTACTTCCGAAGTTGCCGGGAAGGTGGTCAAGGGGCAGGAAGTCAAAGCGATTTACAGCAGCGACAGCGACAGTGAAGACGACACCATCTTCGTGTACAACGAGCTTCGCAAAGTCTGTGTGGACAACGGCGATATCCTGACCGCCAAACTGTTTGAAACGATCATCGGCGAAGAGCAGATTCACTTGAATTATTTCGATAACATCAGCGATCACATCGAAACCCTCGGCGATACCTTCCTCTCCAAGATCGCCGGTACGCCGTCTTCGACCGGCGGGACCACCAAGGGCTTTGCCATCGCTCCCGCAGCCGCGAACTAGAGCGGATACACTTGAAAAGTTAGAGACACCGGGAAAGGGGGCTTTCTTCAGCAAAGTCCCTTTCCCCAAAACTGTCAGCGCGGCTGGCGTCCCTCCCTTTCCAAAGACTTTCGACGTTATCGAATCTGTGCTCGCAGGCTTTTCCGGCACAGATTGCCTTCCATGCCGGCCTGGGAACGAATGCCGTCCGTTGGAGTGGCTTCTTGTGCATTCCGCGCGAAAAAACGGTTTCGCATCCGGTTACGCCGCGTGTGGAACCGCTTTTTGTCTTGATACCGTCCGTGCTTTTTCGGCAAGAGGGGCTATCTTCCTTCGGTGAACGTCTCCTCGCTCCAGATTTCGAGTCCCGCCTCACGTGCCATACGGGCGAAAACGCCTTCGCCCGGCACGCGGGTTCCGGTAAAGGAGCCGTCATAGATTTCCCCGGATCCACAGGAAGGAGAGCGGGCCTTGAGGATCGCCGCTGTGCAGCCGTTTTCCAACGCCAGCCGCAAAGCTTCCTCCGCCCCACAGGTAAAGGCACCGGTCACATCCGTTCCGTCTTTGGCGACGACACGCCCGCCCCTGATTTCCGAGGGAACGCGCGGCGTCGGAAGCCCTCCGAGGACTTCCGGGCACACCGGCAGGGCCTGCCCCGTGCGGACCAGCGCTTGTACCGCCGGACAAGGAGAGCAGCCTCCGTCATACCGGCAGGATTCACCCGCCAGACACGCGCTGACCACATACCGTTTGGACATGTTCGGCTCCATCCTAACGCCCTCTTACTCTAACAGAATTCACGTACCAGCCCGGCGGCGTGGGGGAAGGTCTGCCCCAGAACGTCGGGATCGGCCATTTCAAAATCCGCAAAATCAAATCCCGGAGCCACGGTACAGCCCACAAGCGCAAAATCGGAACCTTCCGCCGGAGTAGCGCCGAACCAACAGCCGCCTGGGACGGTGTATTGGAGGTACTGGCCGTTGAGTACATCCTGCCCCAAAAGGATTTCTTCTGCGGTCCCGTCCGGCCTGACTATCGCCAGCCGCAGGGGGGCTCCGAGATAAAAATGCCACATCTCGTCCTGTTTCAGCCGGTGCAGATGGGAATATTCTCCCCGGCGCAAGAGGAACAGGATGCCCGTGGAGAAGTTCCGTGTCCCTCCGAAACCGGGCAGGGCGTCGGCGGGGATCGCTCCTTGGCTGCGATATGTCTCGGCGAAAAAACCGCCTTCAGGATGCGGGGACATGCTGAAATGCTCTACCAGTTTCTGAGGATCCATTTTTTCTTCCTTAAGCGTGTGATTGGAGGGTGCCGCGACCGCATCAGTTGCAGCGGTTTTTTTCATGCCTCAGGCGCGGACAGTGCCGGGCCGCTTTTTCCACTGCGCCACTGTGCTACGATGCGTCTTCGGGCTTTTCCCCGTTCGCCTGTGCCCGCAATTTTTTCGCCTTGATGATCAGTTCGGGGCGGTACTCGAAATGCATGAGGTCGAAATGCTCCCACTTTCCGCCCCAGATGAAGCCGTTGTCCTCAAAGAGTGAGACGATGGCGGAGGGGAAGGTCTTCTGCAACGGATGCGGGCGGAGTTTGCTCCATTGCCAATACGGACCCTTGTCTGGATTGAGATCCACCGCAATCCCGAAACTGTGGGGGCTCAGGCGTTTCGTTTTGGCGATGGCGCGCCAGAAGTAGCCGTAGATGGGCGAAAAATAGCTGTTCAGTTCGGGATCGGCGGGCCGGAGCTTCCACGCCGCGTCGATGCGCAGGAACGCTTCGGCGGCGGGGGCGGCAAGGCGCACCTTGGTCTTGCCGCCGAACAGCGTACGGACGATTCCCCGTTCCACGGAACGCTGGTCCGCCCCGTACAAAGCCTTGAGCAGGGGATAACAGCGGATGCGCCCCGGCTCCTCATCGGGCGCGAAATCCGGGCGTTCGGGTTCCAGCGGGTAAGGCTGGCGCATGGCGTCCTCAATATCCGCATTTTCCAGCAGTTCCGCATGGCTTTTCATTTTCCCGTCATCATAGAGGAGACGTCCGCCGTTCTTGGTGAGGAACCACACATGCCCCGCGTCGTCGGTTTCCGTGGCCGTAATGAATCCGGGGTAGGCTTCTTGCAGACATTCAAGATCCAATTCGAGATCGCCGGCACAGGCCGGGATGGCCCAGAGCAGGCAACAGAGGCAGAAGATCAGTTTGCGCATCGGTCGTTCCTTGAGGAGCTTTTGGCTCGGGCAGGGCGTTCTTCTCTGATTTCCGGAATGGCGCCCGAGAGCGGTTCTACTGCGGAATGCCGGAAATGTCGAAGCCTGTATATCTTTTTGCCAAGGCCATTGGTTTTCCGGCATATTCGAAGCGGTGCGGCGGATTGTTGAGCGACGCGGGGGAACGGAAAAATCTTTTGATGCTCGGATCATGCCGTTGCCTTTGGGGGATTTTTCTCGAATGCGCTCCGGCGCGCCCCGCAAGGCCGCTTTCGGACGCGCGCTTTCTGTTGACACCCGCGATTATTCTTTCTAGAGCCTTGGGAAATGCTGTTCGGAGGTCCTTATGAAAACACGCAGAGCTTTTATCCAGACGGGCGCAGTGGCCCTGTGCGGTCTCGCGGCGGCTCCGGCCCTCGCCAAGCCCCGGAAACCCAAGGACGCCGACTGGACCGAGACCTTCGACGTCATCGTCATCGGCAGCGGCCTCGCCGCGTTCGTGGCGGGCCTGTCGGCTCTTGAGAGCGGAGCCAAGCGCGTGGCCCTGCTCGAAAAAATGGGCATGATCGGCGGTTCCACGGCTATCAGCAACGGGACCATCTCCGTGCCCGGCAGCCCGCTCCAAAAGGCACAAGGCATTGAAGACTCTCCCGAAGCCATGCTCAAGGATCTGCTCAAGGCCGGGAAAGGCTTCTGCCATCCCGAGCTGACGAAGACCCTGGTGGGCAACGGCGTCGAGGCATTCGATTTTATCGTCAAACACGGCGCGAAATTCAAGGATACCGTGATGATGCCCGGCGGCATGACCGCCAAGCGCCTGCTTCAGCCCGACTACAACGGCGCGACGGGTCTATTGGCTCCCCTGCGCGAAAGCTATCTCAAGATGGGCGGCCAGCTCATCTTGTGCTGCAAGGTCGACCGGTTGCTGCTCGATCGTGACGGACGGGTCGAAGGCGTTGCGGCGCGTACGGATTACCATTTCAATACGCGGCTCAAATCGGACGATCTCGAGAACAAGGGCGGGACGCCCGTGCGCTACCGGGCGAAACGGGGCGTAATCTGCTGTACCGGCGGCTTTGAGGCGGATCGCGCCTTCCGGTCGCAGGAACTGCCGCAGTTTGACGGTGCGTTCACGACCGAGCATCCCGGCGCGACGGCTTCCGGGTATCGTATGCTTGCCGCCGCCGGGGCCCGCATGATCAACGGCACGCTGTACCGCCCGGCCTTCCCGTGCACGGACGAGCAGCCGCTCGGCATGATGATCGACCCTGCCACGGGCAAGCGGTTCGTGAGCGAAAGCGCGGATCGTGTGGCTATCTTCCACGCCGCAAGCAAGGTATTGGCCTCCAACGGGCGCCGGATGCCCTTGTCCATTCTTGACGGCGATGCCTACGAACTGGTGGAAAACAAGCACCGCATGGAAAAGAACGCCGGTGCGGGCTATGTGACCAAGCATGACAGCCTTGAAGATTTGGCGGAGCATTACAAGATTCCGCTGGATGCGCTCAAGGCGACCATTGAGGAATACAACGCGATGGCGGAGAAGGGCGAAGATACGGCTTTCAAGGCCGATTTCGCCAAGACCAAGAACAACAAGGTGGACAAGCCGCCGTACTATGCGGTGATGGTGAAGCCGAACCTGACCTACAGCCTTGCGGGGGCGCTCATCACGCCCAAGGCTGAAGTGGTGAGCGTGCTCGACGACGCGCCCATTCCCGGCCTTTACGCGGCGGGCGAGGCTACCTCGGGCGTTCACGGGGCCATGCGTCTTGGCGGTTGCGCCATTCTTGATTGCTGCGTGTTCGGTATGCTCGCCGGGCGCAACGTTATGGCGAAGAAGGTGTAGTGGATTGGGGGAAGAAAGCATTGGGAAGGGGGAGGGAACCTTATCTGAGGAAAGGTTCCCTCCCCCCCTCCCAAACCCTCCCCTCTCCCTCCAAAGACTTTTGACGTTATCGAATCCCTGTTCGAGATTTTGC
>PPYF01462918.1_pt1 | contig 10740 bp, 10 predicted proteins | sample 1559871 | NCBI WGS metagenome assembly PPYF01 (sample SAMN08240021, study PRJNA423297) | Human gut metagenome, whole genome shotgun sequencing project.
CTCCCTTTCCGCCTTCAAAAGACAGTTTTCCGCGGAGTTTGGAGAGGCTCCAGCCGAATGGATGCAGAAACAGTTGTTGGGAGAAATCAAATACAAACTTTCAGTTACAGACCTGCCGTTGGGAACCATTGCCAATGAACTGGAGTTTTCCTCTCTTGCACACTTCTCCAGATTTTGCAAAAGATGTCTGGGATGTTCTCCCAGAGAGTTAAGACAGCAGATAAAAGGCGGTTAAACAATCTCTGAATGAGGGAGATAATAAATTGATAAATAATAGAGCCAAAACGGAAACAGCCAACAAAATTATTGTCTTTAAATTTGCAGCGTAATCCAAATAAAAAAAAGATTATGCTATTTTTTAACACATGCTGTAAGTTTTTTTAATTTTCCACTCTCTACGGGAGAGAGTGAAGAAACAGGAACAAATATACGTATATTGTGATAATATACTATAATTAAAGTAAAAAAAATATCTTAGATAATAGAATTTAACTAATGTAGAAAAATATTATTATTCCATTAAATCATCTGTTTACCCAACAGATGCCGGTCCAAAACGTAGATACCATAACATGTAAATCCCTCTCGTAGCCATCTTTCAATTGAAGACGGTATAAGATAAATTAGCTAAATAAGGTGTTCCTTTTTTTCCTGTATAATCCCGCCACGTGCACCAAGGCGGGATTTACAGAAACATCCGGGAATGGTAAAATTATCGGTGGTAAAAGCCTCTTTGGGAGTGGTTAACCGCCGTCCATCGTCCAGACGGGAACTGAAGAATTTGAGCTGATATCTTTCGCGGTCGGGCCCGGTCAATCATCCACCGCTAAAATGAAGTCAGCCACTTGATTATTAACCGCATCCAGTGCGGAATGATCCAGTTCTTTCAGATAGATTCGGGTCGTTTTTTCCGACGTATGCCCCAGACACTCACCAATAACATGAACCGAGGCACCGTTCACCTTGGCTATCGTGGCCCATGAATGGCGGGCCGCGTGAAGTCTCAGCGGGAATTCCAAACCAATGACCCGGGAAATCTTTCCCAGGGAGTAACGAATCCTATGGTAGGCACTTCTATAACCGGCGTACGGATCCCGTTCTGCCGGAAACAACGGGAAGATGTATTCTCCCGGTACATTCTTGTATCTTTCCAGGATACGACTGATCTCCTTGTTTATACCTACCCGCATCAATTGATCGGTCTTGTGACGCCTGTAACAGATTTCACCCGGGAAAACATGCCTCTTTTTTAGCAATGCAATATCGACGAATGACATTCCACGCGTGTAAAAGCTGAACATGAAAATGTCCCGGGCAAGAGATAATGGGCTGTCCTTTTCCAGTTCAATTGCGGATAGTGTTTTAATCACAACCGGATCAAGGGAGCGTTTGAGAGTTTTTTCCGTTTTAATGCTTATATCGCGAAATGGGCAAGGAAGTTCCAGGCCCATCTCCCGACATCCCTTCCTGAAAAGAGCCTTGATATTATGCAGATAAAAACCAATGGTGTTATCGCATATACCCGAAGCGAGTAGTTTCCCCTGGTAGTCGGAAATGATCCGGGAAGAGAGTTTTATGAAAGGAAAATCCTTTTTTCCCAGGTACTTCTGCATGGAACGCAGGCTGGAGGCGTATGCCCGGGCTGTTCCCTCATGACCGCTTTCACGAAGCTCTCGGATTTTCCGTGAAAAATAGAAATAAAAACCGGCTTCGCGGGTTAACACGCCGTAAGTCCTGAATACGTCCTCTATTTCGTATTCCCGGGATTTCTTCTCTATCATTGAAATACACTTTAACAGTACCCTTGAGATACTTTCGCACCTGTTGTTGATCCTCCGAATCGACTCCGGGGTGTTTTCCCCGCCGTCGATAACCCTCCCTTTTACGGGATCAAACAGGGTATCCGGGATGCTGAATCCTGTATAAACAACCTTTTTCCTTCGCTTGTGAAGAACCTGCACGACTAACGGGAATTTGCCGGACCGGTTGCTCCTTCCTTTTACCAATACTGTTTTAACTGTTGCCATAAGTTTTTTATTAGTTAGACATTTGACGCTTCCTTGTTTCCTGGAAAGGAAGCATAAACTTATATGCATCAAATCGGAAAAAGACCAAAAAAGTTCAGTAACCAAGCGGGAAAATTGCACGAAAGACGGGAAGTCGGTTCCAGACCCGTCGGTAAGGGAACGGTACGTCTTGTATGTATAGGATTTTTTTCAACTTGCCAAACATGAAAAATGGAACAGGGTGAGATGGTAAAGCATGTCCCAATACATCCCCAAGTAAACCACGGGGATTAAGCATGGCAGATGGGATTTTTTCGCTGCACAAGACAAAAAAGGCGGCCCCACCTGCCGCCTGTAGATTGATAAAGAGAGAATTCCATCCTACGCGAGATGATCAAAGCCATATGGATCCAGCTTCCACATCCCCCGCCTGGTAGGTATAGGAGATGAACTCCTCAAGCGCCTCCTTCCATGTAAGACTGAAGGTTTTCATGATGGAGTGTAGCGTGCGGTTGCTGTCTTCATCCAGGCTATCCTCCCCGATCAGGTTCACATCTGCCTCCGGGTCCACATCAACAAACTCCTCGCGGCTCCAAAACACCACTACCGGGATGCTCAGGTTAATATCCCATGTTCCACGCTGGATCAATACCCCGGAGGGCTTGTAGAACGGGTCAAAGCCGTTTGTCTGCGGGTTCTTTTTAGAATTGTAGCCGTGATACAGGCGGAGTTTCAGGTCAAACTCCTTGCGGTCCTTCAGGAACCGGATAACTCCTTTTAATCCTACCGGGTTAGTGCCTCCCGTAATTTCCGCCTCGTTGTCATGTTTGGTCTTGTCCCAGGGCGTGGTATCCACATAGAGATAATCCACCAGTGCCTCCGGATCATTGTCGTCAGTTTCCGGTTTCCCGTCAAAGGTAGGTCTCACGTTCTCCGGGGTGAAGAAATGCTGGTGGATATTCTCCTGCCCGTTCTCCACGAACTGGCCGTTCATTAACTCTCCTTTGGAATTGTAGTAATAGATAAACATCAGGTAAACCGGGGCCGGGGTAAAGTTGTTTCCATTTTTATATTCGCCGTTTTTCTGAACGTAAAACTTGCCCTGGCTTCCTTCAGCAAGGGTCCATCCACTGCCGGTCTTCAGTTCATAAGTGATCTCCTGGACACGTTTCATATACCTGGCTGGGGATTCCGGATTTTGGTGGGGACCTCCGGCCTTCTGTATCTCGTTCCAGTCAGCGTGCAGGTGGCATTCAACGAGGCGGACGGTCATTTTTGCCGGGTCCTCATGCAGTTTGTTCTTCGTCTCGTCTTCTGGTATTACAGGATCCTTGCTGCAAGAGTTCAGCGACAGGACAAGGGACACTCCTACCAGAAGTGCCCACACGGTTTTACATGCAATTGTTCTCATTTTTCTTTTTATTTATTTATTAGTGTTGATTATAATTGTTATAAATTAAAAAATCCAGTTTACACCGCAACGCACATCACGTCCCATATCATGCGCATAGTAACGCGAGCGGTTGGTGTATTCCTTGTACTCACGGTTCAGGAGGTTGTCTGCCGACAGCATGAACCGGACCTGGTGTCCCCGTTTCACGGGAAGTTCAAGAGCAGCGTCGAACCCGAGGAGATGGTACGCCGGGGGAGTATACGGGATAAGATCCGTGTCCGGATCAAACCGCCTCTGTTTTGCGGTGAAACGGTGCCTGATGTTCAGGCGCAGCCTGAGATGCGATTTCGTCTCGTGGATCCACGCAAGTTCATGGCTGAAACGGAAGGAGGGAATATAAGGAAGATAATTACCCTTTGTCCGTTCGTTTGCCCGTATAAAGGAGACGACGGCATGGTAGTCCCATGAACCGTCCGGAGTGAAACGCAGGTCAAAGTCCATACCGCGGAAGAAAGCCGGGGTCTGCCTGTACTGGAAGACCGGGTATGCTCCCGAAATCACGGTGACTGTCTCTTTCTCCGGCCCCTCATAGATATAGCCGTCCACCCATTGCAGGTAACCGTCCAGACAGACGCTGAACATCCCGTCGCCGTAACGGAGGGAAGATATCCATTTGTAGCTTCTTTCCGAGTGCATCGCAGAGTCTCCCCTGACAAACATCCCAGACCCGAGCTCGTTCCCGTTGCTGTACAGTTCATACACGTGAGGGGCACGCCAAGCCAGACCGAAGTTGGAGGTGAGCCTCCAGCGTCTGGAAAGTTGATAGTGTCCTCCCAGGCTGTAGGACACGTTGTTAAACTTTCTTGTCCCGCCATAGGGGCTTCCCGTCCAGTCATAACCACTGGCACGGGTTTCCTGCATATCCAGGCGGAGGCCTGCTTCAACGCCTCCCCTGGCCAGGTGATATTTCCCGATTCCGTATATCCCTGCCTGTGTCTCCGTGTAGTTCGGGATAACGGGCACGAATCCGGTACCCGCGCGGCTGTGGTTCTCGATGAACATGACCTGACCTCCCGCCTCGACCTGCCAGGAGCGGTAATCCCGCTTCCAGCGCAGAAGATGCTGGAATGAATTCAGGTGCAGGGAAACCGCCGGAATGTTAGAATCCAGCCGCCGGACACGGTTTTCCTGCCTATCGTCCTTCTGCCAGGTACTCTGCCAGTGAATACTCCCCCCCTTCTTCATGCCGAGCCGCATCCTGCCGAATGCGATCTGATGGGTGACCTCCTGGCAGGGAGGCCTGATACCACGGGAGAAGGGATCCGTGTGCAGGGGGCGACCAAGCCGGATACGTTCCGCCAGCAGGTCCTCGCTACCCATCTGGGCGCTGAGCATCACCCCTGTCCGGCTGTAGAAGCGGCTGTAGAAACCTTCCACTCTCAGACGTCCGCGGTCATAGCCCAGAGAGGCGGAAGCGTGATACTCTCTGGTTCCCGTGTTGTTCAGAAGATAGTGCGCAGTGGAACGGTCCCCGGAATTTGACCAGGTTCCCTGCAGACGCCAGGCGAAATCACCGGGAAAAGCACCTTCGAGCTGTCCGGTAGCCACGTAGCGACGCCCGTTACTTCCGTAAAGTGCGGAGATTCCCCCTTGAAGGGAGCGTTTTCTGAAAGGAAGCGGAGACTGCTCCATGACGATAATCCCTCCAAGGGCATCCGAACCGTATCTTACCGCATCGGAGCCCTTGATTACCGAAACGGAGGAGCTGCCGTTCATGTCCACTTCGGGAGCGTGGTCGGCCCCCCATTGCTGCCCGGTCTGGCGGGCACCGTTATGGATGATCAGTATCCGGTTCCCGTACATTCCTTGGATAACGGGTTTGGATACAGTGGTTCCCGTGCTGATGGAACTTACCCCGCTGACACGTTCGAGCAGGGTGGCAAGCGAGGTTCCCAGCGCGTTCCTGATCTCGGGAGATGAAAGGCGCCGGCTCACCACGTTGGGTGACGCCCCGGCACGTTCACCGGTCACGACCACTTCCCCGAGTTTTTGTATGTCCGGGGAGAGACATACGGTATGTATGCTGCTTTCTTTGAATACCTCGTTCATAGGTACACGCCGGGAACCGTAACCCAGGCACTGCACGAGGACCGTATCCATGAAACACGTTCCATGACCGAAAACAATCATTCCACGGGGGGAGCTGACAAGTAACCGTTCCCCGGTCAGGATATAGGCCCCTTCAATGGGAAGCCCGCTTTCCTGGTCAATGACCAGCAGAGTATCGCGTGTACCCGTCGATTGCCGGTCAGCCTGTACCCGTGCTTCCATGGGAGAAGGGAGGGTACATAGGCAGACAACAAGCAGGCACACATACTGGAGATATGCATGAAATGTCATACTTGAAAAAATATAAACGGGTTATAATCTGTTAAGACAGGACATGAAAAGCCCCTGCACGCAATCACAGTGATGGCATGCGAATCCCTCAAGGGAGTTATGACAAACACACAGGGGGTGCACGGAGGAAATGCGGGAAAAGAATGACGATGACATCTGTTTTCCCGGAGATAAGATACCTTACAGGCCTGCCAGTCGGAATATAATCGTATATAAAAATCCCTGCCTCGACAAACGGGGAGAGCGTAAAGAGACAGATGGTACAATTTTCAGGAGAATCGTGACGGGAGTGTCCCTGTTCGTTATGGGATACGCACGAATGTTTCCCGTGAACATGAAAAGCTTTCACGAGGAAAAAGGGCATCAATGTCAGCAACAACATACATGCTATGACAGCCCGCTGTCTCTGTCTTTTTTTCGTACGATCCATTAGTTTGCAAAAATAGAAATTAAATTAATAACTAACAATACCTATAAATGGTGATTTACAAGAGTACAAGTAGAGTATAGACGTTGTCCGTACCACAAAGGTTCTCAAGTTGGAATCAATGATGTAGTCTTGTTCTTTACAAATACCGGTATATGCCTTTCACGCTTCTGGAAAAAGCACCTTCGGACCGGACAGCAATTATATCGTATATGGCTGCCATGCATGAATCAATTTTTCCTTCTAATATCGCATGGGTGATTTCCTCTCCGACTTTTACCCCGGCATTCATAATAAAGTAAAAATATTTCATCTTATCGTGAGTTGAATCTATTAACCCGTTTACCGATCAGAGACAGGGCCGGATATTTCACTACAAACCAGATTCCCTTTCCTGCGCATACGGATGCCCGTTATCTTCTCTTGCAAATCCACTCCGAGATTTGTTAAAAACGGTTCGTCGATCCATAACCCCGAACCGGACCAGCATCGAACATCCCTTTTTTATCGTGCGGCTTCTCTCGAATGGGGGTGGGGCAACCGATAAGATATGACCTTGTGCAAACATCTCTTTTCCAGCATCCTCTCCTTCCACGATCCGGATGATCTCACCCGGCCTCTTACCTATTGCCTCCAGCAGGTAAACCGCCTTTTCCCGTGCCGCTTTCAGTGCTTCTATCTTGCCCTTCCTGTGATAGGACAGGATATCCCTATGTTCCAGTTTATCTATATACATCGTATGAATTCCTTGTGTGTCCACCCGTTTTAAAATTTCATCAATCAGTGTGAAGTCACGTAACGTGACATCAAATGATTTGGAAACCAGAAAATCCTGTCCCGGCTTACGCCAATTATCGCCCACATCCTGTGTGCGGATTGCCTCCCGTGGCACTCCGACTATTTTCAAAACCAACTTCAATTCCTCCTCTATTCTGGTAAGAGGAACCTTCGTCCGATATTCTTCCGGTTTGGATACGCCATCAAACTCTTCTTCGAAGTACTCCCTTATTTCGATAACGTAATGAATCCTGTCAGGAACTACCTCTATCTCGGAAGTACCGGTTACCTCTATATAACGTTCGCCCACCTGAGCGGGCAGCGGAAAGGGGATGAACATGGAGATCAACAATAAAAGATTGAAAACACGCATAACAGTCTATTTACAGGTTTACCGGGAATCTACATGATCGTCCGGTCATCTATGATCCTGTAGTCCATATCTGAACGGGGCTGGAAAACAGGAGTAAAACATGATTGATAAATTTCCATAAAGCACATTAAAATCCACCCCTCCCTGACAATGGAAGGGGTAGATTCACTCCCGGTCTATTTTCGATTATCTTCTTTCCGGAGAACCAAGAAAGACTCCGAGGGTTTAAAATGAGGGACCTTGCGAGCCGGGATGCATATGGTTGTGTGCTGTTGGATATTCTGTGCCTTCTTTGCCGCCCTTTTCTTCAAAGAAAAGGTCCCGAATCCGCGCAGGAATACACTTCTCTCTCTGCCGAGTGCATCCTTCACGCATTTCATGAAACTCTCGATTACCAGGCCAACGGTCCTGCGATCGATTCCAAGCTCCTCAGAGACCCGGTTTATAATATCTGCTTTAGTCATATCTGAATTTTAATGTTCACACTATTTTTATCATTCAGGGGCAAAGGAAAATTTCCACCGCCAAGGAGTAGCCTGTCCCTCAGATATGTTCCTGCCCGATACCGTCCATACCGTTTGAATAAACGTCATTGTTTCTTCAGCAAGTCACGTATTTCTGAAAGTAACTTTTCCTCGTTGCTCGGGACAGGTGGGGGCAAGGGTGTCTCTTCTTTTTTGCGCCTGAGATTGGAGAGCAGGCGGATGAACAAGAAAATGGCAAAAGCGATGATCACAAAATCCAGCATGGTCTGTATGAAGTTTCCATAGTTTATCGTGACGGCCGCCTGTTCGACCCCATCAACTACCCTGACGGGTTCCAATTCCCATCTCAGTTCCGAGAAGTTGGTTCCGCCTACCAGCAACCCTATCGGTGGCATGATGATGTCTGCCACCACTGAAGATATTATTTTCCCGAAGGCACTGCCAATGATCACACCCACGGCCATGTCTACCACGTTTCCACGCATCACAAACGCCTTAAAATCCTGTAAAAAACTACTTTTTGACATTTTTTTTATTTTAGTTGATAATAATGTATCAAACAAAGGTGGATAACAGAGAAACGTATCTCGGGGTCATCCACCTTCCCTTCATCGTTGTCTGTCGCTATGCTGAGAAATGGCTTTCCACACTATGGCACTGGCCAGAGCTCCTGTCAGTGGAGCGACGATAAATAGCCAAAGCTGTGAGATCGCGCCTCCTCCCTCGAAAAGTGCGGGTCCTATGCTGCGCGCGGGATTTACTGATGTTCCGGTGATGGGAATACATACGATATGCACCAGGACAAGCGTCAGCCCGATGACCAGGCCCGCCAGTTTACCGGCCCCTTTCTTTTTATCCGTGGCTCCCAGCGCCACAAGAACGAAAATAAACGTAAAGACGGCCTCAGCGATAAAGGCCTGCAACATTTCCCCCTCAACAAAGCCGTTGCTCCCTGTCATGGTAGGGCCGGAATGTGGCCCCGTAGATACCAGTATGAAAAGTACGGCTGATCCGAGAATCCCCCCGATTATCTGGAAAATAATGTATAACAGGGCATCCTTGCCCCCCATTCCTCCCGAGCAGTACATGCCCAGTGTGATCGCCGGATTTATATGGCATCCGGATATTCCGCCAATAGCGTATGCCATGGCGACCACCGACAGCCCGAAGGCTATGGCAACTCCCAGGATACCCACCCCGGTGGTGACCGCACCGGGCATATCCCCGGCAAAAACAGCACTTCCGCATCCCATCAATACAAGGACCATTGTCCCGATCATTTCAGATACATACCTGTTCATAGCATTTCAAATTACGTGTAGAATAAAATAGTTAATACATTCTGTTCAAGTGAATGCATCTTCCCGGTATTTTCCGGACCACATTTAACGGCTACTGGATTCCGTTCCCGCGTTGATCGTACAGATGCTTACCCGGTTCCAGTCGGGCTCCTCGAACATGTTCCCTACTCCCTGGCCCTCGGCTACAATCCGTTCTTCTGCAATTCCATACTTGCCCACCAGCATTTTTTTCACGGCCTCCGCTCTTTGTCGGGCGATCCGCTCGTTAACTTCCACGCTTCCCTCAGGAGAGGCATAACCCTTGATGAGCACACTTGCTCCCTTATGGTTCTTTAAATAAGTAGCGATACGTTCGACATTCGGGAGTTGGGAGTTGTCAACTGTCGTCCTGCCCTGGCGGAAAGTTATGACGGATTCCAGCGTCTTTTTAGTGTTGTCAATGGTATCTTTCACAATTTTTGGTTCCTGGTTGCGGCATTTGTCCAGCGCGGCCTCCAGCTCCGTTACCTTTCGCACTGCCTCCTGCAAAGCCTCGGCATCTTTACCGGCCTGTGTATGAAGTTCATTAATTTTTGCGTTCAAGACATCCACCTCCTGCTGGTCATAAGCTCTCACTTTTGTAAAGTGATGTTTCCCGTTACTGCATCCGAAATGATACTTCAGACCAACGGATATTTCCCATACGGCCCGTCCGGAATGGAAATGTACGGCTTCGGAACCCATAGCATTCATGTCATAGACCAGAGCAGGTTTCAGTGCCAATGTCCATGCCTTGCTCTCTCCCAGGTTGAAATTAAAGTTCAGGCCCAGTTTTGTTGACATGCTGTTCTGATCGGAACCCGTTTCCCGGTTCATATAATAATGCAACCATCCGATTCCGGCCACCGCTTCGATTTCAAAAGGTCTGGGAACCCCGGTATAGGTCCCAAGGAGATTGTTCAGGTTCACCAACCCCAACAGACTGACATTGGAGCGGTCGAAAATGGTCCTGCTTTGTGAGGTGTTAAAGCTTCCGACCGCCTCCAGACCGAAACCGAAAACCGGTGTCAATTGTTTATTCAGTTCTATCCCCGTGATCGGGCGCATGTTTCCAAAGAAAGAATGATGTGTTAACGGGGTTGTTCCTCCCGCACTGATCTCGATGGACCAGTTGTCCAGAAACTTGTTACCCTCTACTGCAGTCTGGGCATTTGTGTGATACATAAAAACACCAGACAAAAACAAACTGATAAAAATTTTCTTCATTATTTTAAAGTTTTATATTAATTTTCTTTGCAAAGAACGTTATTTTGAAAAAGAAATATATTTTCATTTTAGCTCTTTTATTTATCATTTAAGCTCTCAGAACAATCTTATAGATTAAAGATGTACATAATTGTATAAACGATAATCCACAGTTTATGAAATGAATTAAAACACCTCCAAGTAATAACAGGAAAAAACAAAATGACTGTTATTAACAGCAAGTCTGTAATCGAAAGTTTATATTTGATTTCTCACAACAACTGTTTCTGCATCCATTCGGCTGGAGCCTCTCCAAACTCCGCGGAAAACTGTCTTTTGAAGGCGGAAAGGGAG
>PPYF01546241.1_pt1 | contig 10740 bp, 6 predicted proteins | sample 1559871 | NCBI WGS metagenome assembly PPYF01 (sample SAMN08240021, study PRJNA423297) | Human gut metagenome, whole genome shotgun sequencing project.
GTGACGCTTAAAGTACAGAATGCGTCGCTTGGACAGGTTATGGACGAGATCAAGAACCAGACCAGATATCTTTTCATCAATCAGGATGTCAAGGATCTCAATAACCACAAAGTAAGTCTGAATGTTTCGGATAAAGCTATTGCCGAGGTGTTAGATCAGATTTTTACCCCTTTCAATATCGGTTATCGCATCGAAAAAACAAGCATTATTATTTTCAACCGACCGAAATCCACATCCAACTCAGTTCTGATTGGAGGTAAGGTCAGCGATGTCGGCGGCGCACCGATTATCGGCGCCACGGTGCTGGTCAAAGGTACGACGAATGGTGTTTCAACCGATGCCGACGGTCGTTTTACGCTAACGATCGCTTCACCTGCCACTGCACAGCTCGAAATAAGCTACTTGGGCTACGAACCTCAAACTTTAGCTGTCGGCAACCGCACCTCTTTTGAGATTACACTGGCGGAATCGGCTTCGGAAATCGAATCGGTAGTCGTTACTGCCTTAGGTATCAAACGTGAAGAGAAGGCGCTGAGTTATAATGTACAACAAGTTGAAGCTGAAGACATCACGACTGTCAAGGACGCCAACTTCATGAACTCGCTGACAGGTAAAGTCGCTGGCGTTACGATCAATGCTTCGTCGTCAGGTGTCGGCGGTGCATCGAAAGTCGTGCTGCGCGGTAATAAATCCATTTCGCAGTCGTCGAATGCCCTCTATGTGATCGACGGTATTCCGATGTATAACTTCGGCGGTGGTGGCGGTACGGAATTCGATTCGAAGGGTGCTACCGAAGCCATCGCGGACATCAATCCCGAGGATATCGAATCCATCTCGGTGCTGACAGGTGCAGCAGCCGCGGCTCTTTACGGCTCGAATGCTGCCAACGGTGCTGTGATGATCACCACGAAAAAGGGACAGGCTGGAGCTTTGAAAGTGACGCTTTCGAGTAATACAGAGTTTCTGAACCCGTTCGTTCAGCCGGAGTTCCAGAACCGCTATGGCACGGGACTAAACGGTCTTCAGTCCGGGTCGGCCATTTACAGCTGGGGCGAGAAATTGGCACCTGCGGCGCGTCTGGGATATACGCCGGATGATTTTTTCGAGACAGGACACGTCTACACCAACGCCGTGACGGTATCGGGCGGTACGGACAAGAACCAGACTTACTTTTCGGCAGCCTCGGTCAATTCGGACGGTATCATTCCCAATAATGAATACGACCGTTACAACTTCACATTTCGCAATACGTCCTATTTCCTGAAAGACAAGCTGCGTCTGGATGCTTCGGCCAGCTATATTTACCAGCAGGATCAGAACATGACCAATCAGGGTGTCTACTCCAACCCGCTGGTTCCTGCTTATCTTTTTCCCCGCGGGACGAACTTCGACTCCTATCGTATTTTCGAGCGTTACAATCCCGCCTCTAAACTTATGGAACAGTTTTGGTCGGACGACCTTGAGGGCGGTGACCTGCGTATGCAAAATCCTTATTGGATTGCCCACCGCAACCTACGCAATACCGATAAGAAGCGTTACATGCTGTCGTTCTCGGCCTCCTATGACATTCTTCCGTGGTTGAACGTTGCTGGCCGTGTGCGCATCGACAATGCGAACTCGCTCTATACGCAGAAACTTTATGCTTCGTCGAATACGACGATTACCGACGGCGGTAAGAACGGTCACTATACCGAACAGCGCGAATACGATACGCAGACTTATGCTGACATTATGGTGAACATCAACAAGACCTTCGGAGACGATTGGTCGCTGCAAGCCAACGTCGGCGCTTCGATCAACAACGTCAAAATCGACCAATTGTCGTACCGCGGCCCGATTCAGGAAAATGGATTGCCGAACGTGTTCAATGTTTTCGACCTCGACGATTCGAAGAAGCGCGCCGAAAAATACGGCTGGCAGGAACAGACGCAGTCGATATTCGCCTCGGTGGAAGTGGGTTGGAAACAGATGCTCTACCTGACCCTCACGGGCCGTAACGACTGGGCTTCGCAATTGGCCAACTCCCCGCAATCGTCGTTCTTTTACCCGTCGGTGGGTCTTTCGTGGGTGCCGACCTCACTTTGGGATATGGGCAATGCGCTGACATATCTGAAGATTCGCGGTTCGATCGCTTCGGTAGGTATGCCTTTTCCGCGTCACCTGACCGTTCCGACCTACGAGTACGACGCAACGAATAAAGTTTGGACAGCCAAGACACACTATCCGATCGGCGATCTTTATCCCGAACGCACCCGCACTTATGAGTTGGGCCTCGACGCGCGTCTGTGGAAGCACTTCAGTTTGTCGGCTTCGTGGTATTGGGCCGATACCTACAACCAGACGTTCGACCCGCAGATTTCTGTATCATCGGGTTATTCGACGATCTATCTCCAGACGGGCCACGTCCGCAATACGGGTGTCGAAGCGTCGCTCGGCTATCAGAACCAATGGCGCGATTTCGGTTGGTCTACGAACTTTACCTTCTCGTGGAACAAGAACGAGATCGTGGAACTGGTTCACAACTATGTGCATCCCGAGACCGGCGAACTCATCACCAAAGAACGACTGGAGATCAAGGGGCTGGGTAAGGCCAAATATATCCTTAAACCGGGCGGAACACTGGGTGACCTCTATACCAATTCCGATTTGGTCTATAACGACGACGGGTATATCGAAGTGGACAAGAACGGCAACGTAGCCGTCAAGGACGACTATATGGATGACATTTATCTCGGTTCGGTATTTCCTAAATACAATCTCGCATGGCGTAATGATTTCAACTATAAGGGTATCAATCTCGGCGTACTGTTCACGGCCCGCATCGGCGGTATCTGTTATTCGGCTACGCAAGCCAATATGGATTTGTACGGCGTGTCGGAGGCCTCGGCCGCAGCCCGCGATGCCGGTGGCGTGATGATTAACGGCCGTGACATGATCGACGCACAGAAATGGTATCAAGTAATCGGTTCGCAGTCGGGATTACCGCAGTATTACACTTATTCCGCCACGAATGTCCGCTTACAGGAGCTCTCGCTGGGTTACACGCTCCCTTCGAAATGGTTCCGCGACAAGATGCGTATGACCGTTTCGTTCGTAGGCCGTAACCTGTGGATGATCTACTGCAAGGCCCCGTTCGACCCCGAAGCCGTAGCTTCGACAGGCATGAACTATCAGGGTATCGACTACTTTATGATGCCTTCGATGCGTAATCTGGGCTTCAATGTAAAATTCCAATTCTAAAGAACAGCAAAACCATGAAAAAGACAAACAACAAAATGCAGCTACTGCTGCTTTCGGTGGTGCTGCTCGGTACGACTGCCTGTACGGGCGATTTCGCGGACATCAATCGTAATCCGAATGAAGTGACCGACGAACAGTTGCAGGCTAACAACTATAAGATCGGTACGAACCTCAAGACCCTTCAGGGCCTGGTCGTTCCGACGGAAGAGCACCGGTTTCAATTCGTCGAGAGCATCGTCGGATGCCCTTACGCTGGCTACAACGGTAAGACCGTCGATACCTGGCAGGCGACATTCGAAAACTACAATCCCTCGGCTGACTGGCGGAAAGTTCCGTTCGTGGATATGATCTCCGATACCTATCCGGCCTATCGTGCGATTATCAACGGTACGGAGGACGTAGTGGCGCAGGCATTGGCCAAATTGTTCCGCATTGCCATCATGCAGCGCGTCACGGATAGCTACGGCCCGATTCCCTATACGCAGGTCATGGCCAGTAAGACCGAATCGCTGGAGGTAGCCTACGATACACAGGAAGAGGTCTACACGGCGATGTTTACAGAATTAGACGACGTGATCGCCTCGCTTCAGGACAACCTTTCACTACCCTCGGATGCCTTCGGCCGTTACGACGGTGTTTATTCGGGTAATATCTCGCAGTGGCTCAAATTCGCCAATTCGCTCAAGTTACGTATGGCCATGCGTCTAACGGAGGTTAAGCCCGATCTGGCGAAGTCGAAAGCTGCCGAAGCCATTGCCGCCGGGGTCATCACGACCAACGCAGACAATGCCATGATGCACACCTCGGACAACCGAACGACGCTCATTTACAACGACTGGGGCGACCATCGTATTGGTGCCGACATCATCAATTACATGAACGGCTACAACGATCCGCACCGCGAGAAGATGTTTACGACTGTAACCCTTGTGGAGAACGGACAAGAAATACAGGGATATGCGGGTATTCGCATTGGTATCAACGTAACGAGTAAGGCGCAGGCCGTGTCGTCCTACTCGAACATGCGCGTTACGGGTACGGATCCCTATCTGTGGATGAACGCCGCTGAAGCGACGTTCCTACGTGCCGAATATGAACTGCGCTGGGGCTCGGCCGAAACTGCCGGAACACTCTATGAGCAGGCTGTCACGCTCTCGTTCGAGGAGCGTGGTGCCGATAACGTGAAGGGCTATCTTTCCGATGCGACAAGTACTCCGGCAGCCTACAAAGATCCGTTGAACAAGCACTCCATGGCTTCTCCGCAGAGCTCGATCACCGTGGCATGGAACGCCGCAGCGGATTTCGAAACCAACCTCGAACGGATCATTACCCAGAAATGGATTGCCATTTTCCCGCTGGGAACCGAGGCGTGGACAGAACACCGCCGTACGGGTTATCCCCGTCTGCTGCCAGCCGTGGTGGATAGCAGCGGTGGCGCCGTGAACGTGGCGCTGGGCGCACGCCGTCTGCCTTATCCGGTCGAAGAGTACACCGAGAACCCGACGAACCTGCAAGCCGCCGTTTCCGCACTGAACGGTGAGTCGGTAAACGGAGCGGGCGATACGCAGGGAACCCGAGTATGGTGGGATCGCAAAAACTTAAATTAGTATGGATATGAAACGAAATAAATTGATCGGGCTTCTCTCCTTATGCCTGCTGGCCGCGACGTTCGCTTCGTGTGAAGACTGGAACGAAACGGAAGCCGTCAAACAAAAAGTCGAACGCCCGGAGGATCAAAATCCGGAATTGTGGGCGGAATATACGGCGGCGTTGCGCGACTACAAGCAGTCGGAACATTTTATCGTCTACGCCCGTCTGTTTAACTCTCCCCAACCGGGTACCAGTGAAAAGGATTTCATGCGTTGCCTGCCCGACTCGCTCGATATCGTGTCGCTGACCAATGCCGACAACTTCTCGAAGCACGATGCGGAAGATATGGCGGCGATGCGTGAGAAAGGTACGAAAGTGCTCTATCAGGTCGATTATGCAGGCCGCAGCGGGGAACTGACCGATGAAACAAAACTCGGCGCTTACCTCGATAAAGTTATCGCCGCGGTCGAGAAGAATGGACTGGACGGTTACTCGTTTACGGGTATCCCCAATGCGGGCGACGCAGCGACCGCAACGGCGGCTGCACTTATCGTCGAACGACTTTCCGCGGCAAAGACCGAAGGACAACTGCTCGTTTTCGAAGGTAATCCGCTTTTCTTGACGGAGGACGCTTTGTCGAAGGTCGATTATGTCGTGCTCGACACCGAGGCTACGGAGAATGTGACCGACCTGAAGATGCAGGTACTCAACGCTACGGGGTATGCCGGCGTTCCGGCTACGAAGTTGCTGCTGGCCGCTGCCGCAGGCGCTCCTCTCTATGACGAGAATGTCGAGGAACATGCCGCTATCACGGAAATGGCCGAGCGGGTTGTATCGCTCGGGCCGCTGGCCGGACTGGGAACCTACGACATTTATAATGACTATTATGATCTGGACATGAACTATAAACTTGTTCGCAATGCCATCCAGACGTTGAACCCCTCAAAATAGTGAGCAATGAGAAGAATTAATAAATACTTATGGCTGATCGCTTCGGCCGCTTTCTGCTCCTGTCAGTCCTATGATGCCGACGACCACAAGTTCGGTAATGTGGTCTACCTCGACGTGGCGGAAACGACTGACGTGCAGACGGCAACGATCAAAAACACGCTCGATGAACTCGATCGGACATTCTCCGCAACGCTGGCTTATCCGTCCGGTGGCGACGTCACGGTCTCCATTGCAGTCGATCCATCGCTCGTCGATACCTACAACGCCCGTCACAACACCTCGTGGCCGATGCTCGATGCGAAATACTATTCGCTTTCCGACGAGCGGGTAACCATCCCGGCCGGCAAGACCGCTTCGGATGCCGTGACGCTCCATCTGCAGGAGTTGCTGGGCGAGGGCGAAGACCAGACAGGTGCGCTGACCCTCGATGCTACCTATCTGCTGCCCGTGACGATCACGAATGCGTCCGTTCCGACGCTGGACAGTTCTTCGACCGTCTGGTATGTTATCAAACGATCGTCGAACATCACTACGGCAGCGCAGCTTACCGACAACTGGATCAATTTCCCGACACTCGACAAGGATACGGAGCAGGCGATGGCCCTCAACAACTTGACGGCCGTGACCTACGAGGCGTTGATCTATATCGACAAGTTCGCCACCTCGGCTCTGAACTCGGCCGGTGTCGCCAACCCCGTCAGCATCTCCACCATCATGGGTGTCGAGGACTACCTACTTCTGCGTATCGGCGACACGAATTTCGAGCGCCAGCAGCTGCAGTTCGACGGTTCGGGCAGCGGTTCGGCCTTCGGTAAGTTCCCGGGGCGTGATGCCGGCAAGATCCTGAACGAAGGCGTATGGTACCATATCGCATGCACTTATGACCAGGCGACGCGCACGGTACGGATTTTCGTCAATGGCGAGTTGCAGAGCGAGGGCAAGGATATGGGGCTTGCGTCGATGAGCGACGACACGCGCATCAATCTGGCCATGCGTGCTTTCTACGATCGTTACCTCAATAATCCGACGCCGGAGAACGAAGAAAAATACGGCGGTTGGGCCGATGCCCGCCAGTTCTTCATCAGCTATTCCTACGACGCCTACCGCCCGCTGAACGGCAAAATCGCCGAGGCCCGTGTCTGGTCGGTAGCCCGCACGCAAGAGCAGATCTGGGAGAACATGTACGAAATCGCCGATCCCGAAAGCGACCCGACGCTCGTCGGTTATTGGAAGTTCAACGAGGGAGCCGGCAATACGATCAAGGACTATTCGCGCTACCATAACGACGGAGAGGCCGAGTACGATCTGGTATGGCCCGACGGTGTGGAGATTCCGAAAATTAACGAAACGGAGGAGTAAACTATGAAAACAAGGATAAATAATGTAAAGAAGGGAGTAGTGACGCTTCTTTTCGCGGCGGTCATCGCGGGCCTTACGGCCTGCGAGACCGATCCCGTGAAATCGCAGCGCGGAGAACTTCCCGACAAAGATTTGTTGGAGAATACCTATGTCAAAATCCGCAGCATCAAATCCCCGACTGAATTTGCCGTTGTCAATCTGTCGGAGGGAACAACAGTAACAGAAGATCGAATTTACTGCCGGCTGACCCGCCCGGCAGAGAGAGCGATGACTATCACGGCTGCCGTGGACGAATCGCTGGTCGAAGCCTGTAACGAGGAGTACGGTACGGATTTACTCCCGTTCCCGGCAGGGAATGTTACCATTGCCGGTAACGGTACGATTGCCGTAGCGGCGGGAGAGCGTATCTCCGACAAAATTCAGGTATCGTTCAAGTCGGACGGACTGGCTGCCGGAACGTACTTATTACCGATTGCGATCTCATCGAATGATGCGGCTCTTACGGACGGAGGCAAGGCGGTCTATTACGGCGTGAAAGTCCGCGGGATTGATATAGGCAACTACGAACTGGATACGGAATACCTGAACGTATTCTATCTGAACACGACCGAATACCAGCCGCTGTTGGCCGACATTTGGATATTGCAGAAAACCGAAGCCATGCCGCCGTTCAATACGCTCTGGGAGCGGACTTACGGCAATATCGTCAATCTGCGCATCGTGCAGATAGGTTACGAGGCCGATACGGAGCGTGCCTTGTTGGTGCTTAACTCTGACATACGCTATGTGCTGGAACATGCGGACAAGTATATCCGTCCGTTGCAGGACAAGGGGCGCAAGGTCTGTCTTTCGCTGGAGGGAAATGGCTCGGGACTCGGATTCTGCAACCTGACCGACAGCCAGATCGCCGACTTCACGGCGCAGGTGAAAGCCTGTCTGGAGTTGTATGATCTGGATGGCGTGAATTTCTTCGACCGCAATGCCGGTTACGGTCAGGTGGAAGGAATGCCGGAGATGAACACGACTTCCTATCCCAAGCTGATAAAGGCCATGCGCGAAGCCATGCCCGACAAACTGCTGACGCTGGCCGATTACGAAGAGCCGACCGAATATTTCGGGGACACCGAGGCGACGGGCGGCATCGAGGTCGGACAGTACCTCGATTATGCATGGTCGGGATATATGTCGGAGAGCGAGGATATCCAGTTGCTCGACCCGTGGGAAGTAATCGACCTCACACCGGGCGATGCGGCCGATTTGGGCATGATGCTCCCGACGACGAACCATCCGCGCCGGCCGATCGCCGGGGTACCGTCTGAGAATTTCGGATACTTCGCTGTGCCGTGGTATCCGGCGGCAAGCGATTTCCTGATGACGGCACAAGGTTTTATGAATGTGGCCATCTGGGATATGATGGGCTATGCGCCGAACAATACGATCGTATGGGCCGACCTTATCTCCAATCAACAAAATGCATATGAATCGTCTTGGAACGCGGTTCCGAGTATGTTATGGGCCGTATTCGGCGATGAAGCTATGGATGGAACGTATATGTATAATGTCTTCGTAAATTACGGGTGGGGAGCTTTGAACTACAGAGATCTGGCGAAAGACTGGTAAAAACGATAAAATACGGATTTGCATCGTGCAATCCCAAATTACAATCACCATTTTAAAATTATTAACTATGAAAAAGACTTTATTTATTACGACTCTGCTCCTTTCCGCGGGTGCAATGTTTACATCCTGCAACAAAGACGTGGAAAATCCCGACATGCAGGCACAACCGGAAGAAACGGCTCAGGTAACGCGGGCCTACGGCGACAAAACACCGCTGATCGAGGTGTATTACGAGATCAACGACACCAATCCGCTCAACGCATTGTCGTACGAGATGAGCGGCAAGAAATTCATCGATCTCGTACAGCTTTTCGCTTCGAATATCCAGAAAGACGCGAATGGTGATCCCTGCATTTTCTTCAACGACAAGCTGGCTCCGGTGATGGCTGCGAAGGCGACCTATATCGAGCCGTTGCAGAATGCCGGAATCAAGGTGATTCTGAACGTTCTGGGCGACCACAAAGGGATCGGCATCTCGAACCTGACGGATGACCAGATCGAGAAGTTCGCCGCTATTCTCACCTACATCGTGAAGGAATACGGCCTGGACGGAATCGGATTCGACGATGAATATGCCGACTATTCGACTCCCATTGATCCCACTTCGGCCAGCAAACTCGTTCTCAAACTGCGTGAGAAATTCAATGCTGAATTCCCCGGCGAACGCAAAATCATCCAGATGTTCCAGTGGAATTATGTGTCTAACATTTCCGCAGCGGCAGGTGCGGAGATCGATTTGGCCGACCACGGAGCGTTCGGACATAATGTTTTCCAGGCTTCCAGCGCATTTGCCGGCGTAACGAACGACCGCTGGTGCCCGCAGGCTATCCAGATGGGACAATCGTACAATGCAATTTTCCTGAATCAGATCAAGACCCGCTCCTCGCAGGCTGCCAGCGGCAACTACGGCGGTATTATGATGTTTAACGTCCGTAAGGCATCGAATGTCAATCCGCTGCCTGTATTCCAGAAGATCGCAGAAGGTGCATTTGGCGCAACTGTAACTTATACCGGTACGGAGTATTCTCAGGATTGGACATTCAACCCTGCGGGATACACGATTACTTATGCAGATATTCAGTAGCACTCACTCGATGTAAATCCGTATAGGATAGACGTTAGGCGACGTCATCTGGCCCGTGCATCGACCGAAAGGCGGTGTACGGGTTTTTCTTTAAGTTAAATGGAAAATAAATGGATTTTGCAAAGGATGTAACGATAGCGCGATTTAAACACTCGATTACTAAAGAGTAAATTCAAAGTTATTCATACTGCTTTTATCATTTTTCGGTCTATTATTTCGTCATTAGTAACGGTCATATGCATTGATGACATAGGTAAGTGACAATCTCTATTATGTCTGTATCTAAAAAATATTTTAATCGCATATGATTAAGAATATTGCAATGTGACCCTATAGATACGGAATCCTGTCTTATGAAAACGCTTATTCATACCCGTATATACGCGTTGCTAACTCAAAATGAATCGAATCCGTCGGAATTAGCCCATGCATACGAAGAGTTTATCGAGACGAATGTTTTAAGGACGACGTTCATCTATAAAATCATGTATATTCTGGATTGCGAAATCAATATCGTCAGCAATAGTACGAAATATAGCTCGAACCAAGACTATTCGTTTCCTTTATCCTATCAGGACGGCGAGTTGCTGTGGACAGGGACGCAGCAAGAGCTGCTGGAGCTTGCCGTTGCCCTTCATAAAAACGGGATTATCATGTACGGCAACCGCAAGGCGCGTTTCATCGAGATCGTCCGTGCCTTGTCTTCTACATTCCATATCACGATCAACGATGTCTATGTCAAGAAAACCAGGATGCTTGACCGCAGCACGGCGGTCACACCTTTTCTGGATAAATTGAAAAAAGCCTATGAGCAAGTCGTCGAAAGACACCTGCGATAGAGAGAGCGGAGACCTGTCAAGGACGAGAAAATCAGAAAGTTTTTCTCCGTTTGCAAA
>PPYF01306316.1_pt1 | contig 10739 bp, 6 predicted proteins | sample 1559871 | NCBI WGS metagenome assembly PPYF01 (sample SAMN08240021, study PRJNA423297) | Human gut metagenome, whole genome shotgun sequencing project.
CTTCCCGAAGGAGGCTTTTGCAGTTATTCTCCCGATGGCAAGCAGTTGGCTTATAACCGCGTCATGCGTGAGTTCCGTACCTGGAAATACTACAAAGGCGGTATGGCCGACGATGTGTGGATCTATAATCCTGAAAAGAAGACAGTAGAAAACATTACGAATAATCCGGCCCAGGATATTATCCCGATGTGGATCGGAGATGAAATCTTCTATATCTCCGATCGTGACCGGACGATGAATATATTTGTCTACAACACGAAGACCAAACAAACCGGCAAGGTCACAAACTTTACCGAATACGATGTGAAGTTCCCGAGTGCGAACGGTAACACCATTGTCTTCGAAAATGGCGGTTATATCTATAAGATGGATGCTGCGGCCAAGAAACCGGAAAAGGTTAATATAACGCTGACTTCCGATAATGTTTACGCCCGTAGCGAGATCAAAAACGGGGCCGATTATATTACGGAAGCAAGCCTTTCTCCTGATGGCGAACGCCTGGTTGTGACAGCCCGGGGAGAAGTGTTTAATCTGCCGGCCGACAAAGGAGTGACGAAGAATATCACCCGCTCGCCGGGAGCGCATGACCGGGATGCACAATGGTCGCCCGATGGTAAATATATCGTTTATATCTCCGATGCAACCGGTGAAACGGAACTTTATATGCAGGAAGCTGCCGGAGGCGAACCGATCCGGTTGACGAAGAATAACGACACTTATATTCGTGGTTTCGAATGGAGTCCGGATGCCAAAAAGATTGTTTATACGGATCGTAAGAACCGTGTGAACTTGTTGGATATTGCTTCCAAACAAGTGACGACTTTGTTGCAGGACCCGATGGGCGAACCCCGCGGCGTTACCTTCTCTCCCGATAACAACTGGTTGACTTATACCCGTACAGCCGATAATGATTACAGCATCGTATATGTATATGACATTGCCGGCAAGAAGGAATATCCGGTTACGGATAAATGGTATAACTCCTCTTCTCCGGCATTCAGCACGGATGGCAAATACCTGATTTTCGCTTCAGCACGCGATTTCAATCCGACATACGGATCGTTGGAATGGAACCATGTCTATAATAACATGTATGGTGTCTATCTTGCGCTGTTGTCGAAAGATACGCCTTCTCCTTTTATGGAAAAGGATGCCGAGGTGGCTGTTGAGAAAGAAGAAACAGCGAAGAAAAAGGATGAGCCAAAGAAAGAAGAAGCCACCACTGCGACAGTCAAGATCGATTTTGACGGTATCACGGACCGTATCATAAAACTTCCGGTGAATCCTTCCTATTATGGAAATTTCTATTCGGATGGCAACAAAGTTTATTACGGAAGCCGTGGCGGAACGAAAGTCTTTGACCTGAAAAAACAGAAAGAAGAAGTTGTTGCCGACGGCGCTTCGATGGGTGTGGAGCCTGGTAGCAAAAAGGCTGTTTTCTTTAAGAACGGTGCGCTTTATGTGACGGATATTCCTTCCGGTAAGGCAGACCTGAGTGACCCCGTCAACCTGTCGAATATGAAAATCACAGTCGATTATCCGCAGGAATGGGCACAGATATTCGATGAAGCATGGCGTGCTTACCGGGATGGCTTCTATCTCGAAAATATGCATGGTGTGGACTGGAAAGCTGTCAAGACTAAATATTCCGTATTGCTTCCCTATGCAAAGACCCGTTTGGATCTGAACTATATCATCGGTGAGATGATCGGCGAGCTTTGTAGTGGCCACGCTTATGTGAATCCGGGCGAAACGGAACGTCCCGAACGGGTGAAAACCGGCTTGCTGGGAGCAGAGATATCGCGTGATAAAAGTGGCTTCTTCCGTCTGGAAAAGATCCTGCCGGGAGCATCCTGGAGCAAGGAACTTCGTTCTCCGCTGACCGAACCGGGTATCGAGGCAAAGGCCGGCGAGTTTATCGTTGCCATCGACGGTGTACCGACAAACAGCGTGAAGGATATGTATTCCTTGCTGGTCGGCAAGGCGGATGTGCCGACTGAAATCTCGCTCAATAGCAAACCGCAATTGGCCGGTGCCCGCAAGATTGTGATCAGCCCGCTTGCAGAAGAATACTCTTTGTATCATTATAACTGGGTACAAGACAATATAAAGAAAGTAGACAAAGCCTCGAACGGCAAGATCGGGTATATCTACATCCCGGATATGGGACCGGAGGGATTGAACGAATTTTCCCGCTATTTCTATCCGCAGTTGGATAAGGAAGGACTGATTATCGACGACCGTGCGAATGGTGGCGGTAACGTCTCGCCGATGATTCTCGAACGCCTCTCCCGTGAGCCGTACCGTCTGACAATGCGCCGGGGTTCTGCTCGCGTCGGAACAGTGCCCGATGCCGTACAGGTCGGCCCGAAAGTCTGTCTGATCAATAAATATTCGGCTTCCGACGGCGACCTCTTCCCCTGGGGCTTCCATGCTTTGGGACTGGGTAAACTGATCGGAACGCGTACCTGGGGAGGTATTATCGGTATCAGCGGTTCCCTGCCTTATATGGATGGAACGGATATCCGCGTGCCTTTCTTCACCAGCTATGATCCGAAGACCGGCAGCTGGATTGTCGAGAACCACGGGGTCGATCCCGACATCCTGATCGACAATGATCCGATCAAGGAATGGAACGGTGAAGACCAACAGTTGAATCGGGCCATCGAAGAGGTGATGAAAGAACTCCAGAACCGCAAGCCTCTTCCCGGAATTCCGGCTCCGCGAGATTTCAGTAAATAAAAATAGATCAATATGGACAAACGTGTTTTAAGTTTCACTTCTTTAGGCCTTTTGGCTTCTTTTGCGCCTTCTTTGCAGGCGCAAAAGGATAGCCGCCCCAATATTCTGGTGATTTTGGCAGATGACCTCGGCTTCTCCGACATCGGTTGTTACGGTGGGGAGATTCAGACTCCTAATTTGAACAAACTGGCCGAAAACGGCTTGCGTTTCACTCATTTCTATAATACCAGCCGCAGTTGTCCGACGCGTGCATCGCTCCTGACCGGCTTGTATCAGCATCAGGCCGGCATCGGGCGCATGACGTTCGACGACCACAAACCCGGCTATCGGGGGACAATGACGCACAACGGCGTGACCATAGCCGAAGCGCTCGGCAGTGCCGGCTATAACACCGCCTGGGTCGGCAAATGGCATGTGGCCGAAACGCCCCTCCGCCCCGACCAGCGGCAATGGCTGGCTCATCAGGTGCACCACGATGAGTTTGCCCCGAAAGACAATTACCCGCTGAACCGCGGATTCAAGGATTGTTACGGCACGATCTATGGCGTGGTCGATTATTTTGACCCCTTCAGCCTGGTCAGTGGCGACAAGCCGGTGGATACCGTCCCCGACGATTACTACAGTACGATTGCACTGGCGGATACGGCTGTCGCTTATGTAAACAAGTATGCCGCATCGGACAATCCTTTCTTTATGTATCTGGCCTTCCACTGTCCGCACTGGCCGTTGCACGCCCTGCCGGAAGATATCAAGAAGTACGAAGATACCTATAAATGCGGTTGGCAGGCGATCCGTGAAGCCCGCTACGAGCGTATGAAAAAGATGAAGCTTTTCGGCGATGCCGACGATTTCCTCTCCCCGCGCCAGTTCTCCGATTCCTGGGACGAAAATCCCGATAAAGAATGGGATGCCCGTGCGATGGCTGTCCATGCTGCCATGGTCGACCGGATGGACCAGGAGATAGGACGGGTGATAAAAGCCCTCGAAGAGACCGGTCAGCTGGATAACACCCTGATCCTTTTCATGTCCGACAACGGTTGCAGCAACGAAGACTGCCAACTCTATTCGGAAGGCGAGAACGATCGTCCGGCGGAAACCCGCAAAGGCGAAAAGATCGTTTATCCGCGCAAGAAAGAGGTGATGCCCGGCCCGGAAACTACGTATGCTTCAGTCGGTGCCCGTTGGGCGAATGCAGCCAATACGCCTTTCCGTTACTGGAAAGCGATGTCGTATGAAGGTGGCATTTGCACCCCGATGATCGCTTATTGGCCGAAAGGCATCAAGCAACCGAAAGGTTCTATTAATACGCAGATGGGGCATGTGATCGATGTTATGGCAACCTGCCTGGATATATCGGGAACCCAATATCTGGCAGAATATCATGGAAATAAAATTCTCCCACTGGCAGGAAAGAGTCTGCTTTCGGTCTTCCGGACCGGTGTGCGCGATGGGCACCGCGAACTTTGCTTCGAACATTTCAACGAAAAGGCGCTGATCGATGCCTCCGGCTGGAAGATTGTATGGCCTAACGCCAAAAAGGCTTGGGAACTGTATGATTTGAATAACGACCGTAGCGAAATGCACGACCTGGCCGCACAATATCCCGAAAAGGTGAAGGAAATGGCAGCACGTTATGAGATGTGGGAGAAAGATTATATGGTAGAGCCTCGTCCTTGAAACAAATATTCTGAATCTAAACTTATTAATATCAAATGGAGAGATTCGCAGCAATCGATTTTGAAACAGCCAACAACCAGCGCAGCAGCATATGCAGTGTGGGTATTGCTATTGTAGAGGACAACAAGGTTATAGACTCGATCTATAGCCTTGTCCGTCCCACTCCGAATTTTTATACCCGGTGGACGACAGCCGTGCATGGTATTACGATGCAGGACACGTTCGATGCGCCCGATTTTGAAGAAGTCTGGGCCGGTATCGCCGCCAAGTTGCAGGATATTCCTTTGGTGGCCCATAACAGCCCGTTCGATGAGGGTTGCTTGAAAGCCGCCCATCTTGCCTACGACCTGGCCTATCCCAAATATCAGTTTTATTGCACCTGCCGCCTGTCCCGGCGGATGTATCCTTTCCTGGTCAACCACCAGTTGCAGACCGTTGCAGCCCATTGCGGATACGATCTGACTTATCATCACCATGCGATGGCGGACGCTTATGCCTGCGCCCATATCGCCGCAACCATGATGCGGGAAAAAGGGGTGGAAAGGTTGTGCGATCTTTAGTTGGCAGACGGTTCGCCGGCTATTTTATCCACAACGATGGCAATCGCCCCGTCACCTGTTACGTTGCAGGCGGTGCCGAAGCTGTCCATCGCGATATAGAGGGCGATCATCAGGGCCTGAAGTGTCTCATTGAATCCTAACATACTCTGCAGCAGACCCAGTGCCGCCATGATAGCCCCGCCCGGAACGCCCGGAGCGGCAACCATCGTCACGCCTAACATCATGATGAAACCGGCCAGTGCCGTGAAAGTGACCGGCTCGCCCGACATATACATGATGGCCATTGCGCAGGCCGTAATCTTCATCGTACTGCCGGACAAATGGATAGTGGCGCAGAGTGGAACCACGAAAATCGCGATTGTTTCCCGCACGCCGTTCTTGACCGCCTGTGCTAATGTCACAGGGATCGTGGCGGCTGAGGACTGTGTCCCTAAGGCTGTCGCATAGGCCGGAAGCATATTCTTTAACAGCTTGAGCGGATTCTTCCCGCTGACGCCTCCGGCAATGGAGAACTGGATAAGGAGCAGTAACACATGCAGGACGAATATCACGATGATGACTTTCAGGAACATGGTGATCACGCTCAATACCTGTCCGCTCACCGTCATGTTCAGGAAGATACCGAAGATATGGATCGGCAGCAAAGGAATGATTACCACCTCGATCAGTTTGATAATGATCTTCTGGAAATCGGCGAACGCATCCCGCAGAGTAGTCCCGTTGATATAGGAAAGGCCGAGCCCGATCGTGAAAGAAAGTAACAAGGCTGTCATGACATCCATCAACGGCGGCATGGCAACCGTGAAATAGGGTTGCAGCATGAAATCTTCGGGGTTCTCCATAGCGGTCAGCTCCGCATTGACCGGAAGGATATGCGGGAAGATAGCCGAGCTGCTGAAATAGGTGAAGAAACCGGAAAAGATAGTCGAGCCGTAAGCGATCAGTGCCGTTATCGCTAACAGTTTGCCTGCCCCTTTGCCCAGATCGCCGATGGCCGGCGTGACCAATCCTAAGATGATAAGCGGGATCGAGAACGACAGGAAGTTCCCGAACAAAGAATTAAACGTAACAAAGATGCGGGCGATCCCGCCGGGCAGGAACTGCCCGAACACAACACCGGCTGCAATGGCAATGACGACCTTAGCCAGTAACGACACTTTCAGCTTTTTCATTTTTCCTTTTTATTTTGAACCCGAGCGCGGCAACCGTGATGCTCATCAACGGGCTGATTAGATTAAAGAAACAATAAGGCAGATAGGTGAATGTCGCGACCCCGAGGATCGTAGCCTGTGTCATACCGCAGGTGTTCCACGGGATCAAAACAGAAGTGACGGTGACCGAATCTTCCACCGTACGGCTTAGCAGGCGGCTTTCATAGCCTTTCTTTTCATAAATATCTTTGAACATATTTCCCGTCAGGATGATGGAAATATATTGGTCTGCCGTACAAATGTTGAGGAACAGCCCCGATGCAACCGTCGATGCAACCAGTCCGACCGTCCGCTTCATGAAGCGCAGGAACACAGACGTAATGCTTCCTAACATACCGCTTGCCGCCATCGCCCCGCCGAAACACATGGCACAAAGGATCAGCCATATGGTGTTCAGCATACCCGACATTCCGCGTGTGGAAACCAGGTCGTTCAGTTCCGTATTGCCCGTCTCGATCCCGGTGCTGCCATAGAATGTCATCAATAGGCCTTTGAAGTTGGATTGCATGTCCTGCACCGGTAAACCGGAAATCTCCTGCAACAGATGTGGCTGGAAGATTAGGGCGAAGAGTCCGGCTAATGCCGCCGAAATGAACAGCGTGACGATAGACGGAACCCGCTTTGCAATCATAATACCGGTAGCGACCGGAACGATCAGAAGCCAGGGTGTGATATGAAACGTACGGTCGAGCGCTACCGAATATTGTGCGATCTGGTCGGTTGCCGTTGCCTCGTGAGAAAGTCCTGCAACGGTAAAGATGATAAGCGTGATTACCAGAGAGGGTACCGTTGTAATCATCATATACCGGATATGTTTGAACAGAGGCGTGTCTGTCACCGATGAAGCAAGAATTGTCGTGTCGGAAAGCGGGGATATCTTATCTCCGAAGTAGGCTCCCGATATGATTGCTCCGGCAATCCATCCGTCGGAGAAACCTTGTGCCTGCCCGATGCCTAAAAGGGCGATCCCAATGGTGGCGATCGTCGTCCACGAACTTCCCGTCATGACTGAAACGACTGCGCAGATGATGCACGTGGACGTAAGGAAAAAGTCGGGGTGGATAATCTGCATCCCGTAATAGATCAGGGTCGGGACGACACCGCTGATCATCCAGCTCCCCGACAGGGCACCGATAATCAGCAAGATGATAAGAGCTGTTGCGACTCCGGTGATATTGTTGATCATTGCCAGTTCCAGCGCTTTCCAGCGCACCTTGCTGTATGCCATGGCGATCAGGCAGCAGACAGCAGTGGCTGTAAGCAATACGATCTGGCTTCCGCCGCTGAGGGCATCGCTGCCGAACGTGCGTATTGTTACGAATAAAAGGGCTACCAAAACAAGTATGGGAACCAGGGAAAGTAGGGGCGAAGGAATCTTCGTCGGATTATGCTCCATTCTCAATAATACTTATTCTATGTGTTTACTCCGCAAATTTAATAGAAAAGCAATGAATTACTTCTATTATGTAAGTGATTTTAAGAACGTATTAATGATTTTGCAGTAATAATCCCTTTAACTCTTTTACGCCTTCCGAAGCTCCTTTACGGATGAAGTGGATATCATTGCGATAAGCTTTCACCTCTTTCGGGTCGATCAGGTAGATCGGCTGGCCCCGGCGGACGTAGTTAAGCAGTCCGGCTGCCGGATAGACATTGAGCGAGGTGCCGATCACCACGAAGATATCGCAGTCTTCCACCAGACGGATGGCCGGATCGATCATCGGGACCGCTTCGCCGAACCAAACGATAAAGGGGCGGAGTTGCACGCCGTGCGGGTCCTTGTCGCCGATATGCAGGTCGGGGTTCTCGGGCGAGATATCGTATGTCGTATTTAGGTCGCGCACGGAGCAGGCTTTCATCAGTTCGCCATGCAGATGGATGACGTGGCTGCTTCCTGCCCGTTCATGCAGGTTGTCTATATTCTGGGTGATGATCCGGACATCGAACTCTTTTTCCAGTTCGGCAAGCCCGATATGCCCGGCGTTGGGTTTTGTGCCCAGCAATTCCCGGCGTCGCTGATTGTAAAAGTTGAGCACCAGTTCCGGATCGGCCGCAAAACCTTCCGGCGTCGCCACATCTTCCACCCTGTATTTCTCCCACAGTCCGTCCGAATCACGGAACGTCGAAATACCACTCTCGGCACTCATCCCTGCACCGGTCAGCACGACTAATTTCTTTTTCATAAGGCAGTTGTTCTATATTCCTCACAAATATAGGAAAGAAAAATCATTCCGGCTTCCCAACTTTGCCTGCAAATAGGATGGCGCCTGTACTTTTTTCTTTCAGTACGTAACCGAAGGGGTGGTCGAAACGGATTTCGGCGGGCTGGGAAGGCATTGCGGTTTCTAACATCCCTGCTATTGTGACGGCTGCCGCTTCCGTACCGGATTCATTCAGCTCGATGTATGTCTTCTGTTTCAGCAGCCCAAGATAGAGGTCATGCGCCGTTGACATATTGGCAAAGTTTGCATTAAATGAGTCGAATGCATCATGGATACCGAGAGCTTCCATGGTTTCGATCAGCTCTTTTTCTGTCTTGATCAGGAAGCGGGGAAGATATACCGTTACTTCAACGGGATGCATATTTTCGTTCCAGTTGAGCCATGTTTCCACATCCAGGTCTGCAATCACTTTATCGATATCTTTTTTCTTACGGTCGGCCGGGATGAAAAGGACCATGCTGAAAGCGCCGTTCCCGTAAGGTAGTTCTATGACCTGCACGTCTTCATCGACATAGTAATTGTTGCTTTGCGTCTGCCTCATGGTCGGGACCCTTACTATTCCGCCGTTTGCCAGATAGAACGTTTCGTCTTTCGTCTCCGATTCCTTAAACTCGTATTTCCAAAGACCTTTGAAGTAGATTGCATTGATCAGGTAGCTTACCGCACTGCCCGGTATATTATCGATGATCTCCGGGATCAACCCGTTTGTCTTTTGATTGCACCAGCTGTTGATCTTTTCCACTGTACTGTTGTCAAACGGTTCGTTGCTGACTTCCGCATTATAATAGGTCTGATTGGTCTGGATAAACTCCGGCAGCAGGGGAAAACCGTTTCTTACCCACAGGCTGTTGGCATTCGTGAAGATCGTTCGCCCGTCCAGTTTGGGTAGTTCGGTTTGCATCATTTGCACATACTCGTTGATTTGCTGGTTCGTGAAACCTTCAAAGCCGAGTGTTTTCTGCATCTCTGTATAGGTATTGCCGTCCGCTCCGTTCAGGACCATGCCCAGGCAAAGGCTGGCGCTCAAAGGCGAGATACAAAAGTTTTCCTTATCCTTTTCCGCTTTTGCAATTTCCCGGTAAAAGTCGAAGGAAAACCTTTGTACTTGTGTATTGATCTCACCAGATTTAGTTGACAGCGGAATGTCATAACGCGGAGTGTCTTTTCCGAAATCCCCGCCATCGTCATTTGTACAGGACAAAAGACAAAAGGTAAATAGAATCGCTGATAAGAGTGTTGTTTTCATAAGATAGATATTTTTAAGTGCTTACTATTATATAGATGCACGCAGAAAGGAAATAGTTGCACGAAAAAGACAATAACCCCTCTTTTTGCCTGTTTTTCTATTTCGTCCGAAATCTTGATCGATTTTGAATTGACTCTTTTCACGGTTTTCGTCTTCTTTATTGACAACAGATGGAGCGACGTGCGCAGGCAGTTTGAAAAACCGTGCAATTTGATTGCCGGAAACCGGAAACGCCTACAAAGTGATAAAGCTTAACTCCCGGAGAATCGCCTGTAGCAAAACGAAGACGGACGGCGTTCCAAATATTCAAAGGAAATTTTAGGACCTTGTCGCCATGACGACCGTCTTCATCGCCGTCGCGACCGTGTTCATTTAAATGGCGACCGTCTTCATAGGGTATGACGACCGTCTTCAGGGCGATAAAGTGCCGGGAAAATGAAATAAAGGTTGACTTCCCGGCAATAGACTCCCAGGAAAGAGTAAAAAGCCCCTTTTTGGCGACTGAAAAGTGGATCAACATTCGTTTGGTTTCGGGCCTCTTCCGAAGCTAAAAAAAGTGTTTTATACAATAAGCCCTTGGATATTGAAAAAGTATCCATGCCCATGCAATCTGATTTCCATGGGCATAGAATCCGGCCTGTAACGCAGGCTTGCAATTAAGAATATTTGAATGCTTCTCTTATTTAAAATGAAGCTGAAGGAATTTGCTTCCTGTTGTCAATGCAACTTTGTTTTTATATACGATGCGGACGGAGATCGGATCGATGTCCCATTCCCGTCCAAAGGTTGTTTCCTCTTTTTCCAGATAGATACAATCGTTTTCCGGGTCGAAGATATCTTGGACGAAGATAGATGCGAGCTCTTTAGATGGCAGTCTGACTACTTTTTCCCATTTGTTGTCGTAACAGAAAAAGGTCTTTAATGAATCTTCCGTTTGATAAGAAATTAACAGTTTATGCGGATGCATATCGTGTGTGGAAACCTGATAGGTGACGTAACAAGGCTCTTTGCCTTGCTTTCTGTAGGTGTTGCAAACCAATATCAGCAGCAAGAGGAGCGTGGCGCTTGTCAGTATAGAAAT
>PPYF01209152.1_pt1 | contig 10738 bp, 10 predicted proteins | sample 1559871 | NCBI WGS metagenome assembly PPYF01 (sample SAMN08240021, study PRJNA423297) | Human gut metagenome, whole genome shotgun sequencing project.
ATTTAATAGTGAGTCTTATTGACATAGTTATTCTCTAATAGTATAATTAATGTATCGAATTTATTCGATTTGTTATATTTGAATTGAAAGAAGGATCACTATGTTGAACTTTATTTTTAAAAGTAAACCTAATTATGTAAATTTTGGCTTATTGATTTATCGCCTTGCATTGGGTATTTCCATGTTTTATCATGGTTATTTAAAATGGCTTAGCGGAGCTGAAGGGCTCTACAAAGTAGGGACTATGTTAGCACCTTTAGGCGTATCCGGTGGTTATGAGATGCTAGGCACTATGGCAGCACTTGCAGAAATGATTGGTGGTATTCTCATTGCAGTAGGATTATTTACACGTATTGGTGCTATTCTAGTTGTAGGTACTTTAGCAACTGCGACTATTGTGAGTTTGAATGGTAGTTTCTTTAGCTGGGACTACCCATCTCAATTAGGCTTTGGTGCACTTATGTTATTCTTTGCTGGTGCTGGTCGCTTTAGTTTAGATAAAGCTTTATTTAAATAATTAGGAAATTAGAATAAAAGACTCATCGGCTGATGAGTCTTTTATTTATGTAGAAAGGTTATCATGAACAAAAAAACAGTTCCATTCACGTCAGAACAATTAGAAAATATTATTGCTCAGTATCCAACTCCATTCCATATTTATGATGAAGAAGGAATTATTGAGAATATGAAATCTTTCATCAATGCATTCTCTTGGAATAAGGGATTTAAGCAATATTTTGCAGTTAAAGCAACTCCAAATCCGTATATCATGCGTTTGTTACAAAAGCTTGGGGTTGGCGCAGACTGTTCTTCCTTAGCGGAACTACTTTTATGTGAAAAAGTGGGTATTACGGGCCATGATATTATGTTCACATCTAATGATACACCATATGTGGAGTATAAAAAGGCACTTGAAATGGGTGCAATCATCAATCTTGATGATATTACACATATCGAATATTTAGAAAAAAATCATGGCTCTTTGCCAGATACATTTTGCGTGCGTTATAATCCGGGTTCTTTAAAAGAAGGGGGCAATACAATTATTGGCCTTCCTGAAGAAGCTAAATATGGTATGACACGCGAACAAATATTTGAAGCGTACAAACAATTACAAGCTAAAGGTGTAAAACACTTTGGTATTCATACAATGGTTGTTTCTAACGAACTTGATATTGACGGTTTAGTTGGTACAGCAGAGCTTTGCTTTAATCTTGCTGTAGATATTAAAAAAGAACTTGGTATCACTGTTGAATTTATTGATTTAGGTGGAGGTGTAGGTGTAGCTTATAAACCAGAACAAACACCAGTAGACTTCCGCGTATTAAGCAAGGGTGTAGAAGAAGCGTATAATCGAATTTTAGTAGCTAATGGACTTAATGATGTAGCATTGGCTTATGAATGTGGGCGTATGGTAACAGGTCCATTTGGTTATCTTGTTTCTACTGCTATTCATAAAAAAGATATTTATCGTCATTACATCGGTTTAGATGCTTGTATGGCAAATCTTATGCGTCCGGCGTTGTATGGCTCTTATCATCACATTACCGTAATGGGGAAAGAAAATGCTCCCAAGGATCATGTATATGATGTAACAGGCTCCTTATGTGAAAATAATGATAAATTTGCTATTCAACGAGAGCTGCCAAAAATTGATATTGGAGATCGTGTCGTCATTCACGATGCTGGTGCACATGGACATTCTATGGGTTTCAATTATAATGGTAAATTACGTTCTGCAGAGTTATTGCTACATAAAGATGGCTCTGTTACACAAATTCGTCGTGCTGAAACATATGATGATTTATTTGGAACTCTTGATTTTTCAAATCTATAATTTAATATTGAGAATCGAATAGGATGAGAATTAATATTAATAAAAACCTATCAATATATGTAATACTTGATATTCTTTTAATTCCTGTATATTTTAGTAGGAATATCTTGCTATCATTTAGATAAGAATGTATAATGAGTGTAGATTGTTATGCACATACTTGCTAAGTTGGCGAGAATTACGGCGGTATTCACGTTAGTGCGTACCGCCTTTTTATATGTGGCAGTATATACGTTTTATATATAATGAGTGTATGTTTCTTATGGTTACATACAAATAAAAGGAGTGAACATTTTGGCTGAATTACTTCAGATAAAAGATTTAAAGGTATCTGTTGAAGAGAAACAAATCTTGAAAGGTATTGATTTAACAATTAATAAAGGTGAAATTCATGTTGTGATGGGGACAAATGGTGCTGGTAAATCTACACTTGCTAATGCAATCATGGGTAACTCTACATATACAGTAGATAGTGGTTCTATCATTTTTGATGGTAAGGATATTACGGAAGATGCAGTAAACGATCGTGCAAAAGCGGGTATTTTTATGTCCTTCCAAAATCCAATTTCTATTCCTGGTATTACTGTAGAAAACTTCATTCGTACAGCTAAATCCACAATTACTGGTGAAAATGTACGTGCATTATCTTTCAAAAAAGAATTGAAAGAAAAAATGGATGAATTGTCTTTTGATTTATCTTATGCGCAACGTTATGTAAATGAAGGCTTCTCTGGTGGTGAACGCAAGAAGAATGAAATTCTTCAAATGTCCATTTTAAATCCTAAATTGGCTATTCTTGATGAAACTGATTCTGGCCTTGACGTAGATGCGGTTCGTATCGTATCTGAAGGTGTACAACGTTTCCATAACGAAGAAAATGCTGTATTAATCATTACTCATCATAACCAAATCTTGCAAAAACTAAAACCAGACTATGTTCATGTGTTGATCAATGGCAAGATTGTTAAAACTGGTGATGCTTCTCTTGTACGTGAAATCGAAGAAAAAGGTTATGACGCATACAAAGCATTAGCATAGGAGGCATAATGGAAGAAAGAAAGAAAACCCAAGTCGCGGATATGGACCGTGGCGTCTATGATATAAAGAACGAATTTGAATATTCTTATATCTCTGATGCCGGTTTAACAGAAGATATTATCCGTGAGATTTGGTCTAATAAAAATGAACCAGAATGGATGCTCGATTTCCGCTTAAAGTCTTTGGAAATCTATAATCGCATGGGCATTCCGAATTGGATTCCTGATATCTCGGGCTTAGATATGGCAAATATTCATACATATGTTAAGCCTAAAGTAGATATGAAAGAAAACTGGGATGAAGTTCCAGAAGAAATTAAAAGTACTTTTGACCGCTTAGGTATTCCAGAAGCGGAAAAAACATCTCTAGCTGGTGTTGGTGCTCAATATGATTCTGAAGTTGTTTACCACAGTATTCAAGAAGATCTTGTTAAGCAAGGTGTTATCTATACTGATATCGAAACAGCTTTACATGAACATGAAGAAATCGTAAAAAAATACTGGATGACATTAATTCCACCTACAGACCATAAATGGGCTGCTCTTCACGGTGCCGTTTGGTCTGGTGGTTCCTTCGTATACGTTCCTGCAGGTGTACAAGTAGAGATTCCATTGCAATCTTACTTCCGTTTGAATGCACCAGGTGCTGGTCAGTTCGAACATACGATGATTATCGTAGAAGAAGGGGCTAAATTGCACTTTATCGAAGGTTGTTCTGCTCCTAAGTATGATGTGTCTAACCTTCATGCAGGCGCTGTTGAACTGTTCGTTAAAGATAATGCTACATTGCGTTATTCTACAATTGAAAACTGGTCTAAAAACATGTACAATCTTAACACAAAACGTTGTGTTGTAGGTAAAAATGGTACAATTGAGTGGGTATCTGGTTCCTTTGGCTCCAAAGTTTCTTGTTTGTACCCAATGAGTATTCTCAACGGTGAAGGTGCACATGCTGAATTTACAGGTGTAACATTCGCAGGTGAAGGACAATTCCTTGATACAGGTTGTAAAGTGGTACATAATGCACCATATACAACAAGTAATGTAAACTCTAAATCCATTTCTAAATCCGGTGGCGCTGCAATTTATCGTGGCCTTTTGAAGATTGGCCCTAAAGCTGAACATTCCAAAGCAACAGTTTCTTGTGAATCCTTGATGCTTGATGCTGAGTCTCAATCTGATACAATTCCAGCTATTATCGTAGAAAATGACAACGTGGATTTAGGTCATGAAGCTAAAATCGGTCGTATTTCCGACGAAGCAATTTTCTATCTTATGACTCGTGGTATTAGCGAAGAAGAAGCTCGTGCGATGCTAGTTCGTGGCTTCGTAGAGCCAATCTCTAAAGAATTGCCACTTGAATATGCAGTAGAAATGAACAATCTAATCAATCTTGAATTAGAAGGTTCTATCGGTTAAGGAGGAATTATGAGCGAATTACTATTTAATGAACTCCCTAGACCGACATTCAGATGGTTGCGCGTTAATCATACTGTAAGCTCTCTAGCTGGAGAAGATACAGCGGTACAATCCATCGCTGTGGAAGCTAATAAAGATATACTTTCACCATTACCTGTTGGTACAGCATTACTAGATGGTAATTATGAAGGTGCTAATAAAGAAGCTGTTCATGTATTAGTTGAAAAAGCGGAAGGCTATGCTATCAATGTGCCTCCTAAGGCGAAAGAAGTTGTAGGCATCCGCATTGATGCTAATGCTCGTGTGGCAAACCGTTTCCAATTTATCGTTGGTGAAGGTGCTGAGCTAGAAGTACAATTCTATGTAACTGGTTCTGGCGATGCATTGACAAATGTTAGCTATTTAAACGAATACGATGTGAAAGAAGCTGGTAAGGTTGTAGTAAAAAAGGTAAATCTTTTGCCTGAACATGTACAACATATCGAGCATCGATACACTAAATTAGAAGAAAAAGCAGATGTAGAATACATCAATATTGAAATTGGTGGCAGTGAAAACATCTTGAATTACTATCATGATTTAGTAGGTCAAGAATCCCGTATGGTTCATGACATTGCTTATCTTGGTAATAAAGAGCAAAAATTTGATATTTCTATGGTTATGAGTCATGGTGGTAAAAAATCATTTAGTGATATTCATACCTTAGGTGCTCTTAGTGGCAATTCTAAAAAATCCTTCAGAGGGACCCTTGATTTCCTTAATGGAGCAACAGCTTCTGAAGGTGCAGAAGAAGATACTTGCTTATTGTTAGATCCAACTGTAAAATCTGTTTCGTTACCACTTTTATTGTGTAAAGAAGATAATGTAGTTGGTAATCATGCAGCAAGTGCAGGCCAAATTGATCATAATAAATTGTTCTATATCATGAGCCGTGGCTTTAGTGAGGTAGAGGCAAAACATATCATTGTTGAATCTATGATTCGACCTATTATTGATCGCATTGGTGATGAAACGATTGAAGAAGCAGCGTTAGCAGCTGTACGTAATAAAATTTAAAGAGGCGTTTTTATGAGACCAATTGCAGAAGCATACAAAGACTTTCCTATATTACATAAAGAGCATAATGGGCATCGTGTTATCTATTTAGATAGCGGTGCTACTGCTCAAATTCCACAGTCCGTAATTGACCGTGTTGTGGAACATATGACACAACGTAATGGTAACCCACATCGTGGTTCTCATATTTTAGCCATTGAAGCATCTGAAGACTATGAAAATGCACGGGATCGCGTAGTTGAATTTATCAATGCTCGCGAACGAGAAGAGGTTATATTTACACGTAATAGTACGGAGTCAATGAACTTGATTGCCCACAGCTATGGCCTTCATAATGTGAAAAAAGGTGACAAGATTGTCATTACTGTTGCTGAACATCATGCGAATCTTGTAACATGGCAATATGTGGCAGAACAGACGGGGGCAACCTTAGAATACATGTATCTTGATGAACATGGGCACTTAAAAGATGGTGAAATCAATAAAATTGATGAAAAGACTAAAATTGTTGCTTTCGCTCATGTTAGTAATGTGCTTGGTATGGAATTCCCAGTAAAAGAATTAACTGAGAAGGCTCACTCTGTAGGTGCTATTGTTGTTCTAGACGGTGCTCAATCTACACCTCATAAAAAAATTGACGTACAAGCATTGGATTGCGATTTCTTCGTATTCTCTGGACATAAAATGTGTGCATCTCAAGGGATTGGTGTACTATACGGTAAACGTGATTTATTAGAAACTATGCCTCCATTCCTATTGGGTGGCGATATGATTGAGTATGTAAAAGAGCAAACTGCTACATTCAATGAGCTTCCATATAAGTTTGAGGCAGGTACTCCAAATGCTGATGGTGCCGTTTCCTTGCATGCAGCTATTGATTATTTGGAATCCTTTGGAATGGATGCTATAGAAGCCTATGAAGAGGAGTTAGTAGCTTATATTCTTCCTAAGATTGTTGAATTGCCACATGTCCATGTTATTGGTTCTCAAAATCCTAAGGAAAAACATGGCGTTATTGCATTCACTGTAGATGATGTACATCCTCATGACGTAGCTACAATTTTGGATTCTAAGGGAATCTGCGTTCGTTCCGGTCACCATTGTGCACAACCATTAGGTGCGTTCTACAATGTATCTGCATCTACTCGTTTAAGTATGTACTTATACACTCGCAAGGAAGATTTAGACGCATTCCTTGAAGTATTAAAGACTGTTCGTTCAGTAATGGGTTTTAAAGATTAGGAGAATTACCACTAATGGAAATGGATCAATTATATACGGAACTTATTTTGGAACATAACCAAGATAAACGTAATAAGCATGAATTATCTGAATTTACAAATTCTGAACATGGACATAACCCTAGTTGTGGTGATGATCTAACATTACAACTCAATGTAGTAGATGGTATCATTAAAGATGCTGCATATACAGGTTCTGGCTGTGCTATTAGCCAAGCATCTGCATCTATGATGATTGATATCATTAAGGGCAAATCTGTTGAGGAAGCGCTTCGTTTAGTAGAAATTTTCTTGGGTATGATTAAAAAAGAGATTACCGATGAAAATGAGTTAGAAGAATTAGAAGATGCTATGGCTCTACAAAATATTTCTAACATGCCAGCACGTGTAAAATGTGCAGTTCTTGCATGGCATACATTGAAAGAGGCTTTAAAGAAATAATATGAAGAAAACGATATTATTTGATTTAGATGGAACCTTAACTGACTCTCAAGAAGGTATTCTTAAAAGCATTAAATTTGCATTGGAACATTTCGGTTATACTGTACCTGATGAAGAAACATTACAATTGTTCTTAGGACCACCATTGGTGGATGCTTTCCAAGAACATTGTGGTTTGACCTTTGAGCAAGCGGAAGAAACATACTTTAAATTCCGTGAACGTTATGGTACCATCGGTAAATTTGAAAATAAAGTATATCCGAATATTGTAGACTTATTGGCTAAATGCAAAACTGAACAATATACTATAGCTGTAGCTACTGCAAAACCAGAACATTATGCTAAAGATATTCTTAATCACTTTGAATTGACACCATACTTTGATGTTATTGTTGGTGCTAATTACGAAGCGGGATTGTTACACAAAAAAGAAATTCTTGAAAAAGCTCTCACGCTATGTGGCAACCCATTAACTGATGAAAATGGTCGTCGATTGACATTCATGGTTGGAGATCGTAAGTACGATGTAGAAGCAGCTAATGAACTTGGCTGTATCTCCATCGGTGTTACCTATGGTTACGGTACGGAATCTGAGTTAAAAGAAGCGGATGCCGAATATATCTGTGATGATGTTGATGAGATTGCTGATGTTCTCAATCTTGAAGAAATGATGGTTCGTAGATAAGCTATATAAATAGAATTACATATCAACCAAAATTAAAAGCTAGAGGAAATCCTCTAGCTTTTTTGCATCTTCATTTTATGTTATTTTTTTAGGCCACTCTTTTTAGCTAATGTTTTGATAACCTTAGCACTTTGTTTTTTCAACTTGCCCCCTGTTTGTTTGAGTTGGATGCGTGTACGAGAAACACGACCAAGTGTAGTAATCTTAGTTTTTCGACGTGGCTTCATATCACGTTCGTTACCAAAGTCGCCACGTTGCACACTTGTTGCCTTTACTTTTTCAGCTCTAAAAGATTTACGTAAGGCTTTCATAATTAATGTAAGCGGTAATGTTTGCTCGAAGGAATATAAATCAACTGCTACATAACCAAGTGCAGGATATGTGTGCAATGTAAAGTGAAAACCTGGTGCGACAGAAAGGAGGGCGATTTCCTCATCCATAACCTGACAACTGATTTCATCAACATCAAGTTCAGCTAAGTCAAATGCGGTTGCTACACTTTCTTGTACAGCTGTAGCGGATGAAATTGCGTCTTCATCGCAGGAATATAAATCAATTAACAGTTCTTGTCCTAATGCTTCTGCCATAACAACACCTTCCTTCAGAAAATAATATCTCATTTATTATACATAGATTTAAGGATTAAGTCCAATTATATGAGAATACATTAAAAGTCAAACGTTATTTTTATGAAATTTGACTTTTATATTGACTAAAGTCAAAAAGTCAAATATAATAGAATTATGCTAAAGAACAAATAGTCAAAACTATAGTAAATAAACTTTAAAGGGGTGTTTTTTATGAGTATGATAGCTGATAAAATAGAAAAATTTATATTAGACCGTATGCGTGAAGAACAAGAAAAGCTAATTTTAAAGCGTAATGAATTGGCTGATGAATTAGATTGTGCGCCATCCCAAATTAGTTACGTATTAAGTACGCGTTTTTCTAATGAGCGCGGTTTCGATGTTGAGTCAAGACGTGGCTTGGGTGGATATATTCGAATCAAAAAAATTAACCCAGAAAGTTCAGATTCTTTACCTGCTGTTACAACTTATCGGATTTATGAAGGTCCAAATACGGTAGAACGATTAATTGATATGCGAGATGTAGATCAATCATTATTTCAATTATTACAATCTGAAAAGATTACCCGTCGTGAAGCTCAATTGATGCATAATTCTTTTGCTATATTAATTGAAAATGTAGACGTAGAAGAACGTAATGATGCTGTTCGTCAATTATATGCATCAATGGTGGACACTTTGCGGAAGGAGTGATGATTTGTGTTATGTGATCATTGCCATAAAAATGAAGCTACTATCCATATGACTAATATCATAAATAATCAAAAGACTGAGCAACATCTTTGCAGTGCTTGTGCCACCGAGTTACAACAAGCTGGGAAATTATCTCCTTATAGTTCTTTTATGAATGATATGTGGGATAATAACTTTTTTACTAATGATTTTTTTAAGAATATGGTGTATCCAGATAACTTATTAAAAGCTCATCAATCTAAGAGATGCCCTCAGTGTGGTATTACTTATGATGAATTCAATCGGGTAGGTAAGTTTGGCTGTGGTCAATGTTATGAGACTTTTAATAGTGAAATAAATCCATTATTAGAACGAATACAAGGTAGTTCTGAGTATGAAGGGACTATACCTAGTCGTGGTACTAATGTATTTAAAGCAAAGTATGAAGTAAAGCAATTGCGCCGTCAATTAGATACAGCTATTCAAGCTGAAAACTTTGAAGAAGCCGCAATTTTGAGAGATAAAATTAAAAATCTAGAAGTTATCATTGATGGTGATAACGAATAGGAGGTTCTTATGTTAGATACTATATTGGACTCTCCGCTAAGTCAGTGGCTGTGTCAGGATACAGAGGCGACAGACCACATTGTAATTTCAAGCCGTATACGATTGGCGAGAAATTTTGATGATATATTGTTTACGAATCGTGAAGATACAGTTTCCTTAAAAAAAGTGAATATAATTTCTCGAGGCCTATTGCCAATATTAAAAAAGGCTGATGAGCACCAATATACAAATATTAGCCTTGAGCAATTAAGTCAACGTGAGCGTGCTGTCTTAGTTGAAAAGCATTTAATGAGTCCTGCTTTAGAGGAACAATTACCATATCGTAATTTGATCGTATCTGATGATGCTTATATCGCAATTATGGTAAATGAAGAAGATCATTTACGTATTCAATCTATGGCTCCAGGACTTAAATTGCAACAAGCTTATAATCATGCGGTTCAAATTGATAAAGCTATTGAAGCAAAATACCCTTATGCCTTTGATGAGCGATTTGGTTATTTAACTGCTTGCCCCACTAATGTGGGTACAGGTTTACGGGCCTCTGTTATGTTACATTTACCCGCATTGACGTTATCTGGTCGTATTACGAGACTCATTCGTAACATAATACAATTAGGTTACTCTGTACGAGGGTTGTATGGGGAAGGTTCCGAAGCTTTAGGTTGTATTTACCAGATTTCTAATCAACGAACGATGGGTATTAGTGAAGAAGCAACTATTGAGCAATTGATTAAAATCGTAGAAGGAATTATTGCGGAAGAACGGAAGTCTCGGCAATCTTTATTACACAACGATAAAGAAGGTTTGGAAGATATACTTTGGCGATCTTATGGAATTTTACAATATGCACGACGTGTAAGCGGTAAAGAGGCACTTAGTAAGCTTAGTGACATTCAATTAGGTGTAGATTTAGAAATTTTACCATTCTGGGGTAAAGATACTTTTAATGAGCTTGTTGCTATAACTAGACCAAACTTCCTCTCTAAATACTTAGGTAGTGAAAATTTGACAGATACCAATCGCGACAGCTATCGTGCAAAGGTGATACGTCAAAAACTTTCAAATTAATATAAGTACATAAATAATTAATGCATGATTATTTATTTTGTATAGATTGATTTATATAATTTTCTTAGTTTACTGTTAAGAGATTTGTAAAAAATAGTAAATATTAATACTAGATAGCATAATAG
>PPYF01189236.1_pt1 | contig 10736 bp, 7 predicted proteins | sample 1559871 | NCBI WGS metagenome assembly PPYF01 (sample SAMN08240021, study PRJNA423297) | Human gut metagenome, whole genome shotgun sequencing project.
CTGCTGGATTCGCTGGGTAAACAAATTCTGCCGGACTGGCTGACCATTGAAGAGCATCCGCATCTGCTGAAAGGGCTGGCATCGACGCCATTTGACAGCGAAGGTGTGCGCACCGAGCGTCGCGATATTATTAAAGATGGCATCCTGACTCAGTGGCTGCTGACCAGCTATTCGGCGCGAAAACTGGGGCTGAAAAGCACCGGACATGCGGGCGGTATTCACAACTGGCGGATTGCCGGACAAGGGCTAAGCTTCGAACAAATGCTCAAAGAGATGGGCACCGGGCTGGTGGTGACGGAGCTGATGGGCCAGGGCGTGAGTGCAATTACCGGTGATTATTCCCGTGGTGCGGCGGGCTTCTGGGTAGAAAACGGCGAAATTCAGTATCCGGTTAGCGAAATCACCATCGCAGGTAATTTAAAAGATATGTGGCGCAATATTGTCACCGTCGGTAACGATATTGAAACACGCAGTAATATACAGTGTGGTTCTGTGCTGTTGCCGGAGATGAAAATCGCCGGGCAGTAAAAAACTGGCGCGACCTGCCGCGCCGCCTATCACCAGAAGTATCGTTAATTCCTCATTTCCCTGTTGCCTGCACTCAGGTAACAGGGAACTTATCATCGCAAATGATGCACCACCTGATTGCTGCTGCCGCGCCAGATCAGGAAAGGGTCTTTTAAATCCTGCACAAATTTGCCGTCGACCAGTACGTTAATCAAATCAACAACCTGCATTTGCGCAGCGTTGAGATCGTCGAGTTTATAGCCTGTCCACACCCAGATGTCTTTATCCGGACACTCGGCGCGGATGCGTTTTACCAGTTTCAGAATATCCGGCACGTTTTGCGGATGCAGCGGATCGCCGCCGGAGAGGGAAATCCCCTGGCGTTTGATACGAGTGTCATTCAGATCGTTAATGATCTGGTCTTCCATTGCTTTGGTAAATGGCTGACCAGAATTTACCCGCCATGTGCTTTTGTTATAGCAACCGGGGCATTCATGAACACACCCGGAGACAAACAGGGTGCAGCGAGTGCCGGGGCCGTTGACGATGTCGACAGGATAGTACTGATGATAATTCATTATTTCGCCTGGCTTATCAGTCCGCGTGTAGGCTGCATCCGGTAATCAATGCCTGATGCGACGCTGTCGCGTCTTATCAGGCCTACACAGCCGTTGCCAAATGTAGGCCGGATAAGGCGTTTACGCCGCATCCGGCATTTGCTTAGCGCAGAGTGAAGATTAACCTATCTGCCCATTCCCCAAATGTTTAACGCGGCGCTTAACTTCTTCCTGCTTACCAGCGTTAAACGGACGTGCATCCGGGCTACCTAAATATCCGCACACGCGGCGAGTTACCGACACACGGGAGGCGTCATGGTTACCACATTTCGGGCAAGTGAAGCCTTTGCTGGTGCACTCGAACTCACCGGTAAAGCCACACTCGTAGCACTCATCAATCGGTGTATTGGTGCCGTAATACGGTACATGCTGATAGCTGTAATCCCAGACATCTTCCAGCGCTTTCAGGTTGTGCTGAATGTTTGGATACTCGCCGTAGCAAATGAAACCACCGTTCGCCAGCGGCGGGTAAGGCGCTTCAAAGTCGATCTTGTCGTACGGGTTCACCTTCTTCTCCACATCAAGGTGGAAACTGTTGGTGTAGTAACCTTTATCGGTCACGCCCGGCACCACGCCAAACTCAGCAGTATCGAGACGGCAGAAGCGGTCGCACAGGTTTTCACTCGGCGTGCTGTAGAGACTGAAACCATAACCCGTTTCTTCTTTCCACTGATCCACTGCCTGACGCAGACGTTCAACAATCGCGATACCTTTCGCGCGGAGCTGCTCGTTGTCGTAAACATGCTCGCCGCCGAACAGCGCGTTAATGGTTTCGTGGATGCCGATGTAACCCAGCGAAATAGACGCACGACCGTTTTTGAAGATTTCAGAAACATCATCGTCAGCATTCAGACGCACGCCACAAGCACCTTCCATATAAAGGATCGGGGCCACGCGCGCTTTCACGCCTTCCAGACGAGCGATACGGGTCATCAGCGCCTTACGTGCCAGCACCAGACGTTCATCCAGCAGCTTCCAGAAGGTGGCTTCATCGCCTTTTGCTTCCAGAGCAATACGCGGCAGGTTCAGGCTGATCACGCCGAGGTTGTTACGACCATCGTGGATCTGCTCGCCGTTTTCATTTTCCCACACGCCGAGGAAGCTGCGGCAGCCCATCGGGGTTTTAAACGAACCGGTGACTTTCACTACCTGATCGTAGTTCAGGATATCCGGATACATGCGCTTGCTTGCGCACTCCAGCGCCAGCTGTTTGATGTCGTAGTTCGGATCGCCTTTTTTATGGTTCAGACCATCGCGAATCGCAAACACCAGTTTCGGGAACACCGCAGTTTTACGGTTTTTACCGAGACCTGCGATACGGTTACGCAGGATAGATTCCTGAATCAGGCGCGATTCCCAGCTGGTGCCCAGACCAAAACCAAAAGTTACAAACGGCGTTTGACCGTTGGCGGTATGCAGGGTGTTTACTTCGTACTCCAGCGACTGGAAGGCATCGTAGCACTCTTTAATGGTACGAGAGTTAGCGTAGCCTTCTGCGTCCGGGATGCTCCACTCTTCTGCGGTCTTGCGATGTTTGTTGTAGCTGGCGGTGACAAACGGTGCCAGCACTTCATCGATACGGTTAATGGTGGTGCCGCCATAAATATGGCTGGCAACCTGAGCAATAATCTGCGCAGTTACCGCGGTTGCCGTTGAGATCGACTTCGGCGGTTCAATCTCGGCGTTCCCCATTTTAAAGCCCTGGGTCAGCATGCCTTTCAGGTCGATCAACATGCAGTTGAACATCGGGAAAAACGGTGAGTAATCGAGATCGTGATAGTGAATATCGCCACGCTCATGTGCCTGCACCACGTCACGCGGCAGCAGGTGCTGACGTGCATAGTGTTTAGCCACGATCCCGGCCAGCAGGTCGCGCTGGGTTGGAATCACCTTGCTGTCTTTGTTGGCGTTTTCGTTGAGTAACGAGGCGTTGGTCTGCTCGACCAGACCACGGATCTCCTGGTTCAGGCGACCGCGTTTTTCACGTTCAATGTCGCGATCGTGACGGTACTCGATGTAAGCGCGAGCCAGTTGTTTGTATGGACCCGACATCAGCTGGTTTTCAACTGCGGTCTGGATCTCGTTGATATCCACCTGGTTGCGGCCCTGCATCTGCTCGCTGACAACCGCGGCAACAGTGGCGCAATAATCGGCATCATCGACTTCCGCTGCTTTAGCTGCACGCAGAATCGCTTCTTTGATGCGCTCTGATTTAAACGGCACTTTGCAGCCGTCTCGTTTCATCACATGCGGTGTCATGATCGCTCCATATTTTTAAGAACAGGTTATCCACAGAAATTGGGAAAGGCGTTTTCCGGTTTTTTCGTTTCGTTTTCCGGTGCTTTCCGCAATCGCCATCCGCTTATCCACAACGCCGCACCTTTTTCGTGGGGAGCTGTAGTAGCAATTATAGTCGATTAATACAACATATTGGGTTGGGACGCATTTTAAAGTCTATATATAGTGCTTTGCATCAAGGATGTTTTAACTTTTTTTGATGTAGCTCAAAGTAAAAAGCAGAGCGTACGGATGACGGGCGCTACAGCGTTATGTAAATTTTTTAATGAATTTGCTGGTTGAAAAATCAACAAAAACAACATGCTGACAGACAAAACCCCGGAATGACCGGCATTACCGGGGCTTAGGGAAGATTTACTTCTGTAACCACCAGACAGCCTCAAAAGGCCGTAAATTCATGGCACAGGGTTGTGGTGAGGCTTCTTCGTAGTTATGCATCACAAGCTGCCAGTTGCCGCGCATTTGCCCTGGCTGCCAGGGTTGGATCTCACGGCTAAGGTTGGCAATGACCAGCAAGGTTTGCCCCTTCCATTCACGGCGATAGCACCACAATACAGGGCTGTTTGGCAGCAGATCCTGGTAATTGCCCCATGTCAGGATGGCTTCTTGCTTACGCAGTGCGATTAACTTTTGGTAGGTGTAAAACACCGAGGACTCATCGGCCAGCGCGGCTTCTACGTTGATTTGTTGATAGTTATCGCCCAGGCCAATCCACGGTTCGCCAGCCGTAAACCCGGCATTATCGCCGTTGCTCCATTGCATGGGCGTGCGGCTGTTGTCACGGGATTTACTGGCGAGGATTGCCAATAACTCGTCGGCATCACGACCATCGTTGCGCAGCTCGGCAAACATATTGAGGCTCTCCACGTCGCGATAGTCAGTAATGCGCGTGAAATGCGGGTTGGTCATGCCAATCTCTTCGCCCTGGTAGATATACGGCGTTCCCTGCATGCCATGCAGCACCATCGCCAGCATTTTTGCCGCAGGCACGCGGTATTCACCTTCATCACCAAAGCGAGAAATAATGCGCGGCTGATCGTGGTTACACCAGAACAAGGCATTCCATGCCACGTTGTGCATTCCTTGTTGCCAGTGGCGGAACAATGTTTTCAACGCCACAAAGTCAGGTTTAGCCAGCGTCCATTTTTCACCACCGGGATAATCGACCTTCAGGTGATGAAAATTAAAGGTCATCGACAATTCACTGCCTGTCAGTGCCGCGTATCGCTGGCAATGCTCAAGGCTGGTGGAGGACATTTCACCTACGGTCATTAACCCGCGTGGCGTAAACACATCGCGGTTCATCTCGTGCAAAAACTCGTGTGCTCGTGGCCCGTCGGTGTAGAAGCGACGCCCGTCGCCATCCAGGTCATCAGGGAAACGTGGGTCTTTGGAGATCAGATTCACCACATCCAGGCGCAACCCGTCGACCCCACGATCGGCCCAGAACTCACAGACTTTTTTCAGCTCTGCGCGTACCGCTGGATTCTCCCAGTTGAGATCCGCCTGCTCTGGTGCAAAGAGATGCAAATAGTACTGTTCGCTTTCCGCATGCCAGCGCCACGCACTACCGCCAAATTTTGAACGCCAGTTGTTCGGTGGCGTTTCTGGTTCGCCATCGCGCCAGATATAAAACTGGCGGTAAGGGCTTTCTTTGTTCAGCGCCTCGCGAAACCAGGCATGTTGGGTAGAGGTATGGTTAAACACCATATCGAGAATGATACGAATCCCGCGCGATTTTGCCTGCGTCACCAGTTCGTCAAAATCGTCCAGCGTGCCGTAGGTGGGATCAATCGCCGTATAGTTCGCTACATCGTAACCGTTATCGACCTGGGGAGAGACATAAAAGGGGGTTAGCCAGATGGCATCAACGCCCAGTTTATGCAGATAGTCCAGGCGTTGGATAACGCCACGTAAATCGCCGGTGCCGCTACCCGTGGTGTCCTGAAAACTCTTTGGATAAATCTGGTAGATAACGCCGTTTTGCCACCAGTGGGGAAGATTAGTCATTACGTTATTCCTGCAAATGCGAGGGGGCGCAATTGCGCCCCGAAGAAAATTAAACAATGTCCAGCGTGCCCAGGCGGTATTTCCGCTGATAGATAAACGAGGTGAGTACAATCGGGATGATGATGGCGATAGCCATTGCCAGCGCAAACACCTGCCAGTAGCTCGGTTGAATCGAGAGAATTCCCGGCAGGCCGCCTACGCCGATACCATTCGCCATAACGCCGTTCAGGCCGCATAGCAATCCTGCCAGACCAGAACCAATCATCGCGCACAGCATCGGGAAGCGATATTTCAGGTTGATGCCGTACATTGCAGGCTCAGTGACCCCAAGCCAGGCGGAGATAGCGGCAGGCACGGAGATCTCGCGCTCATTGTGCTTGCGGCTGGAAATGATAATGCCTATTACGGCGGAGCCCTGAGCGATATTCGACAGCGCAATCAGCGGCCACACTGGCGTGCCACCCATGCTTTGAATCATCTGCAAATCAATAGCAAGGGTGGTCTGGTGTACGCCGGTGATCACCAGCGGCGCGTACAGGAAGCCAAACAATGCCGCACCAATCGGAGCAAAGCTGCCGGTCATCAGGTGACGTACCGCAAAGGCAACGCCATCGCCAATCATGCGACCAAACGGACCAATCAGCGCATGGGCGAGGAACACCGCGAGGATCAGCGAACAGACGGGGACCAGCAAATACCGACCGGCAGGTAGAAGAAGATCGCTTCACCGATCAACCACAGAAAATCGTAGATCGTTTGCAGGGAAGGGTACATTTGCGCCAGCGTCTGACCGTTGCTCATGGGCAAATCGCCGATCACATTGCGAAAACCGAGGATCAAACCGCCGCTGATCAACGCGGGCAGCAACGGGAAGAAGATCTCCGCGAAATGAGAGATCAACTGCTCATGCCATTTCATATTCTGCCGGGCGGCTTTTTTTACCTGCTCTTTATCAACCTGCGCCTGTCCGGTTGACGCAATCAGTGCTTGATAGTAATCACCCACGTTGGTGCCAATCACCACCTGAAATTGCCCGGCATTGGTGAAACAGCCTTTCACCATGGGGAGTTGCTCAATTTCTTTCGGTCTGGCATTGGCCGGTTGGTTGAGGACAAAGCGCAGGCGAGTAATACAGTGGCTCACCGTCGCAATATTGCCGCGCCCGCCGACCAGTTCAATCAACCGATCGATATCCGTTTGGTTTATTTTGCTCATCATAAAGCCCCATGGCAGATGACATTTTTGGTTGGCTGCAGAATATATTGCGCGGAAAAATTTAAAAACGGGAACGTTCCCGAAACGCAGCGAAGATCACAATTTATCGTTCAGGAAACGATCAGGACAGGGTGGCGGGGATGATGATTTGTTGCGGTTCGCTGCGCCCGGTTACCTGCGCGATCAACTGGCAGGCCGCCTGGCGTCCAGCTTCGGCGTAACCGGGATCTACGGTGACGATCTCCGGATGGAGGAATTTCATTAACGGTGTATTACCGACGCTCGCCAGTTGCAAGGTGTCGATGCGTTGCTCTTGCAGGTATTTACTTGCGCCAAGTGCCAGCGTGTCGGTTGCGCACAGTAAAACTGACTTTCCATCATGATTGGGTCGTAACCTTGTTCATAGAACGCTGGCAGCATGGTTTGAACGGCGAGATTTTCTGACAACGAATCCAGGCGGGTAACAATGATGGCGACCACTTTATCGCTTTGCCCACGCATAGCGCGCGCAGAGCGGGAAGGGGAAAATCCATGCTGATTCATCACTGCTTCAACACGCTCGCGGGTGCGCTGGCTCACGCCGCTTTCGTTATTCAGCACCCGGGAAACTGTAGATTTCCCCACGCCGCTTAAGCGTGCGATGTCTTTGATGGTCAGCCGATTTTGCATCCTGTTGTCCTGTAACGTGTTGTTTAATTATTTGAGCCTAACTTTACCCGTGCATTCAGCAATGGGTAAAGTCTGGTTTATCGTTGGTTTAGTTGCCAGCAGGTATTATATCGCCATAGATGCTACGAATATTATTGGATTCTCCTTATTATTTGCGGCGCTTTTTTCACTTACCGGAGGTTATATGGAACCTGATCCCACGCCTCTCCCTCGACGGAGATTAAAACTTTTCCGGTAAGCCCGTCTTTTCACGGCGTTACCGGATGCGTAAGGCCGTGACGTTTTAACGTCCCTGCTCAGCTTTATTACCTTCAGGTAAGGCTTCGCCACGCCTGAAGACATTTCTGTACTGTTTCAGACAGTGCGGAGGGACTCCTTATGTTTAAAGAAATTTTTACCCGGCTCATTCGCCATTTACCTTCCCGTCTGGTTCATCGCGATCCATTGCCTGGCGCGCAGCAGACAGTGAATACGGCGGTCCCGCCGTCCTTAAGTGCGCATTGCCTGAAAATGGCGGTGATGCCCGAAGAAGAATTATGGAAAACGTTCGACACCCATCCGGAAGGGTTAAATCAGGCGGAAGTGGAATCTGCCCGCGAACAACATGGTGAAAATAAATTACCCGCACAACAACCGTCGCCGTGGTGGGTACATTTATGGGTCTGCTATCGCAACCCCTTTAATATTTTACTCACCATTCTCGGCGCTATTTCTTACGCCACGGAAGATTTATTTGCCGCGGGCGTTATCGCGCTAATGGTCGCTATTTCAACGTTGCTGAACTTTATTCAGGAAGCACGTTCCACTAAAGCGGCAGATGCCCTGAAAGCGATGGTCAGCAATACCGCGACGGTGCTGCGCGTAATTAACGACAAAGGCGAAAATGGCTGGCTGGAGATCCCGATCGACCAGCTGGTGCCCGGCGATATTATAAAACTGGCGGCGGGAGATATGATCCCGGCAGATTTACGTATCTTGCAGGCGCGGGATCTGTTCGTCGCTCAGGCGTCGTTAACCGGTGAGTCTCTGCCCGTAGAAAAAGCCGCTACCACTCGCCAGCCGGAGCACAGCAATCCGCTGGAGTGCGATACCCTGTGTTTTATGGGCACCACCGTGGTGAGCGGCACGGCACAAGCAATGGTGATTGCTACAGGAGCCAACACCTGGTTTGGTCAACTGGCGGGGCGTGTTAGTGAGCAGGAAAGCGAGCCGAATGCCTTTCAGCAGGGGATCAGCCGCGTCAGTATGCTGCTGATTCGCTTTATGCTGGTGATGGCTCCGGTGGTGTTGCTTATCAACGGTTACACCAAAGGCGACTGGTGGGAAGCGGCACTGTTTGCGCTTTCGGTCGCGGTAGGCTTAACGCCGGAAATGTTGCCGATGATTGTTACCTCGACGCTGGCGCGCGGCGCAGTAAAGCTGTCGAAACAGAAAGTGATCGTCAAACATCTGGATGCTATTCAGAACTTTGGCGCAATGGATATTCTGTGCACTGATAAAACCGGCACCCTGACACAGGACAAAATTGTGCTGGAGAATCATACCGATATCTCCGGTAAAACCAGCGAACGCGTGCTGCATAGCGCGTGGTTGAACAGTCATTATCAGACCGGACTTAAAAACCTGCTCGATACAGCGGTGCTCGAAGGTACGGATGAAGAGTCAGCGCGCTCGCTGGCCAGCCGTTGGCAAAAAATTGATGAGATTCCGTTTGATTTCGAGCGTCGCCGGATGTCGGTGGTAGTGGCAGAAAATACCGAGCACCATCAGCTGGTTTGCAAAGGTGCATTGCAGGAAATCCTCAATGTGTGTTCGCAGGTGCGTCACAATGGCGAGATTGTGCCGCTCGATGACATCATGCTGCGTAAGATTAAGCGGGTTACTGATACGCTGAATCGTCAGGGGCTGCGCGTGGTTGCGGTGGCGACGAAATACCTGCCAGCGCGTGAAGGAGATTACCAGCGGGCGGATGAATCCGACCTGATCCTCGAAGGATATATTGCTTTCCTTGATCCGCCAAAAGAGACAACTGCTCCGGCACTGAAGGCATTAAAAGCGAGTGGAATTACCGTAAAAATCCTTACTGGCGACAGTGAGTTAGTTGCAGCGAAAGTGTGCCATGAAGTGGGGCTGGACGCGGGAGAGGTGGTCATTGGTAGTGATATTGAAACGCTATCTGACGACGAACTGGCAAATCTCGCACAGCGCACCACGCTGTTTGCTCGTCTGACGCCGATGCATAAAGAACGCATTGTGACCTTACTGAAGCGCGAAGGGCATGTGGTTGGCTTTATGGGCGATGGTATTAATGATGCGCCCGCCTTACGCGCTGCGGATATCGGCATTTCTGTGGACGGCGCGGTAGATATTGCCCGTGAAGCGGCTGATATCATCCTGCTGGAAAAAAGCCTGATGGTGCTGGAAGAGGGGGTTATTGAAGGACGTCGCACTTTCGCCAACATGCTGAAATACATCAAAATGACGGCGAGCTCCAACTTCGGTAATGTGTTCAGCGTGCTGGTGGCGAGTGCTTTCTTGCCCTTCCTGCCGATGTTGCCGTTACACTTGCTTATTCAGAACCTGCTGTATGATGTGTCACAGGTGGCGATCCCGTTTGATAACGTCGACGACGAGCAAATTCAAAAGCCGCAGCGTTGGAATCCGGCGGATCTGGGGCGCTTTATGATCTTCTTCGGACCGATCAGCTCGATCTTCGATATTCTGACGTTTTGCCTGATGTGGTGGGTATTCCATGCCAACACGCCGGAAACGCAAACGCTGTTCCAGTCGGGATGGTTTGTGGTGGGCTTACTGTCGCAAACGCTGATTGTGCATATGATCCGTACCCGCCGTGTGCCGTTTATTCAGAGCTGTGCATCGTGGCCGTTAATGATCATGACCGTGATCGTGATGATTGTCGGGATCGCATTGCCGTTTTCACCGCTGGCCAGTTATCTGCAGCTGCAGGCGCTGCCGTTAAGCTATTTCCCGTGGCTGGTTGCGATTCCTTATCCGGCCAACAAATTCAATAAATTGCAGGAATCACGTAGGCCTGATAAGCGTAGCGCATCAGGCGATTTTGCGTTTGTCATCAGACTTAATCCGGGCATGATAGCCCGGATTTCCATCAAGATTAGCGACGAACAGCGATCGCTTCGATCTCAATTTTTACGTCTTTCGGCAGACGGGCAACTTCAACGCAAGAACGTGCCGGGAAGGTGGCGTTGTGTTCGGTGAAGAAGGCTTCGTAAGTGGCGTTTACGGTTGCGAAGTCGTTCAGATCTTTCACAAACACGGTGGTTTTAACGATATCGCCCACTTTCAGGCCAGCGGCTTCGACAATCGCTTTTACGTTATCCAGCGACTGACGTGCCTGTGCAGCGACGTCTGCCGGTACTTCACCCGTTTTCGGATTTACCG
>PPYF01621870.1_pt1 | contig 10736 bp, 9 predicted proteins | sample 1559871 | NCBI WGS metagenome assembly PPYF01 (sample SAMN08240021, study PRJNA423297) | Human gut metagenome, whole genome shotgun sequencing project.
GTAATGCCATCCTCTTACCCGATCAGACCCTTGAGAATAAGCAGAAGTTTATCTCGCAGATCATGACGAGCAAATCGCCCATGCGCTCCTGCGATGATATTGATGAACAGGCTCTGTCTTACGCTGAAATCAAGGCTCTGTGTGCTGGTGACCCGCGCATCAGGGAAAAGATGGATTTGGACGTGCAGGTTGCTAAATTGAAAGTTCTGCGGGGCGACTTCCAGAATCAGAAATATCGTCTGGAGGATAAGCTGCTCAAAACATTCCCGGAAGAAATCCAGAAGCAGAAAGCCCGCATTGCTGCGCTGAAAAACGATTCCGAAATTGCAACTATACACCCACAGGACAAGGAAAACTTCTGTGGTATGACCATCAAGGGCATGGTGTACGATGACAAAAAGGCTGCGGGTGAACGGCTGCTGCTGGCTCGGCAGGAGATGCCCAATGCCGATATGATGCTGCTGGGTACCTACCGCGGCTTTGAACTGAACATCCGATTCGATAGCTTCAAGAACGAGCATCAGGCCGTTCTTCGGGCAGAATTAAGCTACCCGGTGTCGCTGGGCGATGATGCACGCGGCAACATTACTCGTCTGGATAATGCCATCGACAACTTTGCGGACCGCATTGCAGACGCTGAAAATGCTCTGCAAAATCTGGAGCAGCAGAAACAGGCCGCAGAGGTTGAAGTGGCAAAGCCCTTTGCACAAGAGGAAGAACTGGCTGAAAAGTCTGCCCGCCTTGCTGAATTAAACGCCTTGCTGAACATTGACCGCAGTTCGGCACAGGATTCTTCCGAAAAAACAGAAGAAACTCCTGCAACTCGTCCGTCTGTGCTGGCTGCACTGGGGGAAAAGACCAATCAGCCGGAGCCTGTCAAACCGTTCCGCAGCTATTATGATAAGGATGGTGATGCACGATGAAAGAAAAGCGGGATGAAACCATCATCCTGCGCTTGAGCAAAACAGAAAAGAACCGTATCTATGAAAAGATGCTCAGCATGGGCATCCGAAGCCTGAGTGCCTATATCCGCAAGATGGCACTGGACGGCTATTGCCTGCACCTCGACTTGAAAGAACTGCAACGCATGGCATATCTCTTGCAGATGTGCAGCAACAATCTGAACCAGTACGCCAAGCGTGCCAACGAGTGCGGCAAGGTCTACGCCGCCGACATGGAAGATCTGCGGCAGCGTCTGGATGAGCTGATTGACATTGGCAAGCAAATTCTTTCCAAGCTGGCAGAACTATAAAAAATTCCCGCAGTTGGAGGGCTGCGGGGGTACATATAACGCTTGACATCCTTGCAACGTAGTAGTCGATACCTTTATAATAGGGGCGAACAGAAAGGAAGTGTTTGATATGATGTCTATGCTGAAGAAAATTGCTCTTTCCCCGATTTCTCTCTTTGTGGCGTTTCTGGCTTTGATGGCAAAGTGGCTACTAACCCTGTCCAGTTATGTGGTTGCTCCGTTGATGCTCTACATCTTCGGCTGTGGCATCTACACTGCCTACCGCCGGACTTGGGATCAGTTCTTTATCCTGCTGGTGGCCGAGTTCATCTGCTTCGTCCTCTTTTTCGGTGCAACTGCTATCACTGAGGGCATCGGACGTTTCAGTGAGTGGCTTGCAGAACTATGAGGGATGCTATGAGCAAACAGAAGATAGAGGATTATTATTTTGAGCACAACAGCTCGATTTTTTCTGAAATGCTGGGTGAGGACGAAGATTATCAGCGACTGAAAAAAGCCAAGATGACGGCTGAGAAAGCTCTGCAAGATGCCATCAGCAAAGAGGCGTGGAAGCAATACCTCGCCTTAGATGAGATATGCAACGAGTTGGAATGTGCCCGATACAAGGCGATGTATCTTGCAGGGGCAGCAGACTGCAAAAAACTAGAAGAATGATTCGTATGCCGCCTCCGGGCGGCATTTCCTTTTTGTAAGGGGGGATTACGCTGGCAGCAACACGGCTGATTGCATTGCACAAAAACAAAGGCATGACCGTTGCGGCCTGTCTGAAAAATCGCACGGACTATATCGAAAACCCAGACAAGACCGAACAGGGACAGTTTGTCAGCAGCTATGCTTGCAGTGCCCTGACAGCAGATGAAGAGTTTATGCTCACCAAGCGACAGTATGATCTCGTAAACGGACGCAGGCAGAAAAGCGATGTCATCGCTTATCAGATACGACAGTCCTTCCGTCCGGGAGAAATCACCGCAGATGAGGCTAACAAGGTAGGCTACGAACTGGCCATGCGCTTTACCAAGGGCAAGCACGCCTTTGTGGTGGCAACGCACACGGACCGGCAGCACATCCACAACCATGTGATCTTCAACTCCACAGCGTTGGATGGCAGCAGAAAGTTCCGGGATTTTTTCTTTTCGGCGTTGGCAGTGCAACGGTTGAATGATCTGATTTGTCTGGAACACCAGTTGTCTGTTATTGAAAAGAAGCCCTACCGGGAGCGACAGAAGCGTGTTCTTTATCCGCCCAAGGAAAGCAACCGTGACCGCCTGTGTGGAATCATCGACACAATCCTTGCGGAGAAGCCGGAGGATTACGAAGCATTTTTGCAAAAGCTGGAGCAGCAGGGTTTTGAAGTCAAGCGTGGCAAGCATACGGCAGTGAAGGGCAAGGGGCAGAAACGATTTATCCGTTTCCGCACACTGGGCACCGGCTATGGTGAGGACGAGATCAAGGCAGTGCTGGCGGGAAAGGCAAAGCACCAGCCGTACCAGAAGAAGCCGCCGCAGGAGCAGCCCTTCCAATTGCTGGTGGACATTCAGGGGAAAATGGCAGAGGGCAAAAGCGCCGGCTACAAAAAGTGGGCAACCAAGTTTAACCTGAAAGAAATGTCCAAAACGCTGTTGTTTTTGCAGGAGCAGAAAATCGGTAGCGCAGAGGAACTACGAGAGCGTACCGCAGCGGCAACCGAACGCTACCATGCCATGGGCGAATCCATCAAGGCGGCAGAAGCGAGGTTGACAGAAATTGCCGTCCTGAAAACCCACATCATCAACTATGCCAAGACCCGCTCGGCCTACGATGCCTACCGCAAGTCAGGGTACAGTAAAAAGTTTTTGGATGCCCACCGGGAGGAGATTACCTTGCACAAGGCGGCGAAAGCTGCCTTTGACGAGGCCGGACTGCAAAAGCTGCCAAAGGTCAGGGAGTTAGATGCGGAGTTCGCCGAACTGCTGACGAAGAAAAAAGCCACTTACCCGAACTACCGCAAAGCACGGGACGAGATGCAGCAACTGATGAAGGCACAGAAAAATGTGGAATTGTTCTTTGCAGAGGACAAGGACAATCTTAGACCGCAGCACACCAGATGAACGAACACCGTCGAGGATTCTTCCCGTTGGGGAGGTGTCCTTGGCGGCTTTTTTTGTATATAGGGCAGCAATTCTTGACTACTTTTTGTGAACTACTAATTATCGCTGTATTCTTGCCATGAAGTTCTTTTGTCGGTATAATTGGAATTAAAGGACGGTGAAGCGTAGTGGCAAAGAAAAAGAAGCAGCGTGCTCCGGTCAATCCGGAACTGACAAAAGTGAAGTCTGTGTTTCAGCGAAACGTAGACATGGCCTACAAAGTCCAGCGCACACACAAAAGCGATTTTGTGGAACGGTATGATTTGACGGATGTATACTGTAAACGACGAATCAAGGCCGTTATGAATCTTTTGCCGAAATTCAAAGAGCGCTACGGCAAGCAGTACCCGGAATTAGAAATGGAAGAAGATTTGGCTAATATCGCTTCTCTTCCGGTTATGACTTATGATTCTATTGAACGGAGCACATCGCTCTGTTTGGGTGCGGCACTCTGGATGCTTGACCGTGCATGGGAAAGTGAGACCATTCTGGAAGTGTCGGATCTTCTCCCAGAGAGTTACAGCGGCGTTGATTGCGTAGACGTCTATGACACAAGATTCCACCACTCCGTATTTAAGAAGATGCTGCTGGTTATCCAAACCCGGTACGGAAAGGACAAGAGCAAATATGTGGTGCCGGAGAGCATTTTTGATAAGCGAGATCCAGAGGACGCCTTTCATAAAATAATGTCCTTGCTTCCGCAGGAACGCATAGAATTGGCTGTCGAGAACCTTAAACGAAAATTCTGGGAATGGGCTGATTTATATTTTGCCGTCCTGTCACCGATGGTCAAGGAACTGAATCGGTTGGACGAGGCGATGGATCGGCTAGAAAATCAGATGCGCGAGTATCTTGACCGAAAGCCGAAAAAGCCGGATTTCGCCGCACTGAAAGACCTTACGCTGATGGATGATAGACCACTGATTGGCCGGTTGTCGGAGGAAGAGCAGATGATCCGGCAGATGGAGGGACTTGAAGAAAAACATAAGAAGGCTGAACATCGAATCTACAACCTTCATTTTGTGAGTCTTTCGGCGGGAGTTCATGGGAAAAAGCAGATCGCAGAATGTGTGGGAGATAATTTTGCAGAAGCATTTTGCAATTTCCACATTGATGATCCCTATGAGATATGCTTTGCGATTCTCTACCTCTTAGATCAGGATGACGACTATGCGTGGGTATATTCGTTTATGACTGCCGTTGTCTGCCGTGCAGCGGCTATGCTTCCGTGGGGGTTGGAACTTTACAGTGAAATGGACGATGGCATCTGGTTTCAGGACAATGAATGGATAGAGCCGAAGCCATTCAACCCGGAATGGTATGAAACAAAGTATGCGGGAGAATGGTATGAGGATGATGATGACCCACATGATGTCAGCCTTGCGCAGCTTGTTTACCAGTATACCGGGGCCGTTCTGCCGCGTGATATGAATCGGTTTGATGGACTGAAAAAGGAACTCCGTGCAAAAGGATTAAAACCATCTCAGGTCAGTACCCTTTGTGCCATGATGAATGTCATCGGTGAAGTTTCCAGACAGAGATTTGATTTCAGCAAATACGCCGATCAGGATGATTGGAACGATTGGGATGCAGAGGATGAGGCAGTTACAGAAGATTTAGCGTCAGAAAATGAAAAGCTGAAAGCTGAACTTGCTAAGCTGCGCAAGCAGGCCAAGGAAGCAAATTATAATCTGAGCAGAGAAAACCGTGAACTGAAAGACCAGCTGGAAAAAATGGAAGCCGGGGCGGGAGAACTACGGCAGGAACTCGCAGATCTCCGGGAAGTCGTGTTCCATCAGCAGAGTGGGGCGGAGGAAGAAAAAGCAGAGGAAAGCAAGATCTCTTTCCCGTACCACACATCCCGGCGGTTGGTGGCTTTTGGCGGTCATGATTCTTGGCTGCGTGAGATCAAGTTCAAATTACCGGATGTCCGATTCATGAGTGACGATATTTCCAGCCCGGAAATCATCAAGAGAGCAGATGTGGTCTGGATTCAGACCAACTGCATCGGGCATAAATCCTATAACATCATTATCGACCTTGCCCGAAAGTACAGCCGCAAGGTGCGGTATTTTGCCTATGCCAGTGCAACGAAATGCGCGGAACAGGTCGTTGAGGAAGAAGAAAACACAGATAAATGAACAAAGAAGCCAGTCGGCGTAGTGATTTGCGCTGGCTGGCTCCTTTGTTGTAGCGAACCGCCGAGGAGCATTCCCTGTTGTGAGAGAACTGTCCTCGGCGACTTTTTTAGTTTATGTGGCAGCGGTCCTGTTTTATAAGCCAATCTTCACACAACCGCTGGGCTTCTTCCTTTGTGCAGCAGGTGCAGTTGAAAAGTCTGCCACGGAAAGAGCAGTAAGTGTAGTGTACCTTCGGGATTCCATTGACATCTCGAAAATTAACGCAGCGTTCCTCACCGGGCAGCAGATAGATCGTATCCACGTTCAGCAGCTCCTATCCTTTATCTTCGGTCATGTGCAAACGACACAACGCTTGCTATTGTACCATGTGCTGTCTCAAAAGACCATTGCCTTTTTGACCAAAGATACGCACAAAAATTTTCTGTCTCAAAAGCACTTGGATAGCGTTGAATAAACACTGTTCGATTGTGTATAACAAAAAATGCGACAGGTATGCTATTGGTGTGCAATAAACACAAACAGAATGTGAGGTCGCTATGAATACGCTTTTGGGGCAACGAATACGAGAGCAGCGCAAAGAAAAGGGCTGGACAATTGAACAGTTTGCTGAAAGAATCGATTTGTCGGCAAATTATGTTGGAGACTTGGAGCGCGGAATTAAAATGCCTAAACTGGAAACCTTTATCCGAATCGTTGAGGTGTTAGATGTATCCGCAGATGTGCTTATTCGGGATTCCGTTGCGTCCGCATCCCATGTGGCAGATGATGAACTGAACAAAAAGTTGAGTCAGCTTACACCGGGGCAGAAGAAAGCTGCCATTGACATCCTGAATGCATACACCGATAACATTCCCTATATCACAAAATAATACCTATGTCAAGGAGCGCAGCAAACGTGCTGACGCTCTTTCTTTTTGCCCTCAAATAGTTTATAATCAACACTATAAGCGTGCATAGAACACTAATGGCGAGTATTTGAGGTGAACGACATGACGATTCTATCTACTATCGACGATGCAATGAAAGATGCCCGGAACGGAAAGCTGAGTCCGTATTGGCAGAACAATCTAAAACGCGAATGCCTGCACAAGGAGTTGTCGGATGAAGAACAGCAGGCGCTTTCGGAACTGTATCGCATTTTGTCCGAGACTCCGCAGTGGAGCAGCGAAAAAGAACTGTGTATCGAAATGGAGAACATCGGTGGCAGGGTTTGCTTCTGTCACTTTTGGGATGAGCACTACTCCATGGTGCAGTTGACGGAAGACCGCAACGGAAAATACTCCACAGCCTACGTTCTGGATACAGAAACCACCCCGGATGTGCGTAAGGCGGCGGCATTGCAGGCACAGAAAGAACTTGCGGACTGTATGCAGGCGTGGGGCGATTCTCTTCTGGAAACGCCAGTTCCTGAACAGATGAAGTACGATTCTCTTGCAGAAGCTGCTTCTCACCTCATGCAAGTGCTCAACGACCCGGAGCGCATCACCGGGTAAAAAGCGTCCCATCGGGATGCGCAGCCTGCATTGGAAAATGCAGATCAAAGGGGCTTGGGGCACTCCCCAACAAGCGTTTTGCAACGCAAAAATGGTCTTTGTATATACGAAGACACTGCTTGCCACAACAATGCGACCTGCGGAAGTTGTCGTAAAACTTTTTATTCGCATTGCAAACCAGATGGCACTTTTGTATAATTGGTTCAATGAACGCACGCATAAAATCGGAGAGGCTGTCCGATTAAAAAAATCTAAAAATGCGCTATTGCAGGCCACTGGGAGGAATAGCATGAACAAGCAGCAACTCGCATCGAAAATTTGGGAATCTGCCAACAAGATGCGCTCTAAAATCGAAGCCAACGAGTACAAGGATTACATTCTGGGCTTCATGTTTTATAAATTTCTGTCGGACAAAGAAGTCAAATGGCTGAAAGAGAATGACTGGACAGACGAATACTTGCCGGATCTGACCGAAGGCGATGCCGAAACGGTGGATACCGTTCGGAAGAATGTCGGCTATTTTATTGCCTATGAAAATCTGTTTTCCACATGGATCAGCAAAGGCAGTGACTTCAAGGCCGATGATGTAACGGTAGCACTGCAAGCATTCAGCCGTTTGATTGACCCGCACCACAAGAAGGTGTTTGACGGTGTCTTTGCAACGCTGCAAACAGGTCTATCGAAGCTGGGTGAAAGCTCTGGCGCACGGACAAAGGCAATTCGTGACCTGATCTACCTCATCAAAGATATTCCTATGGATGGCAAGCAGGACTACGATGTACTGGGCTTCATCTATGAATATCTGATCAGCAACTTTGCAGCAAACGCAGGCAAGAAGGCCGGCGAGTTCTACACGCCGCACGAAGTTTCGCTGCTCATGTCTGAAATCGTGGCGTACCACCTGAAAGACCGGGAAGAGATCAAAATTTACGACCCCACCAGCGGTTCCGGCTCGCTGCTGATCAACATTGGTCAGTGTGCCGCACGGTATATGGGCAATGGCAACAACATCAAATACTACGCACAGGAGTTGAAGGAAAATACCTACAACCTGACCCGCATGAACCTTGTCATGCGCGGTATTCTGCCCGACAACATTGTAACGCGCAACGGCGATACGCTGGAGGAAGATTGGCCGTACTTTGAAGAAAACGACCCGGTCAACACCTACGACCCGCTGTTTGTGGATGCGGTGGTATCAAATCCCCCATATTCGCAGGCGTGGAATCCGAACGACAAAGAGAACAACCCGCGCTTTTCGGATTACGGCCTTGCCCCCAAAGGCAAGGCAGATTACGCCTTTTTGCTGCACGACCTGTATCACATCCGCAATGACGGCATTGTGACCATCGTTCTGCCCCACGGCGTTCTGTTCCGTGGCGGTGAAGAAGGTACGATTCGCAAAAATCTGATTGACCACAACAACATTGATGCAATCATCGGTCTGCCCGCCAATATTTTCTTCGGCACAGGCATTCCCACCATCATCATGGTGCTGCGGAAGAATAAACAGGATTCGGACGTTCTGGTTATTGATGCGTCCAAAGGTTTTGAAAAGGACGGCAAAAACAACAAGCTGCGTGCCTGTGACATCAAACGCATTGTGGACGCTTACAAGGAACGCCCGGAGAAAATCGAAAAGTTTGCGCGCAGAGTATCCCGCGCGGAAATCATTCAGAACGATTACAACCTGAACATCCCCCGCTATGTGGACTCTTCCGAAAAGGCTGAGAGCTGGGACATTTACGCTTCGATGTTTGGCGGCATTCCCGAGGCCGAACTGCAAGACCTGTCTGCCTACTGGACAGCATTCCCGCACCTGAAAGCGGCTCTGTTCAGCCCGGACAACGAAGCCTATTGCCGTCTGAATGTGGCCAATTTGAAGAATGCTGTTCTGTCCCACCCGGATGTGGTGGCGTTCAAGACCGCTTTCCAGAATGCTTTCGGTGACTTTGATGCCTACTTGAAGTCCGCACTCATTGACGGCATGACGCAGCTGAATGCTGCCGGCGAGGAAGAACGCCTGAGCCGGGAGATCTTTGCACGGCTGGCAGGAATTCCACTGGTTGACCGCTATGCAGCATACCAGCTTTTGGACGACGACTGGAAGAAAATTGCCATCGACATTGAAATCATCCAGACCGAGGGTTTTGCCGCAACCAAGCAGGTAGACCCCAACATGGTGCTGAAAAAGGATGCCGAGGTACAGGACGGCTGGGTGGGTCATGTGCTGCCCTTTGAGTTGGTGCAGAACGTTAAAATGCACGAGGAAGTAGCAGCGCTGCGGGCAAAGGAAACCAGACTCTCCGAAATCGCCGGAGAATATGAAAGCCATCTGGACGAACTGAGCGAGGAGGACAAGGAGCAGAACTTTGTGAATGACGCAAAGGACGCCTTTGTTGCCGCTGAGGTCAAAAAGGCCATCAAGGCGCGGGAAGTAGAGCCTGCCACTTTGAGCATCCTGAAAGATGTGGACGCGCTGTTTGCCGAGGAAAAGACCCTGAAAAAGAAAGTCAAGGACGACAGTGCGGCACTCCATCAGCGCACCAAGAGCGTGATCGAGCACCTGACCGATGAAGAAGTGTGTGACCTGCTGCACCGCAAGTGGATCTTGCCCCTGATGGAAAATCTGAACAGCCTGCCGGATGCCGTTCTGGACGATTTTGTGAAGCAGTTGGATGCCGTCTGCAAGAAATACGAAACCACCTTTGAGGACGTAGAGAGCCAGATTGCCGATACCGAGCACGAATTGCTGGGGCTGCTGGACGATTTGCAGGGAAATGAATTTGACATGAAGGGCATTGCAGAACTCAAAAAGTTGCTGGGAGGTGAATGATTATGCAGGATAACGAGAAGAAACCTGCCCTCCGGTTCAAGGGCTTCACTGACCCTTGGGAACAGCGTAAGCTGGCTGAAATTGCGAACTTTTCTAAAGGTGTAGGCTACTCCAAGAACGATTTATGCGAGGAAGGCACTCCGATAATCCTGTATGGTCGCCTTTACACAAAATATGAAACCAGTATTTTTGATGTAGATACCTTTGTTAAAGAAAAAGCTGGAAGCGTATATAGCAAGGGCGGAGAAGTCATTGTGCCTGCTTCTGGCGAAACGGCGGAAGATATTTCAATCGCATCTGTTGTGGTTAAACCCGGCATTCTACTGGGTGGTGACCTAAATGTAGTATCGCCGACAACTGAATATGATTCAGCCTTTCTTGCGCTAACTATTTCGAGTGGAACAGCACATGAGTATTTATCCTCTCTTGCACAGGGGAAATCTGTTGTTCATCTTCACAACACCGATATTCAAAGTGTGTCAGCTAAATTCCCGACAAAAAGGGAACAAGAAAAGATTCATTTGCTTTTTGGAAAAATTGATACCCTTATCACCCTTCATCAGCGTAAGTATGAGAAGCTGGTGAATATCAAAAAGTCCATGCTGGACAAGATGTTCCCCCAAAATGGGGTATCTGTGCCGGAAATTCGCTTCAAGGGGTTTACTGACCCTTGGGAACAGCGTAAGCTGGAAGAATATCTTGAAGTTTCAGGTCAAAAGAACTTTGATGGAATATATAGCAAAGAAGATGTTTTGTCCGTTTCGGGCGATTTTGGAATTGTGAATCAGATTGAATTTCAGGGACGTTCGTTTGCAGGAGCATCCGTTGCCAATTATGGTGTGGTTGAAACCGGCGATATTGTTTACACTAAATCACCCCTGAAATCTA
>PPYF01298573.1_pt1 | contig 10735 bp, 16 predicted proteins | sample 1559871 | NCBI WGS metagenome assembly PPYF01 (sample SAMN08240021, study PRJNA423297) | Human gut metagenome, whole genome shotgun sequencing project.
TTTCTAGTAATGTTTTGCAACTCTACTATAACGGATTTATTCCTTTTTGTGTTTACACAACTTATTTTACACTACCTATGCACCAAAAACTGCTTATCATTATGTGCTGTGATAGGTGGTTTTTTATATAAATCTTTTAAATATTAATTTTAATTAATAAACATTAAAAAACCACTCTATATTAGAGTGGCCCTAATTTATGATTGGGAAGTGTGAGTTTCCTCTTGCTGACTAAGTATATCATACTCTCTCATAATTGCAACTGAATATAAAAAAAACTGAAGTCATGACTCCAGCTTTTGCACGATTTTCAGATACAATTATGCTTTTGTGATATTAACTGCTTGAGGTCCACGTTGACCTACTTCAACATCAAATTCAACTTTTTGATCTTCGTCAAGTGATTTGAATCCATCAGATTGAATTGATGAGAAGTGAGCGAACAAATCTTGACCATCTTCAGAGGTAATAAAACCAAATCCTTTAGTAGCGTTAAACCATTTTACTATTCCATTTGCCATAATATATTTATTTCCTTTCGACAAAATTGTAAATCTTATTTTGCGAAAAGTGAATCTATAAAACATTTTACTCATTACAAAATCTACTTCTTCATAGTAACACTAATTATACTCAATGTCAAGCTACTCTCTGATTAATAAAATCCATATCGTAGTGACATGGATTTTATGAACTGTAGGGAAAGTAACTAATCTTTCCCTCACTCAGTATAACATTTTAATTCGTTTTTGCAATAGCAATAAATAAAAAAGCAAAGGACACCCCATGCTTTAACTCATTTATCTTTTATGTACGTTTGAATCATAACGACCACGAGACGTCATTTTGATATCAAAAGTAACCTTTTGACCTTCATCGTATTTTTTAAAATCATTTCCCTGAATAGATATGAGATAAGCAAACACATCTTGCATATCATCTGCCATAATAAAACCATAGCCTTTGTCAGCGTTAAACCAATTTATTGTTCCTTTATTCATGTAATACATCCTTTCGCATCATCTGTAAATCCTATTTTGCGAAAAAGTGCATTCCTAAAACATTTAAACTCGAGACAAAACCTACCTCTTAATAGTAACACCTATTCTTACCAAAGTCAAATTGGTCTATTTAAAACTTATTGATTTTCTTGTGATTACCCAGATTTTCATGAGGATTTGCTTTAGCAAGTGTTAGGGTTTCTCTATCAACCACCCTGACATCATGGTTTTCTAATTCAACAATTAGTGCATACTTATAGAGATTAATATCTCCAGAAACGACTGTTACTTGTTCCCCATTAGATTTTGTTAGGACGCATTTGCAAGAGAACTATTTGACTAGTACGGTTAATACCGATTTGACGGAATTGGCGTAGACTCATGGCGTCTCCTTGAGGTCCATAAGGATCATAAGGCGTATCTTGATAATGAAGACTCAAAACGTATTTAACATCTTCAACTGTAATTTTGCGGTAAGTTTCTTGGCACCATGGAATAAAGAATGATTTTGGATCATAGTCCTTTTCTGGGTTCAAAAATTTCTGCATAGCCCAAGCGGCGTGGTGTATTGTAATGACGGTCCTTATCTCGTTGGCTACCAAAAGCATAGCGGGGATTAAAGTGTTCGTTAGAATAGGTTAAATCCAAATGATGCTTATTGATAAAGTCCCGAATATCTGGTGAGGCAAGATAGTCGTCTGAATTTTCAAATTTATAATGATCGATACCAAGTTGGTTTGGGTTTGTAACATAGGTATCGTCTGGAACACGTCTGGCAATCCAATGATGACCACCAATTGTTTCTAACCACCAAATTTCCTCAGTATCTGCAAAGGCAATACCATTTGACTCATATGTGCCATAAGTTTCAAGGAGTTCACCCAAGCGAAGGACGCCTTCACGCGCAGTTTTAATATAAGGCAAGACCAAAGTCAGCATATCCTCTTCTCCAAAGCCATCTTTTACAAGAGGGTCTGCACCGAGAACACGCGCATTAGTGGTGATTGTTTCTGTTGCACTCATGGCAACATTAGCTGAGTTAATACCAGCCCCTCCCCAGATACCGTCTTTACCAAGCGCATCTGGTACAGAGGTATATCGTAAAGGACTATCTGGCAAATCAATTGAAAACTTGGTAAGCACAGACTAATAATGACGTGGTTGGTCTTCAGGGGTTATTACTAGGAACTCTTTGGGCGTAAAAACGCCTGATTGAGAATCTTCAGTACGTGCCATCATGGTAGAGCCATCATATGAAGCTTTCCTACCTACTAAAATTGTTGTACAAGCCATAAAAGCTTCATTTCTACTTACAAATCGTCTGCTATCTTATTTATTTTTCTGAGACGATGGTTGACACCACTCTTGGTTAGAGGAGGTTCTATACTATCTGCGATTTGCTGGATAGAATAATCTGGATTAGCAATACGGAGTTGGGCAATTTGACGCAGTTCAACTGGTAAAATCTCCAAGCCAACCGTATCCATAATCTTGATAATGTTATTTATTGTTTTCATGCTAGCACTAATTGTCCTAGCAATATTCGCTGTCTCAGCATTATTAGCACGATTGAGGTCATTTCTGGTCTCCCTCATGATTTTGACCTCTTCAAAAATCTCCTTAGAGGTCATGGCACCAATAACAATGAGAAAATCCATAATATCTTCTGCTTTTTGAAGATAAGTCACAAATCCATTTTTATGTTGTAAAACCTTGGCATCAAGCATAAATTTTTTCATAAGAGAGGCTAAATCTTCTGCGTGGTCCTGATAAACAGAGAAAATTTCCAATTGATAACGTCCTTTTTCAGGATCACGTACCGTTCCAGTTGCCAAAAAAGCACCTCGTAAATAGGACCTTCCAGCATCGTCATCTTCCATTATTGACGTTTCAATACCTGTTTCAAAGCCAAAGAAAGAATCTGCTAATTGTAAATCAGACAAAATATCATTGACATTCTCAGCAACAAAGACAGTGTAAACACGATTTTTCTTGAGATTAGTCTTGTTATAATGCCTCAATTCAGGATTGCAACGGTAGCGATTTTCTATCAACTGGTAGATATGACGAGCAATTTTTGCATTCTCTGTCGAAATCGAGAGAGTCAGCCCTTGATTCGTTAAACCAACGGAACCAGACATCTTAATTAATGCTGACAATTCCGCTATATCTTTACTCGAGGCTGCAATTATCTCTTCTTTAACCTTAATCGTGAAACTCATGACTTCTTCCTCACTAGATGCATAAGCTCTTCCGCTACCAAATCGCCATGGTGGAAGGCACCACCGTTCTCAAGTCGCAGAAAATTAGAAGAAACAATTGTTTTTGCTTCACGACGTAAGCCCTCAAAATCATGCTCAACCTGAACAAGGTATTCATCAAATTCATTACTAGCCATGTATTCCTGAGGAACCTTCTTGACGTTAACCAAAACATTATCGATAACATCAGAGCCAAGATGACGATTGAGAACGGCTACATGGTCAGCATCTGAGAAGTGCTCCGTTTCTCCGTACTGAGTCATAATATTATAAATGTAAGTAACATCAGCCTTAGTCTCTATAAGCGCCTGACGAATCTCTGGTATAACCAGATTTGGCAAAATTGATGTATAAAGTGAGCCAGGTCCTAGTACAATCATATCACTATTCATAATGGCATCAACAACCTTACGACTAGCCTTCGGCACATCTTCATTGTAGGCGTTAGTCACATAGACACGCTCAATCATACCATCGTATTGGGAAATGCTACTCTCACCTGCCACCTCATGTCCATCTTGAAAAACGGCATGAAGAGTTAGAGCAGTCTCGCTGGCAGGATAAATCTTACCTGTAACATGGAAAAACTTCGTTAAAAGCTGCATAGCATTATAGGTAGACCCTTGCATTTCTGAGATTCCAGCGATAATCAGATTTCCAAGTGGGTGACCAGCTAAAGCTCCATCAGTTTGATCAAAACGATATTGGAAAACGCGTTCATAAAGTTTAGGCATATCACTCATAGCAACCAAAACATTACGCAAATCCCCTGGAGGAGTTAGTTTCATGATATTACGCAAATTTCCTGAAGAACCGCCATCATCAGCCACAGTTACAACAGCGGTGATATCAACATCTTTATGACGCAAACTACGAAGAATAACTGGAATACCAGTTCCCCCACCTATTACTGTAATTCTTGGTTTTTTCATGAACGATTCACCGTCTCCTTACGTCTATCCTTATCACGATGTGTTTCATTTACCGTCCAATCATTTTTCAAATCTTGAGCTAGACGATGCGCAAAAGCTACACTACGGTGTTGACCACCTGTACATCCAACAGCAATGGTAAGAACAGATTTACCTTCTTTTTGATAGCCTGGAAGAATTGGTTTAATGAGATGACTTAAATTCTTGTAAAAATCCTCTGATTCCTTATGAGTCATAACAAAATCATAAACTTCTTTGTCCAAGCCAGTGAGGTTACGAAGAGTAGGATCATAATATGGATTTGGCAAGAAACGGACATCAAATACCAAATCTGCATCCAATGGCAATCCATATTTAAATCCAAAACTCAAAACTTCAATACGGAAAGAAGATTGGTCTTGCTTAGATGAAAATTGTTCAGAAATTGCCTTACGAAGCTGACGTGGAGTTAGTTTAGTTGTATCCACCACGTTTTGACTCAAACTCTTAAGTGGCGATAAAAGTTCACGCTCTAGCTTAATTCCATCTAAAACACGTCCATCTGCCGCTAGTGGATGACTACGACGCGTCTCTTTATAACGTGAAACTAATTCACCGTCAGTAGCATCTAAGAAAAGAATTTTGAAATTGAGTTCCTCATTGCTTTCCAACTGATCTAGAATATCGTTAATTTCGTCAAAGAAAACACGACTACGCATGTCTACAACAAGAGCAATCTTATCTGTCTCTTCACTGTGTTTCAACAACTCAATAACCTTTGGCACCAATGAAGGTGGAATATTATCAATAGTAAAATAACCAATGTCCTCAAACGATTGAATTGCTACAGTCTTACCTGCACCACTCATCCCTGTAACAATAACCAAATTAATTATCTTTGTCTTCATGAGTACCCCTTTCTAGCCTCATTACTTTCAAAATACGAATATCATCTGATATCTTCTCAACTTGTTGACTAACTGCCATTAGCATTTCTGTCTGCAATTTTTGAATAGTAAGCAAATCTGATTGGTCTTGTTGCACCAAGTGATCAATCTTTTCATGTAAAAGTCGGATTTCTTCCTTTGATTGTTTATTGACGTGGTAGTCATTTCGTGCTTGCAATCGATCATAATCCGATGCTCGATTCTGACTCATCATAATCAGAGGTGCCTGAACTGCAGCCAGTGTAGATAAGACGAGATTCAACAGAATAAATGGGTACTTGTCAAAGGCAATACCAAAGGGTTGGACGACATTCAGCCCCATCCAAATTCCCATAAAAGCAATGAATGACAAGATAAAAATCCAAGATCCACCAAATCTGGCCACTTCATCCGCCACCTTTTGGCCAAAAGTAATTCGACTATCCAATTGTTCCTGGACATCCTTATCTTCGTATAGCAAACCCTTGGTCACATCATGAACTGTTTCACGCACATGCTTATTTTTCTCATTAGCATCTGCGATAACCTCGTCGAGAAAAACTAACCTATAATCTAAAAGACTGATATTACTTATAAAGTCATCCCCTTTTAAATCAGGGTAGTCTTTTCTTAGAAGGACCTGTAAACGACTATTAAGTCGTTCAAAATAAGAACCATCTGTCTCGTCGAACCAATCTTTAGAGATATAATCTTGAACTCTTTTTACCTTCATAGTTTCGCCTTCTTTCTAGGCTTTATTATACCACATTGAAGACTCAAACGTTCAATCAATAAAGTAAAAGAATCCAAGACTAATCTCGTGCTCCTCCTATATTGGGACAATATTTAAAATCTTATTATTGGTAGTTTAAGGTCCAGTAGTAAGTAGCATCACCAGCGACAACGCAAGCGACTGCTGCTTGGGTAACATCTGGACTCATGAGAAGGTCACAAACACCACTGAACCATCAGATTCACGACGATAAATAATACCATCACTGTTATATCTGTGTGAAATATTTTTGGCATGTAGAAGAGTTGTACTATTGTAAAGATCATCAGACCATGTAAGTTCTGGCAAACCTGCTGTATTGCCTTGTGCATTAATTTCGTTAAATACAGCCATCGCTGAATCAAAGTCAACATAATCAGAATTTCCAGTTGGTTCTACATGGTAAATAAATTTAACATATCTAAATTCAACATCACTATATTATTTGTTGTCAACACCGCTCTTGAGATTAGTTATAATAAATAGTCACGTGCCCAAGCAATTCCCTTAAAAGCGTTAAAGTTGAATCGGCTGTTGAAGCTGTTTCTGAGGTTGTTCGAGCTTCAGAATCCGTGCTTGAATCTTTAAAAGTACTTACTTACCATTTGAATAATAGTAATAATCGACATTATCTTTCAAATAATAGTGAATATCATTTTCATAACGGTAGTGAGGAGCGTTTTTTCAAAATCTCATAACCAATCATTAGTGTATTGTTAGAACATCATTATTGTTATTATAGTTGTCACCACGAACCCAGCGACCGTTATAGTTCACATAGTAGCTACTTCACTTAAGATGTAGTACAAGTATATCGATATGTACTTGATTCGTTATAATTGTTATAACCATAATCATAGTTATAGTTCGGATAGTAACCTTTATATCCATAGTAGTTATACCCTGAATAATATTTATTATACTATGGATTATAAGTATAGTTTTAAGAATATCCATGACCATAATAACTATCAGCTTTACAAGCAATCGCTTATAATTTGATTTACAACTTTATTGTAAGAAATAAAACTTATATTATCAAACTATTTTGACGATAGAAGTTTCTAATATCCAACCAATATAATGTTAAAAGGGTCTTTACTTCCGGTACCACCTAATCTATTTTTTGACAAGAAAAAAGTCCATTATTCTCATAAGGACTTTCATCATTAGATTAACGATTATCAATGTTTTCAGGATATAGATCATGATTAAAAAGACGTTGCTCGGCCATATTTTCATATTTTGTTTTTGGACGACCATAGTTGTAATAGGGGTCAATTGAAATACCACCACGAGGAGTAAATTTACCCCAAACCTCAAGGTAACGAGGGTTCAAAAGCTCCACTAAATCTTTACCAATGGTATTAATACAGTTTTCGTGAAAATCACCATGGTTACGATAGCTAAAGAGATAAAGCTTTAGAGATTTAGACTCCACACAAAGCTGGTCTGGAATATAAGAGATGTAGATGCTAGCGAAATCTGGTTGCCCAGTAATAGGACAAAGTGACGTAAATTCTGGACAGTTAAATTTGATAAAATAATCATTATCAGCATGACGATTATCAAAAGATTCCAAAACTTGTGGAGAGTATTCAAAAATGTAAGGTGTCTCCTTACTCCCAAGGAGAGTGAGATTTTTCATTTCTTCTTGTTGTGACATTTTTTCTTCCTTTATTATTAATTTGTTGGACCATAATATGGTCAATTTACACTTTAATATTCTATATATTTTACTTAAAAAACAATAATATTTTCAATTCTAATCTAAATTATTGAAGATTAGACACCACGTTCATTATCATAGAGTAGGGTATGAAGCTGAGGGAGAACACGAACATTTCCCCACGAGTCATCAGCAGCTACTGTCTCCCAGAGCTCTTTGAGGCGATCTAATTGATTTTGGACAATGTTACCCTCTGCTTTTGGTTCAGGATTACCCGCTGAAAGAAACATGACATCTGGCTGATAACGTTTCTGAATCATTTTAGCAAAGGCCAAATCAGCATCATCAAAGACAGGGACCTTAAAAGTAAGCTTATCAGGATCCAGCTGGGAAACAATAAAATCAAGTGTCTCCATATTGACTTCCATCTTAGATGATGGTGGTTTAGGACTTAAGGTTACTTGATCAATCTCCCTTAGCCACTCCTGCCAACGAGACCCTTGTGTTTCAACAGCCAAGGTCACGTCTCTTGCCTTGAGTTTTGAAACAAGCTCAGCCATATTAGCCGCTAAAAGAGCTGGATTCCCTCCAGATAAGGTTACATAGTCATAAGTTCCAAGAGCATCTAGAGCTTCAATAACTTCATCAGCTGTCATTCGTGTTGGTTTTTCTGAACCATCCCAAGTGAAAGCAGAATCACACCAATCACAGTGATAATCACATCCTGCAGTTCTTACAAACATGGTCTTTTGCCCAATAGCTCGACCTTCACCTTGAAAGGTCGGCCCAAAAATTTCAAGGACTGGTAATTTTAGTACTCGTTCTCTAGTCATCTAACCACTCCCGTCTAAACTCCGCAAAAGCTGTCGGTGTCTCATATAGCCGTACATACTCCAAACGAAGTTCACGCTCCTCCGAAAGATATTTACTAGTCGTCTGGAATATCCAGAAAACCATATTTTCTGCAGTCGTGTTCATATAAGGCAAAGACTCATTGAGATAACGGTGATCCAGATAAGGTTCCAAATGATTTTTGTAAATATTCTTAAGGTCACCAAAATCATAAGTCATACCACGATCATCCAAGTAACCACTTACTGCAATCTGAAGGTGATAAGTATGGCCATGAAGGGACTTACACTTTCCCTCATAATTAAAGAGATGGTGTGCAGCATCAAAAGTAAACTCTTTAGACACCATTGTACGGTGAAGATTATACACTAGTGACTCACCCGTTTCAGTCTTGATTTCTTTCGGTGCAAAAAACATTAAGCATCTCCTTTTTCTGCAAGATATTTTTCAAGACCTTTTTGACGCAAGTGACAGGCAGGGCAATCACCACATCCTGTCCCTATAATACCGTTATAGCAAGTCAGCGTTTTTTCACGAACGTAGTCAAAAGCTCCAAGTTGGTCAGCCAAAGCCCAAGTCTCAGCCTTATCTAACCACATAAGAGGAGTCTGAATAACAAAGTCATAGGCCATAGCAAGGTTGAGTGTGACATTAAGTGATTTGACAAAAACATCACGACAGTCTGGATAACCAGAAAAGTCTGTCTCACAAACACCCGTAACAATGTCAATAATCCCACGTTGCTTAGCTAGCACAGCTGCAAAAGAAAGGAAGAGATGATTACGACCGTCCACAAAGGTATTTGGCACTTCACCTTTCTCAGCCTCAATCTCAATGTCAGAAGTTAAGGCATTCTCAGTGATTTGACCAAGCAAAGACATATCCAAAACATGGTGCTTTAGCCCTTGTTCTTGCGCAATCTCTTTAGCTACTTCAATTTCCAAGCTATGACGTTGTCCGTAAGCAAAGGTAACTAATTCAACGGTTTCATAATGTTTTAAAGCCCAAAATAGGCAGGTTGTAGAGTCTTGACCGCCACTAAAGACGACCAAAGCAGATTGACGTTTCATAATATTCCTCTCTATCTCTGATGTCTAAGACACATAAAAAGCTCCCTAGAGGGAACTAAAAAACGCCATTACTGGTTTTTTTTAGCGATGGTGTCTCCCAAACATCGTAAATTATTTATCTTTAACAGTGTATCATAGTTAAGAAAAAAAGAAAAGAGCTTAGGCTCTCTTCCTTAGTCAATCTCAGCAATAACTTCGACTTCAATTTTAACATCTTTCGGCAGGCGTGCTACTTCTACCGCAGAACGTGCAGGGAAGTCAGCTTTAAATGCAGTCGCATAAACCTCATTAAAAGGAACAAAATCATTGATATCGCTAAGGAAACAAGTTGTTTTGACAACATGGTCAAAGTCTGTTCCAGCTTCCGCCAAAATAGCACCAACATTTTTAAGGACTTGTTCTGTCTGTTCTTGAATGGTTTCACCAATGATTTCACCTGTTTCTGGTGACAATGGTACTTGACCAGAAGCAAATAAAAGATTTCCTACGATTTTACCTTGAACATAAGGTCCAATCGCTGCCGGTGCTTTATCGGTATGAATAGTTTTTGCCATGATAGTTCTCCTTTGACTAGTATGTTATTATTATAGCAAAATATTCAGAAAATTGAAACATATATTTTCAAAAAGAAAAGAATTATGGCTCTATAATTTCTGTAGTGGGTAAAACCACTGTAGAGATTATAGAGCTTTTTAAGTATACACAAAAAGTACCATAAGAACTATAATGAAGAGCGACAAAACCATCATTAGGAAGAACTTATGAGACTTATTAAGAATACCACTGAATTTATCAGAATTAAAGACCCTAACATCATTATTTCTCTTGTTTTTGAAAACGGATACTCATATCGAGGTTCAAGCAAAACTGGATTATCCTGTATACGAAACTACTTTTTGAAGTATCCATTGAAAGTACGCCAAAAGGTAAGGTTTATCACGATGGACATGTCAGGATCTTATATGCCACTAGTTCGAAGACTTTTCCTAAATGCCCAAATTATTATTGATTGTTTCCACATCATCCAGCAGCTTGATCGAGCCTTTTTAAAGACAAGAATTGCCATTATGAACCAATTTAATAAGAATTCACTACCTTATTGAGATTTAAAAAATCACTGGTGACTCTTTCAAAAGGACAGCCGTAAGTTATCTCTCAACTCCTTCTATTCAAAGACCTTCAGACAAACTTTGATACCACATGAAATCATTGAGAAGACATTGGTCTTTTCAGAAGAGATCGCTAATGCCTACAAACTTTATCAGCTTTTACT
>PPYF01313252.1_pt1 | contig 10730 bp, 11 predicted proteins | sample 1559871 | NCBI WGS metagenome assembly PPYF01 (sample SAMN08240021, study PRJNA423297) | Human gut metagenome, whole genome shotgun sequencing project.
TAATGCTTCATTTTTATACATAGCAAAAATATAAGAATGAAAAAAGGGCGACAAGATAGAATCGCGGAGACGCTTACCTCCCCCGAGCGTATGCAGAACCTGAAAAGTCTTATCACCCAAGACGTGGTAAACGAGCGTAAGGTCTATGACATCCAGAACTATACGTATATCCGCCGCGCATCGTTCATTGCCAGTACCAACAATCCGCACTGTATGCCGGATGTCAAGGAAAACAGGCGTATCCTGTTCAGCACTCTTCTGAACATAGACTATCACACGCCTGTCAATCATGAGGGGATATACGCACAGGCATACGCACTCTACCGGCAGGGATTTCAGTACTGGTATGAGAACGAGGAGATTACGTTTCTCAACAACCGCAATGAGGCGTTCCGCCAAAAAGATCCGATAGAGGAGAATCTTTTCTTCTATTTCCGGGCAGCCAGACAGAATGATATTCAGGCGCAATGGTATCCTGCCTCCTACCTGCTGTCGGTATTGAGCATGAACGGGCGCACACAGGCCAATACACAGACGAAAAAAATGCTGGTCACGGTACTGGAAAGCAATCATTTCCAATCACGAAAGACCTCCAACAACATAACGGAATATTGGGTGGTGGAGTATTCGGCCGAAGAGCGCAAAGAAAATTCAATACGCCCGCAGCTTCCGGTGCAGACGGGGTTGGAGTTGTAGTTTTTCCGCGGATAGCAGTTTTCCCACGAAATGGCAGTTTTCCTCCGGATAGTCGTTTTTGCACAAAATAGCGGATAAACGGATAAATTAGTGGCATTAAACGTGTCACATTCATCCGTTTTTCCGTATATTTGCTTCGATATGAATGATGAATAAAGAAAGGAATCACAATATGATAAAGCAAATACCATACGGATTGACGGATTTCGGTCGCATCCAAAAAGAAAACTATTATTATGTGGATAAGACGATGTTTATCGAAAAGATAGAAATGCAACCGTCTTATCTGTTCCTGATCCGTCCCCGGCGCTTCGGGAAAAGTCTGACGCTGGCGATGCTGGAGGCTTATTATGACGTTCGGTATGCCGACCAGTTCGACGAATTGTTCGGCCATCTGTATATCGGGCAGCATCCTACGCCGATACATAACCAGTTTCTCATCATGAGATTCAATTTCTCGGAGGTGAGCTCGAATGTCAATGAGGTGGAGGAATCTTTCCGTTTGCATTGTTGCGGGAAGCTTTCTGATTTTGTTTATAGATACGAGCATCTGTTGGGAAAAGACATTTGGAATGTTCTGGATGAAAAAACGCAAGCGGATCCCGGCGCCTTTTTGTCCTCAATCAATACCTATGCTACCCGTAAGGGAGACCTCAAAATCTATCTCCTGATTGATGAATACGATAATTTCACGAATACCATTCTTTCTACTTACGGCACGGACTTATATCGGAAAGCGACACATGGAGAAGGATATATCCGCAGGTTTTTCAATGTAATCAAAGCCGCCACGACGGGAATGGGCTCTGCCGTCAACCGCCTATTCATCACGGGAGTAAGCCCGGTGACAATGGATGACGTGACAAGCGGATTCAACATCGGAACGAATATCACCACCGACCCATGGTTTAACGACCTTGTAGGTTTCAGCGAGAAGGAATTGCGCGAGATGCTGACGTATTACAAGGAACAAGGCGCTCTCCCGATGTCGGTAGACGATGCGGTGACAATGATGAAACCTAACTATGACAATTATTGCTTCAGTGAAAATAAATTAGCAGATTGTATGTTCAACTCGGACATGGTGCTCTACTGTATGAAGTCATTGATATTGCACGGAGTGAAACCTAAAGAGATTGTAGATCCCAATATCCGCACGGACTTTAACAAGCTTGCCTACCTTGTCCGTCTCGACCATGGACTGGGAGAAAATTTCTCCGTCATCAAGGAGATTGCGGAGCAAGGCGAGATAGTGACTGAGATAGTCACCCATTTCTCCGCACTGGAAATGACAGACGTGGGCAACTTCAAATCTCTGCTGTTCTATTTCGGACTGCTTTCTATCAAAGGGGTGGATATGATGGGGCGTCCCATCCTGCACATTCCCAATCTGGTGGTTCGCGAACAGCTATTCAATTTCCTGATTCAGGGATATGCCCGTCATGACATCTTCAAGCTCGACGTGAACCGCTTGCGCACTCTGTTTGAGAATATGTCCTTCAAAGGAGACTGGAAACCGATGTTCGAATTTCTGGCAGAGGCCATTCGGGAGCAGAGCCGGATAAGGGAGTACATAGAAGGGGAAGCTCATATCAAAGGATTCCTCCTCGCCTATCTAAGTATGTTCCGCTATTATCAACTATATCCGGAATATGAGATGAATAAGGGTTTTGCCGATTTCTTCTTTAAGCCCAGTCCGGCGGCACCCGTATCTCCACCGTACACGTATCTATTGGAGGTGAAGTATGCGAAAGCAGGAGCGTCGGAGAAAGAGATACGCGCGCTTGCCGATGATGCGCGGGAACAGTTGATTCGCTATAGCAAGGATGAATGTGTAGCGGAAGCTCGTGAGAAAGGAGGACTGAAATTGACTACGATCGTGTGGCGCAGTTGGGAACTGGCGCTGATGGAGGAGGTAGAATAGACTACCAGCCACATGAAATGTGCGGATGAATCTTATAAATGAATAAAGAGGACATTCTTAATAGTATTTTTCAATTCCCCCAAATCCTTTTATCATTTTATTTTCCTTCGTTTTATTGATGAAGTTGTTCAATCGCTTTTGCAACCATTTCAGTCTCTCTTTGTTGGCTTGCGAGTAGGAACTTTTAGGGTTTCTGGGTGTGAAATGCTGGATTTTATGTTCTTTGTCGAGCGCCTTTATGGTGCTGTCGATCCATCCGAAGCAAAGGGCTTCCTCGACAGCGTCGTTGTATGTAACACTTTTTTCGCCCGAAGATTTGGAGGGGAATACAAACCAAACGTCATTGGCGTTTTCAAAGTTGTCTGCCAGCCATTTTCGCCAATCTTCTCTGTTTTCAAAATATTTTATTTCCATAGTGCTAAAAAGAACAGCAACCCATTGTTGAGAATAGGTTGCTGTTAAATTGGTTATTCATCAGACTTCATGTATGGGAGTCAGGGGCTTTTATTCGTCCGGTCACTTATTTGTCTCCGTACATCTTCGCCCGCAATTCCTTAATATGGTCGGAAGTGATATATTCGTCATATTCCATCATCTTGTCGATGATACCGTTCGGTGTCAGTTCGATGATGCGGTTGGCAACGGTCTGAATAAATTCGTGGTCATGAGACGAGAAGAGGATATTTCCTTTGTACGTCTTCAGGTTGTTGTTGAATGCCTGGATAGATTCCAAGTCCAGATGGTTGGTCGGAGTGTCCAGAATGAGGCAGTTGGCATTGCGCAGCTGCATACGGGCAATCATACAACGCATCTTCTCACCTCCGGAGAGTACGCTTACTTTCTTCAATACCTCTTCGCCGGAGAAAAGCATACGGCCGAGGAAGCCTTTCATATATACCTCGTTGCCTTCTCCAAACTGGCTCAACCAGTCTACCAGGTTCAGGTCGGAATTGAAGAAATCAGTGTTATCCAGCGGCAGGTAAGCAGTGGTGATGGTTACCCCCCAGTTGAAAGTACCTGCATCGGGTTTCATGTTTCCGTTGATAATTTCGAAGAAAGCAGTCATCGCGCGCGGATTGCGTGACAGGAATACCACCTTGTCACCTTTCTCTACGTTGAAGTTCACGTCGTTGAAGAGCACCACGCCTTCTTCCGTCTTCTTGCTCAATCCGGAAACTTCCAGAATCTGGTTGCCCGGCTCGCGTTCGGGAGTGAAGATGATGCCCGGATACTTACGTGAAGAAGGTTTGATTTCTTCTACGTTCAGTTTCTCCAACATCTTCTTACGGCTCGTTGTCTGCTTGCTCTTCGCTACGTTCGCGCTGAAACGGCGGATAAACTCTTCGAGTTCTTTCTTCTTCTCTTCAGCCTTCGCCTTCTGGTTCTGTTGCTGACGGAGAGCCAATTGGCTGGATTCGTACCAGAAACTATAGTTACCGGCAAACATATTGATTTTTCCGTAGTCGATGTCTACGGTGTGTGTACATACAGAGTCGAGGAAGTGACGGTCGTGGCTTACCACCAATACGGTATGCTCGAAGTTGGCAAGATATTCTTCCAACCAGGTCACTGTTTCCATATCCAAGTCATTGGTAGGCTCATCGAGCAAGAGGTTGTCCGGATTTCCGTACAATGCCTGCGCCAGCATGACACGCACTTTTTCCTTACCACTCAATTCACCCATCAATACGTAATGCTTATCTTCTTTCACGCCCAGTCCGCTCAACAGCATGGCTGCGTCGCTTTCCGCATTCCATCCGTCCAACTCGGCAAATTTTTCTTCCAATTCGGATACTTTCAGTCCGTCTTCGTCTGTGAAATCTTCTTTTGCATACAATTCTTCGCGCTGCTTCATGATGTCCCACAACACGGTATGTCCCATCATGACGGTATCCATGACAGTATATGAGTCCCACTTGAAGTGGTCCTGACTCAACACCGAGAGACGTTCGCCCGGTCCGAGCGCAATCGTACCTGTTGTCGGGTCCAAATCTCCGTAAATCGTACGAAGAAACGTAGATTTTCCCGCACCGTTCGCACCGATAATACCATAACAATTACCACTCGTAAACTTCAGGTTTACGTCATTAAATAACACTCTTTTACCAAACTGAACCGATACGTTCGAAACTGTAATCATCTTATTATTTACTATTTTACTAGTTACTATTTACTATTTGAGCGTGCAAAGGTAGACATTTAAAATGAATTATGAGCTATCTGATATGTGCCAATCTGACATAAAAGTGTTACCTTTGCTGCGTTTTTTGGCAAAACGGCCAACTTGGCAAAGTTTTTGCAGACGAAATCTGTGACATCCGGTCAGTCCGGTATGTTTATAAGCGGTATCTTGCATAGATAACGTGTGTTTCTAAATAGTAAATAATAAAATAGTAAATACCAAGATGGATCCGAAAGAAAAAAAAGTGAAGGAAGAGGAACTGAATGTGGAGGAAACTCACAATCCTGCGGAAGACCAACCGCAAAACGAACAAGCAGAGGGAACCGCTCCGCTGACTCATGAAGAGGAGTTGGAAAAGGAACTGGAAAAGGCTCAAGAAGCGCTTGAAGAGCAAAAGGATAAATATCTGCGCTTGTCTGCCGAGTTCGACAATTATCGTAAACGCACTTTAAAGGAGAAGGCCGAACTGATCCTGAATGGTGGCGAAAAGAGTCTTGGCAGTATTCTTCCGGTAGTGGACGATTTCGAACGTGCCATCAAGACGATGGAAACGGCAACGGATGTCAATGCCGTAAAAGAAGGGGTGGAACTGATTTACAATAAATTTATGGCTGTTCTGGCTCAAAATGGTGTGAAAGTCATCGAGACGAAAGACCAACCGCTGGATACTGATTTCCATGAAGCCATCGCGGTAATCCCCGCACCGTCGGAAGCACAGAAAGGTAAGATTCTGGATTGTGTGCAGACGGGGTATACACTGAACGACAAAGTGTTGCGCCACGCCAAAGTGGTAGTAGGGGAATAAGGATTCGCAACCCATAAAACTCATAATTTTTAAAGAAGCATGGCAGAAAAAAGAGACTATTACGAAATATTGGAGGTGACGAAGACAGCCACAGTAGAGGAGATTAAGAAAGCGTACCGTAAGAAAGCAATCCAGTATCACCCTGACAAGAATCCGGGGGATAAGGAGGCAGAAGAGAAATTTAAGGAGGCGGCCGAGGCTTATGACGTGTTGAGTAACCCGGAAAAGCGTTCGCGTTACGATCAGTTCGGTCATGCGGGAGTGAGCGGTGCGGCAGGCAATGGCGGTCCGTTCGGTGGTTTCGGTGGCGAGGGGATGTCGATGGATGACATTTTCTCTATGTTTGGCGACATCTTTGGTGGCCGCGGCGGCGGTTTCGGGGGAGGCTTCGGAGGGTTTAGCGGATTTGGCGGTGGCGGTTCACAGCAACGCCGGTATCGCGGCAGTGACCTTCGTGTGAAAGTGAAGCTGACGTTGAAGGAGATCTGAAGGTGACGGCGGTTCGGAGACTTGTCCTACTTGTAAGGGTAGCGGCTCCGTGATCCGTAACCAGCAGACTATTCTGGGCACTATGCAGACTCGCGTCACTTGTTCTACTTGTGGCGGTGAGGGTAAGATTATCAAGAACAAATGTAAGAAGTGTGGTGGCGACGGAATCATTTACGGTGAAGAAGTGGTGTCGGTGAAAATCCCTGCCGGAGTGGCAGAGGGTATGCAGCTTTCTATGGGTGGCAAAGGAAATGCCGGCAAACACAATGGTGTGGCAGGCGACTTGCTGATTCTCGTAGAGGAAGAACCGCATCAGGACTTGATTCGCGACGAGAATGATTTGATTTATAATCTGTTGCTTAGTTTCCCGACTGCTGCTCTGGGCGGAGCTGTGGAAATTCCGACTATCGACGGCAAAGTGAAAGTGAAGATTGATTCGGGTACTCAACCAGGTAAGGTGCTTCGTTTGCGCGGCAAGGGATTGCCGAATGTGAACGGGTACGGAACGGGGGATTTACTCGTCAACATCAGTATCTATGTGCCGGAAGCGCTCAATAAAGAGGAAAAGAGCACACTCGAAAAGATGGAGGCTTCGGACAACTTCAAACCTAACACGTCGGTGAAGGAGAAGATTTTCAAGAAGTTCAAGAGTTTCTTCGATTAATTTTTTGCTATAATATATAAGGTATAAGTGAGCTGCAATCTTTTTTGTGGCTCACTTCTGTTTTTAGGGCTTGTCCTTTTAAAAAAAAGACATATATTTGTGTAGCAAATAAATAGATACTAAATATAGACTTCAAGTATGGCAGAACCTTTTAAGAATATGTACAACAAGCAATTTTTCGATCTGTTTACGAAAGATTTGAGACTTGTTATCGATGATTTTGATGCTCACGGTTTTGTTTCTCAAATAATGGATGATGAATGGGAAGGCAGGGAACTAAAACAGCGCTGGATACATATCACTAGCATTCTGAAAAAGTTTTTGCCGGCAGATTACAAAGAGGCGATCGCTAAGATTCTTGAGTTGTTGGATCATGTAAAAAGTACGCGGCCTGATTTTTCGGTGATAGACGATACGAAGTTTGGATTGATGCTGGAGTATGGGGTGATTCTGAATAATTATGTCGAGCAATATGGGTTGGATGATTATGAAACGTCTGTCAAGGCGATAGAGAAAATCACACAGTTCACAAGTTGCGAATTTGTGACTCATCCTTTTATAATAAAATATCCGGATGAAATGATGAAGCAGATGTTGGTTTGGTCGAAACATGAGCATTGGGGAGTCAGGCGGCTTTCGTCAGAAGGTTGCCGTCCGCGTTTGCCTTGGGCGATGGCTTTGCCGAATCTGAAGAAAGACCCGACACCTATTATTCCTATTTTAGAGAATCTTAAAAATGATCCGGCAAGATTTGTACGGTTGAGCGTTGCCAATAATTTGAATGATATTGCGAAAGATAATCCGGAAATTGTCATTGATTTGGCAAAGAAATGGAAGGGGGAATCTAAAGAGGTAGACTGGATTATTAAACACGGTTGCCGGACGCTCTTAAAACAAGGGATTCCAGAGGTGATGGAGTTGTTTGGCTTTGATTCTATCAGAAATAATATTAGTATGGAGGATTTTCAGATTTCAAGTCTTAAGGTTAAAGTCGGTGATTCGTTGGAGTTTGGTTTTAACTTGTTGAATCATAGCAATAAGACAATCAAAATACGGCTTGAATATGGTATTTATTACCAAAAAGCAAATGGAACGCTGACGAAGAAAGTTCATAAAATCAGCGAAAAAGAATATACCGGGAATTCTACCACACGAATAACGCGAAAGCACTCTTTCCGCGTGGTTACGACGAGAAAATTCCATCTCGGGCTTCATCAAATTGCTATAATAATCAATGGGAGTGAATTTGAAAAATATGATTTCGGGTAGTTGCGGACGGCTGCTGTAAGCTCTTGTAAACTTCCCAAAGCGGACTAAGTCCTGTCGTCTCCATCCTTCCCAAGCCAGTTCCAGCTGACGTTCGGCAAGGATATTCTCTAAAGTGGCAGTGCGGGGAGAAGCGTTGACACGGCTACGAACTTCATTGAGTTCTTCATCTCCGTTTGCTCCGTTCCGGACTTTCGCTTCACTCTTCATCAACAAAGCGTCTGCATAGCGGAACAATACAATGTCATTCTCCATCAACTTACCGTCTTTTGTGGCAGTCGGGTCGACTTCATACTTTTTCATGCGGGCTCCTGCGGTTTGTTCGTATGGGGTATCTGTTATATCCAGAGATACTTTCCAGGGCAGATATTCCAGTACCGTTCCATTATCCAGTTTGATTATGTTTCCTTTCAGGTCGTGGACAATTCCTGCAAAATAGCAAATATCAAAACGGGGATCTTGTTCCGCGGTTTCATAACCGAAAGTTTCGAGGGCTTCAATGGTGGCGCTGGGACCGTTCTCACCGCTTAGTCCGTAAGCCTTGGCGTGATTATAGTGCCGGGAACGGAAGAGATATTGCATCTGGTTGGTGTACAGAGTTTTGTTCATCGGGATAGTGAAGACATTCTCTACGGACGGTTCGTTGAATATAGAGAAATTCGTTTCGTATTCCGGTTCCAGTTTGTAGCCCATAGTCTTGAGTTGGTCACAATAGTAGATGACTGTTTCCCAGGCATTTAGTTCGCTGCCGTTCACTGTGAACTTTATATTTTTTCCATCCGGGCGTTGTCCGTCCGTCCAATCATTGTCTGTATAAACTTCGGAGTTCAAAGCCAGTTTGGCCAGTAGGAAAGTTACCACGGGGCGAGTGATACGGCCATAGTAAGGGCCGGACTGGTTGCTATGTGCATCGCTCAACAAAGGAGCCGCCTCTTGCAATTCCTTGACAACAAAGTCAAAGACCGTTTTTCGTTCACTTTGCACTACATCTTTCATTGCTACGGAAGAGGATTGAACTAGCGGGATGCGTCCGAACAAATCCATCAGGTAATAATAATACATAGCCCGCATGGCACGTACTTCGGCACGGTATGCCGGCAGTTCCGTAGCGGAATGAGTTTCGGCGAATTTGTCTATCCGTTCCAGTGATTTGTTACTTAACATGACGACTTTATAGAGATATTCCCATGTAGCCTGAATGGCATCATTCTCTATTCCCCAATCGTGCAGGTAAAGTCCTTGCCAAAAACCACCGTCATACCAGTCACCTCCACGGGTGGGGATAATGGCTTCGTCGGAGGTAAAGGTGTTCAGGTCGTAGACTCCCCTACCCGTTCCCTGCAATCCCTGACTATCACTATAACCGCCTACGTATGTATAAAGCGAAGCTACTGCATTGAGATATACTTCCGAGATTGTATTGTAAACGTCATCTTCGGGTAACTTATCTTTCGGATTTTCCTCCAAAAACTTACTACATGAGAATAAACCCAGGCACGTTATAAGAAGGAATACCAGCACTCCCGAAGGACGTAAGATCTTCTTTGAAAACAGTTCCGCTATCCTTGAAAGCAGTTCTTCTTTCTGCAAAAAAAGACTTTTATTTTTCATATATTGTTTCATCATCTCCTCCTCCATTAAAAGTTAATACTCAATCCCAGTGTGTACGTCCGCGCCAACGGATATCCCCGTTTATCATCCACGCCTAAAGTGGAGTTCACCGTTGAACTGTTAATCATGGGTGAAAGTCCCGAATAACCGGAAATGGTTGCCAGGTTGTTGACTGTAAATGCCAGACGCAGGGAACGGACATATTTCTTCAGTTTCTGCACTTTCTCAATCGGCACGTTCCAACCCAGCGTCACATAGTCGAAGTTGACATAATCTCCCTTTTCCAACCAATAGTCGGTGGCGGTTTGATCCTTGATGTTCTGTTTCGGGGCTTTCTTCATTACGTTATAGTCGGGAAATATATTCATGTTCATATAGGTCAGGGAGGTTCCGTTGTAAATTTTATGTCCGAAAGCTCCGTTAACCTGCAAAGACAGGTCGAAACGCTTGTAGCGGAAACTGATGTTGGAGCCAAGAATCGTTTTAGGTACGGCTTGTCCTGCCACGTAGCGGTCTTCACCATCTTCAAGGCTGACACCTCCGCCATTCAGATCGGCGATGCCATAGGTGTATCCGCCGTTTCCATCGGATTCGAGTCCCGTACTGTGGGGAAGATAGAACACGCCCAACGGTTGACCCACCATCTGATATACGATGTGGTTGTATCCTCCATGAAAGCCGGCTCCGTCGAGGCCAGCAGCAGGCGGTTGCCGAAAAGAGCTACGTCGATACCGGTATTAAAGGTATGTTTCACTTCCCATTTCAGGTCGGGATTCGTGTTCCGTAAGTCTCCTAAAGATACGACGGCGGAGTTTCCGACGGGGACTACACCGTTCGGCTTTACAAGGTTCAATGTAGTGTATGAGTCAATCCCACTCTGATTACCTGCCAGACCGTAGCCAATACGGAATTTCAGATTATCCACCATCGGCAACTGCTTCATAAATTCTTCTTCACTAATCACCCATGCGGCAGATGCGGAGGGGAAGAATCCCCATTTATGGTTCGCTCCGAATTTGGAGGAAGCATCTGTACGGGCGTTCAGCGTCAGTACGTAGCGGTCGGCGTATGTATAGTTGAAACGTCCCATGAA
>PPYF01017347.1_pt1 | contig 10729 bp, 11 predicted proteins | sample 1559871 | NCBI WGS metagenome assembly PPYF01 (sample SAMN08240021, study PRJNA423297) | Human gut metagenome, whole genome shotgun sequencing project.
CCGTTCAGGATGTACCGACCTGCGAGCCTCTAGCTCGCACCGACCATGAGCCGAAGGCTCATCTTTGTATGTTGGGATACAGGAAAGCATGCAGCACGTTTCCCTCTCTGGAATGAAGAGAATACTTTCGCGTTAAGTTGAGATGAGTAGGGCATACCAGATAAAAAATCGTCCCTGGACGTACTATTATGTACAGTCCAGGGACGATTTTTTAATCTGAGATAGGTTAATCTCCCAAATTAACCGAAATTTATTTTCCTACGCAGAAGTTCTGGAATATGGAATTAATCAGCTCATCATCCACATTTTCGCCGGTAATTTCTCCCAGTTTGTGGAAGGCTTCGGTAAGGTCTACCACGATGAAGTCAGCTGGCAGTTTATCAGCACAGGATTTCTGAGCCTGGTGAATCAGTTCCAGTGATTTTTCTGCCAGATCCATGTGGCGCAGGTTGGTGAGGAAGAGCTGTCTTCCTGCATCCAGGTCTTCCGTATGCATAAGTTTCTGAATCAGTTCTTCCAGCCGGTCAATGCCGCTTCCGTATTGTGCAGACAGGTGGATAATTGGCGTTTCTTTAGAAATCAGGGAGCGGATTTCCGCCTCTCCTGCCTTCTGTTCCAAGTCGTACTTGTTCAGAATGACGATGGCCTTTTTTCCTTCCAGGGAGGAAAGGATGCGGCGGTCTTCATCGGTAAGGGGGACAGAGCCATCGATGACCATGAGAATTAAATCCGCTTCTTCCATGGATTTTCTGGCCCGTTCAATACCGATGGCTTCTACCTGATTTTCTGCATCCCGGATGCCGGCTGTATCCATGAGGATGAGAGGAATGCCGCCGATGCGGATGGATTCTTCAATGGTATCTCTTGTGGTACCTGGCATGTCCGTGACGATGGCCCGGTCTTCCTGAAGGAGTGCATTAAGGAGACTGGATTTCCCTGCATTGGGTCGGCCGGCCAGGACGGTCTTGAATCCGTCCTGAATAAAGCGTCCCCGGTGGGATCGGGTAATCAGCTGGGTAAGGGACTGATTGATTTCCTCCAGTGCTTTGCTGATTTCATCCACCGTAAGATCTTCCAGATCCTCTTCCGGATAATCAATGGTTACTTCCAGCTTGGTGATGAACTCTTTCAGCTTTTCCCGGGTTTCATGTACATATTGAGACAGGGCGCCGGAGAGGTGGCTTTCTGCCTGTACCAGGGCGGCCTGTCCTCTGGCGGTGATGATATCCATGACCGATTCGGCCTGTGCCAGGTCGATACGTCCGTTCAGAAAAGCGCGTTTGGTGAATTCGCCCTTGTCGGCGGGAACGGCGCCATGGCGGAGAGCCAGGGAAAGTACGGAGCGCAGGGCTTCTACAGAGCCGTGCATCTGGAATTCCACCACATCTTCCCCTGTATAGGAATGCGGAGCTTTCATGTACACAGCCAGTCCCCGGTCTACGATACGGTCATTATCCATGACCTTGCCGTAATACATCATATAGGGGACGGCATCGTGAAAATTATGAAGTTTCTTTGTTTCAAACATCCGGTTGGCGATTTCCGCAGCGTCAATACCGCTTAAACGGATAATGCCAATGCCACCTTCTCCGGGAGGTGTGGCAATAGCTGCAATGGTTGTCTGTTCGTACATAATGGACTCCTTTGTTTACAAACATATAGCTTATTATACCATGATTGGGCGTCTTTCACGGTTCCATGGTACACTGTAAGGCAGAGGATTAAGACAGAGGATGACAGATATGCAAACCATACAGAATCAGCTGATAAGGGAAATCCGCCGGCTCGGTCTTCCTGTGGAGTTTGCCCTGGTACTTGCCGGGGAGCTGAAGACAGAGAAAATGATACGACGCATGGTGGGGTATCTCCGCCATATGGAGGAAGCATCTCCTGAGGAAATTGCCGATGAAATGCTGGCCATACTGGCCGACAGGGATACATGGCGGGAAAAGAAAATTAATGAGTATTACAATGCCAGGTACAACAGGTACCTTAATGAAAAATAACGAAACGGCATACCCGGCAGCAGGAAGCCGGATGCAGGAAGAGAAGAGGAGAAGCAGATGAATAAACAGGGAAAATGCCCGGTAGTGCAGGGGCAGGATTACGAAGTTTCCATTACCGATCTGGGAATTCATGGAGAAGGTATAGGCAAAGTGAACGGATTTACCGTATTTGTACCGGGGGCATTGCCAGGGGAAAGGGCGGAAGTGCGAATCATCCGGGTAAAGAAGTCCTATGCCACAGGAAAGCTGGTAACCCTTAAGGAACAGACCCCGCACCGGGTGAAGCCGGAGTGTCCGGTATATGATCAGTGCGGAGGATGCCAGATTTCCCATATATCCTATGAGGAACAGCTGGCAATCAAGCATCATAGCGTAGTGAGCGTTATTGAGCGCATCGCCGGGGAGGATGGTTCTCTGGTGGAACCGGTGATTCCGGCGGCGCATCCGTTTGGTTACCGTAACAAGATGGCCATTCCGGCTGGATTTGTGAAAGGCGTTCCTTCCCTAGGATACTATCGCCAGGGAACTCATGATATTGTCCCCACGGCGTTCTGCAATATACAGAAAGAAGAAAATAACGAGTTGCTCCGTTTTGCCGCTGAATTTATACGTAAGCACTCCATTTCCTGTTACAACGAGAAGACTGGGAAAGGAAGCCTTCGTCATGTTATGGGCCGGGTTGGCGATGACGGAAAACTTATGGTGGTGCTCATTACTGCCACACGTGACCTGCCCCGTGAAGAAGAATGGGTCAGGGAAATGACCGAAGCTCTACCGTTTGTGGTGTCCATTTATCACAATGTGCAGGATCGGAAAGGAAATGTGATTCTCGGGAAAACCATACGGAAGCTTTATGGAAGCGATACGCTGAAAGCATCCATCGGAGCGCTCCAGTTTGAAGTGTCACCCTATTCTTTTTTCCAGGTACACAAGGAACAGGCAGAAGTGCTGTACAGCAAGGCGCTGGAATTTGCGCAGCTCACCGGAAAGGAAACGGTGATTGATGCCTACTGCGGTACCGGCACTATTTCCCTCTACCTGGCCCAGAAGGCAAAACACGTACTGGGAATAGAGATTGTGCCGGCAGCCATTGAAGATGCGAAGAAGAATGCTATAAGAAATCACGTGGAGAATGCAGATTTCATCGCTGCCGATGCCGGAGTCATTATGCCAAAGCTGTACAAACAGGGAACCCGTCCTGACGTTATCGTCATGGATCCCATTCGCGCCGGCTGCAGCGAAGAGGTACTGAAGGCGGCAGCGGGGATGGAACCCAAACGCATAGTCTACGTATCCTGCGGCCCCTCTACCTTTGCAAGAGATGCGAAAATTCTTGCACAGATGGGGTACCAACTGAAAAAAGTCCAGCCAGTGGACATGTTTTCCCAGACGACCCACGTAGAGCTGGTAGCACTGCTGGAAAGGAAATAAGAACAGGGAAAGAGATAAAGGGGGTAAGAACCTATGGAGATGGAAGCCAGGATAAAAGAAGAACTGAATAAAATAGAAGCGGCTGAGGATGTCAGAATTATATGGTCTGCTGAATCCGGGAGCAGGGCATGGGGATTTGCCTCACCTGACAGCGATTATGATGTACGCTTTATTTATGTCAGAAACAGGAAGGATTATCTGCGGCTGAATCCAGTCAGGGATGTAATTGAATGGCAGCTCGATGAGGTGCTTGATATTTCCGGCTGGGATATCAGGAAAGCCCTGCAATTACTGTATAAGTCCAATCCTACGCTCTTTGAATGGTGCAATTCACCCATTGTTTACAGAGAAACCGAAGAAGCACAGTGGCTTAAGGATATGCTTCCGCAGTATTTCTCCATGAAGAAGAGCCTGTACCATTATCTGAGTATGGCAAAGTCCAACTACCATAAGTATCTCCAGGGGGAAGAGGTCCGGCTGAAAAAATATTTTTATGTCCTCCGGCCGATTCTGGCTGCCCAATGGATTCTGGATAAGAAATGTGCGCCGCCCATGCGATTTGAGACCCTCGTGGATGCGGAACTGGATGAAGCATTAAAACCACAGGTCAGCCGCCTGCTGGCAATGAAGAAAAACACTCCCGAAATGGGAACGGCGCCAAAGATAGAAGAAATCAACAGATATATCGACAGGAAATTGGAAGAAATCCAATCTGCTGCGGAAGCCTTGGGCAACACAGAAACCGAATGGGATGCATTAAACGAACTGTTCCTGAGAATGCTTGCTGGTCGTTAAGCCAGGGAAAATAACATGATTAGATAAGGAAGCGATATACATGCTTATCGATTTTAATAAGGCCAAAGAAGTAACCATGCCGGGGATGAATCATGGGACTGGTATGATGACAGCCAAGATGTATATGGATGAGAAGGGGAAATCATCCCCACAAGGATTCATGCAGGTGGTTCTATTGGGATGCACAGACAGGATTCCGGGGACGACATTAATTACATACTTTCCGGAGAAGGTAAGGCCATCTGTGACGGGAAGGAAGAAATTCTGAAACCCGGAGTATGCCATATCTGTCCTAAAGGATCAGAACATAGCATTATCAATACAGGCAAAGAAGATCTCGTTATGCTGACTATTGTGGTTCATCGCTGAAAGGAAAATAAAAATGGTAATCACCGTAAATCTCAGATATAAAGGTAAGAATGGCAGTGCACTGGCATTTGCAAAAGAAATGACAGAAAGTGGAACGGTGGATTTAATCCGTGCAGAGGACGGAAATCTGAAATATGAATATTACCAGTCTCTCGATGATCCGGAAACCATTCTGCTGATTGACAGCTGGCGCGACCAGAAAGCAATAGACATCCACCACGCATCCCCCATGATGCAGACCATCGCCACCCTGCGGGAAAAATACGACCTGCACATGACCGTAGAACGATACATAAGCGCAGAAACACCAGAGACAGAAGAGAATTTTATCCGGAAATAAAGAAATAATATAAAGAACGAATAGAAGAAATAAAGAGATTCGGGAAGCGGTCTTAACAGGGCTTCCGGAATCTCTTTTTAGATGGCTAAAGAGATTCCATGCTATAATTATGCTATATTGTTGACATATCTTTGATAGGAGACAATCAATATGACATATTCGACTGAGATAAAGAAATTACGCCGGAAATGCTTCTTATCACAGGAAGCTTTTGCCAGAGAACTTGAGGTGTCGTTTTCTTCAGTGAATCGATGGGAAGGCGGCAGAAGTAAGCCAAATATAATGACGATGAAGAAAATAAAAGATTTCTGTGAAACGCATCATCTTGATTTCAGCGAACTTGAAAAGACATGGAACGAAAACTGAGACAAGAGTCATGAATAAACCGGAGGAAATACAGAATGCCACGAGTTGTAAACAGGGCACTCAAAGAAGCCAGCCCTTATAATGCTTCTATTACGAGGGAACAATTTTTATTTTATGAGATGCGGATTACAGCAAAACTTATCAATGAGGGTTTGGATAAAGAGATGGTAGTGAAAAAAATAGTATCTAACAATCTCTTTCAGTATCCAACTGAAAAATCTGTTCGGAGAATGGCACTTGCCTGTATTCGAAGGTTGGCGGCAATTGAGGATGAAGCACTTGTAGCAGCAATTGCAACGCAACCGAGTGATGTGGCAAAACAAATCTGTTTGTATGCTATGATGCGACAGTATCGTCTGGTATGGGACTTTATGATTACTGTTGTTGGAGAAAAATATCAAAAATTTGACAGCTCATTTAGCAGGATGGATTTAAATTCATTCTTTATACGGTTGCAGGAGCAGGATGATTGGGTGGCTACATGGAGTGATTCAACTATCAGTAAAGTTCGACAGGTATTGATGAAGACACTGGTGGAGAATGATTATCTGGATAGCACGACGGCAAATCATCTGAACCCGGTGCTGATTAGCCCAGTACTCGAAAATGCAATCAGAAACGACGGCATGACGCAGGCCCTTCCGGCCTTTAACTGCCTGTTGTAGGAGGAAAAATGAACGGAAATATAGATGAGCGGTTGGATAAAGTGCGTAATCTCTTGAAAGATTCTGATTTTCTGGAGGGTAATGGTCTGTCCAATGAGGTAAATATCAGGATATTCTGCTATGAAGCAAAAGAGGAGATGCGTGTCTGTCATTTCGTGGAACAGATTCTGATAGATAGGACACTACCGTGTCACCTGAAGGAAAATAATTTGTATGAAATATTTCTAAAATGTTGTGAAGACAAAAGAATCCTTTCCCGGATGGCCGACCAGGAAAGAAAACGTGGAAAGGATCACCTTCAGAGGATGATTGAAAAATCTATTACGGTACAGGCCTATGTAGATAAGATATGTGCCGATACTCCGAAAAAGGGAGATGTTCTTTTGCTGACAGGTGTTGGAGATGTATTTCCTTTTATGCGGATTCATATGTTGCTGGAAGCGCTGCAGCCTAGAATCGACAATATACCGGTTCTCGTGATGTATCCGGGAACTTTTGATGGAAGACATGTAAAACTGTTTGATCGATTAACACCGAATCCCTATTACAGGGCGTTCAACATCATATAGGAGGAAGAATCAGATGAGAATTCAGGATATGTTTGTCGATGACATCAATCGAAAAATAAACGGTGTCATTAAGGTGGATCAGGAGGATAACTCAACCGAACAGGAATTAAATGAATATGTTATTACTCGGGAACTGAAGAAACATTTTATTACTTTCTTCCGTTATTATGATGATGCATTCGATGTACCAACCGCAGATATCGGTGTCTGGATTTCTGGATTCTTTGGGAGTGGTAAATCTCATTTTCTGAAGATGCTTTCATATATTCTGGAGAATAGGACGATTAACGGTATTCCGACAATTGAGCGATTTCGTAAGAAATTTGCTGATGATCCGGCGATTTTTAAATTGATTGATAAAGCAGTAAAGGCTCCTACGGAAACCATTCTTTTCAATATTGATGTTGAAGGCTTCAGCAATAAAGATAACACTGCAGTATTAAAAGTTTTTGCCAAGATGTTCTATAACCATCTTGGCTTTCTTGGGGAAGATCTGAAAGTGGCAAAATTGGAGCAGTTTATCGCGAAGCAGGGGAAGACCGAAGAATTTCTACGTGTTTTTGAAGAAAAAAATGGGGCTCCATGGCTGGAAACAAGGGAGGCTTATGAATTTTTTGAAGATGATGTGGTAGAAACACTTGAAGAAGTACTTGGTATGAGTGAAACAGCTGCTCGTAACTGGTTTAATGGAACTGAAACCGCAGAAATCAGTATTGCACATCTTGTTTCTGAAATAAAAGAGTATGTGAATAGTAAACCTGAGAATTTCAGACTTCTTTTTATGATTGATGAAGTGGGGCAGTATATTGGTACAGATACAAACCTGCTTTTGAATCTGCAGTCAATCTTAGAAAAAGTTGGCAGCGAGTGTGGCGGTAAGGTATGGATTGTCTGCACTGGACAGGAAGCTATTGATGAAATTATTAAAGTTCGCATGGATGAATTCTCCCGTATTCAGGCAAGATTTAAGACAAGACTTTCGCTGTCGTCTTCTGCTGTAGATGAAGTCATCCAGAAACGTCTCCTCACAAAGAAACCAGAAGCTAAAACTGTGCTTCAGGATCTTTATGAGAGAAATGACTATGTTCTGAAGAATCTATTCAGCTTTACGGACTCTGTAATGGATATCAAGGGGTTCAGCGGAGTTGAAGAATTTATTGTAAACTATCCTTTTGTACCTTATCAGTTCATTCTGATTCAGAAAATTTTCTCCGAAATTCGAAAACATGGTGCTGCAGGGAAACATTACTCCGGTGCAGAGCGTTCTATGCTTGATGGTTTTCAGATTGTAGCTAAGTCCGTAGAGAATAAAGATGAACATGCACTTGCACCGCTCTATCCATTTTATGACAGTGTTCATTCTTTCCTTGATGGCTCTATTCGGCGTGTTATTGAACGTTGTCAGAAGGCAGCGGATAATCAGGATGGCATTGAGGATTACGATGTTAAGGTTTTGAAGCTTCTTTATCTTATTCGTTACATTGATGATGTGAAAGCAAATCTTGATAATATCGCTATTTTTATGGCAGATGATATCCGCGTAGACAAGGTCGAACTTCGCAAGACAGTGCAACAATCACTCGACCGGTTGAAGAGTCAGAATTATATTGATCGACGGGGAGATACATATATTTTTCTGACTGATGAAGAACAGGATATCGCTCGGGATATTTCGAATACTACAGTGGATACAGCAAAGATTGTAGGCCGTATAGGACAGATGATCTTTGGCGATATTTATACGAAGAAAAAGTATCGCTATGGACAATATGACTTCCCCTTTGATGAGATGGTGGATAGTACGTATATCGGACAGGTGACCGGTGGAATGAAACTCTGCTTCCTGACAGTGGCAGCAGAGCCGGGAGATAAGCAGGAACTTCGTCTTCTGACTGTTTCCGGGGATAAAAGAGTTATCGTTGTTCTTGCTGATACACCTTATTATGAATCCCTGGAAAAAGCTATGAAAATTCGTCAGTATGTAAAACAGAGAAATGTGAATCAACTGGCAAAGCCCGTACAGGATATAATTCGTGATCAGCAGGATGAGGCAGGCAAGTATGAGTCTTTAGCTAAAAAAGAACTCGAGAAGGCGATTGCAAATGCACAGTTTTATGTGTATGGGGAACATATTGATATTACAAGTGGAACAGCTGTTTCGAGGATAGATCAGGCTCTTCAGTATCTGGTAGAGCATGTTTATAATAAACTGGATTTTATTACAAAAAATGTAGAAACTGATGCCGATATACTTTCAATCATTCATGGAAATAATCCACAGTTAAAAGGTACCGAAAGCAATTGTGAAGCCGCTGCTGATATAGAGGATTATCTGGAAATGCAATCCTATCGGAAACTGCCGACTTCGATGGAAGATATACAGGCAAAGTATCAGAAAATTCCGTATGGCTGGCGTGAAATAGATATTGCAGCGGTTATGGCTCTGCTGATTTATCAGCAGAAAATAACCATTAAATACGGAGGAGAGACAATCCGACCGGACAACCCTAAACTGCCGGATATGCTTCGCAAAAAGAGTATGCGAGGTAAGGCTATGATTTCCATCAAGCAGTCTCCATCTGTGCAGAAAATGAAGGCAGCAAAGGAATTTCTGAGGGATTATTTCGACATCATGGATGTGCGGGATGATGAAGATGGACTGATTGAGCAGATACTTAGGCTTCTTCATAGGCAGAAGGAACATTATCAGGAACTGAATAGTAAATATGAGGGGCACACATATCCGGATCATGATAAAGTTGCGGAAGCAATCCATTTGATTGATGATGTACTCTCTCAGCAGAAAGATAACATTGCTCTCATCAATCGGCTGGTAGCAGATAGCAATGATCTCCTTGACAGTAAAGACGATATGCAGCCTGTTGAAGACTTTTTCAATAATCAGGTCACCATCTTTGATGAGGCAACCAGGATGGAATTGGAACTTCGCCATGATCTGCCATATATTGAAAGAGATGAAGGAACAAATAACGCGTTAAACCAGATTCGCAAAATCACATTGGTAAATGGCAGTAATCCTGCAGTTTATAAGATGATTCCAAAACTCAATGAACTGATGGATAAGGTACGTACGGGACACAATAGGCTTCTGGAAGAAAAACGAAATGAACTTCTGGAAATTGTATGCCAATGCCTTGCCGAAGTGCATCAGGCGGGTGGAAACGGTGAGTTTAGGAACGCAATTGATAAGGCGGACAATTACTTTACGCAGATGAAGGAAAAAATTGCTGCAACAAGGACTATTGTCTTACTCGATGGGTTGATTACTCAGATGTGGAACTATAAAGATAATATCATTACGGCTATAGAAGAAATGAAAAAGCCGGCTCCTGTAATGCCAGATAAAACAAATAAACCGAATAAGCCGAATAAACCAAAGAAACAGCTTAAGAATGTATACCGACAGGCAATCTTTAATCAGGCGACACTGGAAAATCAGGCTGATGTAGATGCCTATGTAGAAAGGATACGTCACTACCTGACTACTCTTTTAAAGGATTGCGACGGGATTAAACTTAACTGAGTTCCTGAATCTTTAATTTGTATGGCGATGGTTATACAGATAAGAACGAATGAAAGGAATATTCCATGGATAAGAATGCGATTAGGAAATATGCCGTCTGGGCAAGAAATGAATTGATTGAACGGGTATCTCAGAAGGCAGATCAATATGAAATCAGTGCGGATGCGAACCCGCATGCAGACTCTGCACACGGTGTTCTTCTGACGCCTGTAGAGAAAAAGCAACGCGCCTCTCTGGTTTCAAGGGTGCGGGATAAAGGAATGAATCAGATCATAGCGGAAGTGGCCTATACCTGGTTTAATCGATTTGCTGCGCTTCGCTTTATGGAAGTAAACAACTATCTTCCCTCACGAGTCCGTGTATTTACGAATCCAGCTGGGGAATTTAAGCCGGAAATTCTTTCCGAAGCCATCCATCTGGATTTGGATGGACTTGATATGGAAAAGGTTTATGCACTGAAGGAAACAAATAATGATGGGGCACTGTTCAAGTATCTGATTATTACTCAGTGTAATGCACTCTCCAGCGTTCTGCCAGGGATGTTTCAGAAGATTGAGGACTATACATGTAGGATTACAATACATGTGTTACACATTGAAAACATAAAAAGCGAGATACCCTTGTGATATAGTTAATTCGTCAAA
>PPYF01130790.1_pt1 | contig 10729 bp, 10 predicted proteins | sample 1559871 | NCBI WGS metagenome assembly PPYF01 (sample SAMN08240021, study PRJNA423297) | Human gut metagenome, whole genome shotgun sequencing project.
CTGCAGAGCAGGCTCACAACAAGGCCATTAAGACCAACCTGAAAACAGTCGTCAAGAAGGCAGACGCTGCCATCGATGCGAATGCCGCTGACAAGGACGCAACCGTCCTGGCTGCTGTTTCCGCGATCGACAAGGCTCGCGCTAAGGGTGTCATCAAAAAGAACACCGCCAGCCGCAAGATCAGCCGTATGGCAAAGCGTGCTAACAAGAACGCTTGATCGCTTTCTGATTGACGAACAAAACCTCTGTACCGGGTTCCCGGCACAGGGGTTTTTGTTTTGCCCGCTTTTCAGGGCACGGCAGCAGGCCGCTCAAAATCGCACAGGGTGGCAAAATCGAACCCCGGTGCCTGCTCCAGAAGCTGCTCCGGCGGCAGGCCGTCGGGCGGCTCGGCCAGCAGCGCCCACGCAGCCCATGCCGTGGGCACCGCCGCCGCAAGGGCCAGCCCCGGCAGCGCCAGTGCCGGGCATGTATGGAACGCACTGCCCGGCGGCAGGGCTGCCACCGCGCACAAGGCCTGTGCAGCCCAAAGCTCCCATAAAAGGGTCGTCCAGCGGTGCTTCATCCGCATCACCTCCTGTTTTGCACAGTTTACCGCAGTGCGGTGGAAAAACAGGGCGAAGGGTGGCGGACAAAGTGACGATGTTCTGGTGTATTTCTTCTTCAGTTCTGGTCGTGACTTTTGCCCACCCAGCTGCACACCACGCCGCACACAAGGCTGGTGGTAACACCGGCCGCAGCGGCGGTCAGCCCGCCGGTGAGGATGCCCACAGCGCCTTCTTCCTGCAGCGCAGTGCGCACGCCCTTTGCCAGCAGATGGCCGAAGCCCAGCAGGGGAACCGTGGCCCCGCACCCGGCAAACTCGGCCAGCGGGGCATACCACCCAATGGCCGAAAGCACCACGCCCGCCACCACATATCCGGTCAGGATGCGGGCCGGGGTCAGGCCGGTCAGGTCGATGAGCAGCTGTCCCGCCACGCAGATGGCCCCGCCCACACAGAAAGCCCAGAAATAGTTCATCTTACTTCTCCTTTTCCAGCGCACGCAGCTCCACCAGATGCGCCACCGCCGGGATAGTCTCCTTCTGCAAAAAGGTGGTCTGGCTCATCAGGGCCCCGGTGGCTGTGAACAGCACCCGCTTCTGGCTGCCCCGGCGCAGGCGCGGCAGGATGTGCCCGCACAGCACCGCCGCGCAGCAGCCCGGGCCGGAGCCGCCGCTCTTTACGCTCTGCTCGTTTGCATCGAACAGGATGCACCCGCAGTCCACATGGTTTTTGATCAGCAAGCCTTCTGCAGCCAGCAGCTCCCGTAGCAGCTGACTGCCCACCTGCCCAAGGTCGCCGGTATAGATGCAGTCGAACTCCTGCGGTTCGGTGCCGGTATCCTTAAAATAGTGCAGCAGGGTGGAAGCCGCTGCCGGGGCCATGGCAGCCCCCATATTGTTGATGTCCTTTACCTGATAATCCTGCACACGGCCAAAGGTGGCAGCGGCAATGCCAACGCCTTCGCCCTGCGGCTGCAAAAGGCAGCATCCGGCAGCGGTGGCAGTCCACTGGGCCGTGGGCGTGCGCACCGCGCCGTAGCTCAGCGGCGTGCGGAACTGCCGCTCTGCCGCGCAGAAGTGGCTGGAAGCCATGGCCAGCAGATTGCGCGCAGCACCGCCCTCGCACAGAGCAGCGCCCAGCGCAAGGCCCTCGGCCATGGTGCTGCAGGCCCCGAACAGCCCGGCAAAGGGCACGCCCAGCTCCCGCATGGCATAGCTGGATGCCGTGCACTGGGCCTGCAGATCCCCGGCAAGGGCCAGCTGCACCTTTTCCTGCGGAAGCGCCGCCTTTTGCAGGCACAGCCGCGCGGCGCGCAGCTGCAGGTATTTTTCCGCAGCTTCCCAGCTGGACTGGCCAAAGCGGTTGTCTGCGCTCAGCTCGTCGAACTCTGCCGCCAGCGGGCCTTCGCTCTCTTTTTTGCCGCCCACCGCTGCACCCGCAGCGATCACCGGCAGTGTCTGGAACAGCAGGGTATCCCCGCACCGGACCGTCATAGGCAAAATTTCTCCTTCGTGGAAAATAGATGGAAAACGTTCCATAAAATATTGTATAATAACATCATGCTGCAATCTTACGGCACACTTGCCCGTGTTTATGACAGCACAGGCACCCCCGCCATGCCCAGCACCCACAGCACCGCGCCGTACACCACCGCCGCCAGCGTGCCGTACACGATCACCGGCCCGGCAATGGTGAACATCTTGGCCCCGGTACCCAGCACCCGGCCCTCGGCCTTGAACTCGATGGCCGCGCTGACCACCGCATTGGCAAAGCCTGTGATGGGCACCAGCGACCCGGCCCCGGCCTTTGCGGCCAGCTTCTGGTACCAGCCCAGCGTGGTAAGCACCGCTGAGAGCACGATCAGGCTGCAGCTGGTCAGGGTGCCGGCAAGGTCGACTTCCACGCCCATGGCAAGATAGCTTTGGCGCAGCACTTCGCCCAGCAGGCAGATGCCGCCGCCCACGCCAAAAGCCCACAGGCAGTCCAGCCCCAAGGGCGAGTGCGGCCCGATGCGCCGCACCCGGCGCGCATATTCCTGTGCTGTCATTTTCATATTGTTTCCCCTCCGGGCATAGCTTGCCCATAGGAAGCAAACTCTATGCACATCCACCGGAAAGAAGGTATTCCAGATGAACCTGTCTGTCCATCCTCATCACCGCCGCCATCTGCGGCCCGCCGTGCGGCGCGTGCTCACCGTTACCGTCGTGGCCTGCATTGCCGTGGGCGGGGCCTCGTTCGTGCTGCACAGCCGTTCCGCTGTGCCTGCCGCCTCGGCAACTTCCACATCCAGCGCCTCGGCAGCATCAGAGGCAGAAAGCAGTCTGCTGACCGCCCGGCAGGCGCAGGCCATTCTGGATGATCCCCGCATGGTACTGGTGAACCACACGAACAAAATGCCGGACGATCATACCTTTACCACCAAGGCGTGCGGCTCGGCCACCGCTGTGAACAAGACCCTGCAGACCGAAGCCGCCGATGCGTTCCTCGCCATGCAGGCCGCCGCCGCAAAGGACGGCGTGACCATCTGGATGCAGAGCGGCTACCGCAGCGTGGACTACCAGAAGAACCTCTACGACCAAAAGACCCAGTATTTCCGCAATAAGGGCCTGAGCGAAGCCGAAGCGAAAAAGCAGGCGGCAAATATCGTGAACCCGCCGGGCTACTCGGAGCACAACTGCGGCCTTGCTGCCGACCTGAACAGCCCGGAGCACACCGACCTGACCGAGGGCTTTGAAAACACCGAGGCCTTCCGCTGGCTGAGCGCCCATGCCGTGGAATACGGCTTCATCCTGCGGTACCCCAAAAACGCAGAAGCCGTTACCGAGATCACCTACGAGCCGTGGCACTGGCGCTATGTGGGGCCGGAAAATGCGGCCCTGATCCAGCAGAGCGGCCTGTGCTTTGAGGATGCCGTTGCCGTGCTGCAGAAGCTTGCTGCAGGGGAAAAGATCACCGGTTAAAAATCCGTAAAACCGAGGGGCTTTTCGTTGCATTTTGCACACAGTTATGGTAAGATAACAATAGTCTGCCCTGATGCAGGACCGCTTTGGGCAGCTGCAAAAATGTTTTGAACAAAAGAAGGAATATTTTATGATAAATCGCACAAAAATCTTTACAATTGCTCTCACCGGCGCACTGGCTGCTGTCGCTCTTACCGGCTGCGGCGGTTCCGCCAGCTCTTCGGCCGCTCCCTCCTCCGTTTCCACCGCTGCTGCGGAATCTCCCGCTTCCAGCGCCGCCGCATCCGCTGTTGTGGACAATGCTGCCGAGAACGGCTCTGATGCACTGGACGGTGTTTTCAATGCTCTGCTGGAAGCCGACCCCATCTCCAACCAGTTCGAGATCGCAGCCATGAACATTGAGTACGATTTCGGCCTGAAGGCTGAGGACGTTGTGAGCTACAAGGGCGTGAAGAGCAACGACAACGGCGATGCCGGTCTGGTGCTGGTGCTCGAAGCTGCCGACGGCAAGGCCGAGGACGTAGCCAACCAGCTGGCTTCCTACCAGCAGGATCAGGTGGCCTTCTACGGCAACTACGCCGAGTTTGCTCAGGCGCAGGATAACGTGGAGAACGCTGTTATCGCCTTCAAGGGCAACACCATTGTCATGGTGATCGCATCCAACGAGTGCACTGCCGATCTGGACAGCGCCGTGGACAGCGCACTGGCAGACTGAATCTGGATCCACCCAAGGCCGGTGCCATTTGCGGCATCGGCTTTTTTCGGCTAAAAGGAGGCTGACGCTTTGGTTTTCAGCACCATCATCTTTCTGTTCCGGTTTCTGCCCATCACGCTGGCGCTGTATTACCTTGCGCCCGCAAAGCTCAAGAACACCGTGCTGTTCCTCTGCAGTCTGGTGTTCTACTGCTGGGGCGAGGTACGGTTTTTCCCGGTCATGGTGGCCCTCATCCTCATCAACTACATCAGCGGCCTGTGCATCGAGCACTTCGACCAAAAGCCGGCCCTGCGCAGGACATTTCTGCTGATAGCCCTCATTGGCAGCCTTGGGATGCTGTTCTACTTCAAATACGCAAACTTCGTTCTGCGCAGCGTCAATGCCCTGCTGGGCACCGCCTTTGCCGAGATCCAGGGCATTGGCACTCTGCCGCTGGGCATCAGCTTTTACACCTTCCAGACCCTTTCCTACTCCATCGATGTTTACCGCCGGGATGTAAAGGCAGAGCGTAATATCATCGACTTTGGTGCCTATGTGGTCATGTTCCCTCAGCTGATCGCCGGCCCCATCGTGAAATACCGCGATGTCTCGAACCAGCTGCACGTATACCGGCACCGCTACAGCCTGCAGCAGCTCGAAGAGGGCATGACCCTGTTCACCTTTGGCCTTGCCAAAAAGGTGCTGCTGGCGGATGCCATCGGTGCTTTGTGGACAGACATCATCGGCGTTGCGGACAGCCCTTCCACCACCTTTGTGGGCCTTGCCAATGCATCCACCCCGCTGGTGTGGCTGGGCATCATCGCCTACAGCCTGCAGCTCTACTTTGACTTTTCCGGCTACTCCATGATGGGCATTGGCATGGGCAAGATGCTGGGCTTCGACTTCCCCGCAAACTTCAACTACCCTTATATCTCCGCATCCATCACCGAGTTCTGGCGGCGCTGGCACATGACCCTTTCCGGCTGGTTCCGGGAGTATGTGTATATCCCTCTCGGCGGCAACCGCAAGGGCCTGAAGCGCCAGATCTTCAACCTGTTCGTGGTGGAGCTGCTTACCGGCATCTGGCACGGCGCGAACTGGAACTTTATCTGCTGGGGCCTGTACTACTTTGTGCTGCTGGCTGTAGAAAAGCTGTTCCTACTGCCCCACCTGCAAAAGGGCAGAGTGTGGCCCCACATCTACACCTTGTTCCTCGTGGTGGTGGGCTGGGCCATGTTCGTGGGCAACGATACGGGCGTAAGCTTCGGTCTGCTGTTCCACAAGCTGTTCGTTCCTTCCGGCGGTGTTTCGCCGCTGTACTTCCTGCGCAACTACGGTGTGCTGCTGGTGGTCAGCATCCTCTGCTGCACCCCGTTCATTGAGAAGATTTGGAACCTGCTCAAAAAGAATGCCGTCACCCGCTGTGCCGCCATTCTGGCGCTGCTGGTGGTCTCCACCGCCTATGTGGTGGGCAGCACCAACAGCCCGTTCCTCTATTTCAACTTTTAAGGAGGCGTGAAGATGGACAAGCATTCCAAAAAATCTTCCTCGCTCCTGCACTACCCGGTGCTGGTGGTGTTCAGCCTGTTCTTTCTTGGTCTGTTCGCACTGGACCTTATTACACCGGACCGCGCCTACAGCGAGATGGAAAACACCACCCTTTCCCAGCGCCCGGCGCTGACCCAGCTTTCCGCCAAGGGGCTGAACAGCTACTTTACCGCCTACACAAAGTACGTGAAGGATCAGGTGTTCGGCCGCGATGAGTGGATCAGCCTGCAGAGCGTAGTGGAGACCACCCTGCTGCAGAAGGAGCAGAACGGCGGCATCCTGCTGGGCAAAGAGCACATGATGTTCCCCCGCACCTTCAGCCTGCTGGACAGCGAGAACCGCACCCTGCCCAAGAACACCGCCGCCGTGGAAGCACTGTGCCAGCGCCACCCGGGTAAGGTGGATGTGCTGCTGGCCCCGGCAGCATCGGTGATTTACCCGGAAAACGTGCCTGCAAACGCGCCGCTGCTGGACGAGGATGCCTATCTCGACCAGCTTTCCGCCGCCGTACAGGCCGCCGGAGGGCGCTTTGTGGATGTGCGGCAGACCCTTGCCGAGCACAAGGACGAATATATCTACTACCGCACCGACCATCACTGGACGAGCCTTGGCGCATACTACGCCTACCAGCAGCTGTGCGGTGCGCTGGGCCTGACCCCCTTCGACCCCGCCGCGCACACGGCTCTGACCGCCGAAAATTTCTACGGCACCCACTACTCCAAGGCACGCACATGGAATGCCGTGCCGGATACCATCACCTACTACGACCTGCCGAACAGCCTGACCATCTATAATGTCACCGCTGCAGGCCAGCCCGCAGACGGCCAGACCACCGGCCTGTACGACACGGACAAGCTGAACGTGTACGATAAGTACGCCATGTTCCTGCATGGCAACAACGGCCTGAGCCGCATTGAGGGCGACGGTACCGGGCGCATTCTGGTGATCAAGGACAGCTACGCCAACTGCTTTGCACCGTATCTGACGGCAAACTACGCCCAGATCGATGTGGTGGACTTCCGCAACTACAACTACGGTCTGGATCAGCTGATCGCGGATAACGATTATGACCAGATCCTGGTGCTGTACAGCTTTGACAGCTTCAAGAGCGACCCGTACCTCTACCGTGCCGGTGTGGCCGGGTAAACATGGCAGCGCCTTTTCCGCAAAGGAAAGGGCGCTGTTGTTTTATGTCAAATTATTGCAGTCTTTTTTCACAAATTTTTCTAGTTCTTTTCGGAAGTCTCTCCAGTTTTTGCGCACTCTGCCCATTCACCCCTTGCAAAAAATCAACGGGTGTTGTACAATGGCGATATAGAGCAGTTGCTCTTCATCGATGGTTCGATCTGGTGTGAACAGTGCATAGAATGTGCTGATACGATCTTTGATTCAAAGGAGTGTTATTATGGAAAACAAGATCATGATGCCTGCTTCCTACAACGTTCTTTCCTGCGAAGAGATGACCTACACCGAGGGCGGTGCTACCTTTACGGAAGCTCTGCTGAACTGGATTCCGCCCATTGGCTGGTACATGGGTGTTACCGCCATGCGCAACTACCGCAAGAGCCACCCCAACGACTGGCTGGATACCGGTCTGGATGCTCTGAGCCGCGATATGGATTCCAGTGCGCAGAACATGCTGCGTGATCTGGGACGCATCGTCTGGGTCACCGCGACCAGCGCTACCGGCGTTGGTTTTCTGGTCAATGCTGCCATCGTCCTGCTCTGACCCTGCTCATAAGATCCGTCCGGAGAGACCAAAGACCCCTTTACCCGCGGCCTTTTCCGCCATAGAGGGCCGCGGGCTTTTCATCAAGCAGAAATAAGAAATCGGCTGCCTGAGCACTGTATACCGTCTGAACGGTCTTTTGCCTGCAGAGAACAGCACTGCTTTCCTTTTCCTGCAAGCAACTACTCGCGTCATGCGGCGGCGCGCCCTGCTTTATGAGAACGATCTCCAAGCGCATATCCCGGTTTATTTTTGGGTTTTAAACAGTGCGATCTTGCACTGTCTGGATAGCTTTGATTCAAAGGAGTGTTATTATGGAAAACAAAATCATGATGCCTGCTTCCTACAACGTTCTGTCCTGCGAAGAAATGACCTACACCGAAGGCGGTGCTACCGTCGGTCAGGCTGTCGCTGCATGGCTGTGGCCCGGCTACGCTACGGTTATCGGCATCAACACCTGCCGTGAAGCACGCAAGAAGGATCACGACAACTGGGTATCCAACGTCTGGAGCGATATCAAAGCCGACTGCAAGGGCAATGTGACCAATACCTTCTACCATGCCGGCATGATCTTCTGGAATGCTGCATCGACCATCAGCAGCTTTGGCCTTTCTGCCGTTATGTCTCTGGGCATCATCTACTTCTAATTTTCAGGAGTACACCAAAGGGCTTTTTGCGGCGGCTCTTCAACGGAAGAGCCGCCGCTTTTTTTATCAAACCTAAAAAAGGAGTTTTGCTTTATGACGAACGCCATTACTTATCCTGCTGCATACAATGTTTTGTCCTGCGAAGAAATGACCTACACCGAGGGCGGCGTAGGTGTTGTGGAAGCCGCCATGGCATGGTTCCCGCTGTACGGCTGGTACAAGGCTGTTTCTGCCATCCACGATTACCGCAAGGCAAATATCAACTCCAACTGGGTGGAAAACGGCATGAACGCTCTGGTTGCCCATGCTGAAAAAAGCCCCACGAACACCATCCATGACATCGGCTGCAGCTTCTGGTTCATTGGTTCCTGCGCAACCATCATCGGCCTTGTGCCCAACGCCCTGTTGATCTTCGGCAACTAAGTCCCGGTCTCTGTTCTGAAAAAGCAAAAGCGGCGGCACCTCCCGTTTGGGAAGTGCCGCCGCTTTTTATGTTATGCGGTTTTCAGTCTCAGTTGTTGAACATGTCCTTCAGCTTTTTGAAGAAGCCTTTGCGCTTTTCGTAGTTTTCTTCTTTCAGGGTGCCCTCGAACTTCTTCAGGGCCTCCCGCTGGGTCTTGTTCAGCTTCTTGGGGATCTCCACCTCGCACTTGACGTACATATCACCGCGGCCGCGGCCATTCAGGTACTGGATGCCCTTGCCGCGCAGGCGGAAGGTGGTGCCGCTCTGGGTGCCCTCGGGCACGGTGTACTCCACCTGGCGCACCGTGACCATGACGATCACATCACCGGCAGGACCACCGTTTGCACCGGCATCGCCCATGCCGCGCAGTGCAAAGCTCTGGTCGTCGTCGATGCCCATGGGAATGGACACCTCCAGCGTCTTTTTAGCAGCCACCTTGCCGCTGCCATGGCAGACCTTGCAGGGATTCTTGACCAGCTTGCCCTTGCCGCCACAGCGGGAGCAGGGCTGCTGGGTCTGCATCACACCAAAGGGGGTGCGCTGCTGACGGATCACGAAGCCGCGGCCGCCGCAGTCCGGGCAGGTCTCGGGGCTGGAACCGGCGGCACAGCCGCTGCCGTGGCACTCGGTGCACTCCTGCTGGCGGGTGATGGTGATGTTCTTCTTGCAGCCGTGCACGGCCTCGTCAAAGCTCAGGGTGATGCGCACGCGGATATCCTGACCCTTGCGCGGTGCGTTGGGGTTCGCCTGACGGGACGAACCGCCAAAGCCGCCGAAGCCGCCGCCAAAGATATCGCCGAAAATGTCGCCCAGATCCACACCGTCGCCGCCAAAACCGCCAAAGCCGCCCGCACCGGGGCCGCCGCCGTTCTGTGCTGCATAGGCAGGGTCAACACCTGCAAAGCCGTACTGGTCGTACAGTTGGCGCTTCTTCGGGTCCGAAAGCACCTCGTTTGCTTCGTTTACTTCCTTGAACTTTTCCTCGGCGTTCTTATCGCCGGGGTTATAGTCCGGGTGGTATTTCATTGCAAGCTTGCGGTATGCCTTTTTGATCTCGGCATCGGTCGCAGTCTTGGATACCCCCAGCACTTCGTAGTAATCACGCTTTTCCTGTGCCATATCCACTCACCTCTCCGGGAACGTTTGATCCGGGAAACGCCCCGGTTGGTTCCTCGCTCTATAACCAGCAAGAGCCGCTCCGGCAAAACCGGAGCGGCTTTTGCTATTCCACGCGTGCGTCCGCCGGTTTGGCCGGGCACACACTGCTGTGTTTTTTATCAGACTTCCTTGAAGTCGGCATCCACAACGCCGTCATCACCCGGCTTCTGCTGGTTGTTTGCACCTGCGTCGGGGCCGGGCTGTGCACCGGCGGCCTGCTGTGCGGCAGCGGCTGCCTGATACATCTTCTCGAACACCTGGCTCAGAGCTTCCTGCTTTGCCTTGATGTCGTCCACGTTGCCGGACTGAACAGCGGTCTTCAGGTCGGCCAGCTTGCTCTCGGCCTCGCTCTTCACGTCGGCGGGCAGCTTGTCGCCGTTCTCCTTCAGCATCTTCTCGGTCTGGAACACCATCTGGTCGGCACCGTTGCGGATATCGACCTCTTCACGCTTCTTCTTATCGTCGGCAGCAAACTGCTCAGCTTCCTTCACAGCCTTGTCGATGTCCTCCTTGGACATGTTGGTGGAAGCGGTAATGGTGATGTTCTGCTCCTTGCCGGTGCCCAGATCCTTTGCGCTGACCTTCACGATGCCGTTTGCATCGATATCGAAGGTAACTTCGATCTGAGGCACACCACGGGGAGCCGGAGCGATGCCGTCCAGATGGAAGACACCCAGGCTCTTGTTGTCGCGTGCGAACTCACGCTCGCCCTGCAGAACGTTGACCTCAACAGAGGGCTGGTTGTCTGCAGCGGTGGAGAACACCTGACTCTTGTGGGTGGGGATGGTGGTATTGCGGTCGATGATCTTGGTGCACACGCCGCCCAGAGTTTCAATGCCCAGGCTCAGCGGGGTGACATCCAGCAGCAGCAGACCCTTCACATCGCCCTGCAGCACGCCGCCCTGAATGGCAGCGCCCACAGCCACGCACTCATCGGGGTTGATGCCCTTGAAGGGCTCGCAGTTCAGTTCCTTCTTGACTGCAT